>Ga0190334_1000973_pt1 | contig 12788 bp, 10 predicted proteins | sample 48720478_MG_FD_161270 | JGI IMG/M metagenome (GOLD analysis project Ga0190334, IMG submission 161270) | Hydrothermal vent sediment bacterial communities from Southern Trench, Guaymas Basin, Mexico - 4872-04-7-8_MG | ecosystem: Environmental > Aquatic > Marine > Hydrothermal vents > Sediment ...
AAAAGAGCCCAGAAAGATAGAGCCGATAGAGAAAGACTGATTAAAAAAGCCAGAAAACTTTTAGAGAATAAATCCTCTATTATTTCCAGTAACAGGCGAGGGGGAAAGAAATACCTAAAGAGCTCCAAAGATATCCATTGGGTTCTTGATGAAGAGGCGATTAAAAAAGACGAGATGTTTGACGGATATTATGCTATCCAGACCAGTGAAAAAAACCTCAAACCCCAAGATATCCTTGAGGCCTACCACAATCTCTGGAAGATAGAAGAGTCATTTCGCCTCATGAAGACTACTCTTTCGGTAAGACCGGTCTTCCACTGGACCGAACCGAGGATAAAAGGTCATTTTGTGATCTGTTTTCTAGCCTTTCTCCTGGAGAGGACCTTGGAATCTAAGCTTAAAAGGGCTCATCTACCGGCTTCACCACCCCAAATTCGAGAAGCCCTAAATTCTATGAATTTTGCGGAAGTTAAGATAAAAAAAAGTAAGTTTCTTATTAAAACCAAGGTTGAGAGTCTGGGTAATAAGGTTTTAAGGTTGTCGCGTATAAAACCACCAAAAAATCTTACACCCGCCGAGGAGTTATCTTTAAAATAGGAAAATGTAGTGCAAAAATGCGCATTTTCATTTTTTTATTTGTTGATAAATAAGGGGTTTCGTGAGATTAAGTGTCAAAGTCAGGAAAAAATATTTTATATAGTGGTCATTTCCCAAAAAATCAAAAATATTCTCAACAGGTTATGTACATGATATGTTACAGATAATTTTATAGCAAATTATGACTTTTTGTTTATAATTATGTTGTAGGGGCACAATGAATTGTGCCCTCACCATATTATTACCTAATTTCTCCTGTGGGCACGATGCATCGTGCCCCTACATTAGTATTTTGTTTACTTTTTGGGTAGTAATTATTAATAATTTTAAAATCTTTTTAAAATATTTCTAAAGACTGTTATTTTGTGGAGTAGGGTGAAGAATTAATAAATTTATCCCTATTGTCTTTTGAAGTTTTATAATTGAAAATTAATGGATTGCTAAAGAAGTTAGAATAAAGAAATTTACCTTTGCCTCTGAATCTTCTCCAAATATCCGCTCTCTCTAAAAAATTTAACAGGATCTAAAGGCACCCTCATCTCTTCCCTTACTTTAAATAAAAGAGGCGTTATATCAGTTTCAAAAGCTTCAGTTATTATCTTCTCAGCCATAATTATATCTTCATCTTGTTGGAATTTCTTTAAAGATTTTCTATCTACTATTAGAGCTTTTGCATAGGTTTTATGAATATTTTCAACGCTTTGGATCATTTCTTCAATCTTTGGTTTAAGGTTGTGACACTGGTCTATCATGTAAGCTATATTAGCCTTTATTCCATCCTCTTCTGCTGATACTAATTCATTGAAAATAAGGAAAAATTCATAAGGATTTATAGAACCCACCGTAAGGTCATCATCGGCATATTTTTTATTATTAAAATGGAATCCTCCCAACTTTCCCTCATCTAAAAGATAGGCCACTATCTGTTCTATGTTGGTACCTAAGGCGTGATGTCCTAAATCGACCAATACCATTGCCTTATCACCCAGTTTCATAGACAGATTATATGCCATACCCCAATCAGCAATCTCAGTATTATAAAAAGCCGGTTCAAAGAATTTATATTCTATAAGTATGCGCATATCATCTTGTAAATTATCGTAAATCTCTTTCAAGCTATCTTCTAATCTATGTTTTCTCTCTCTCATATCATCCTGCCCGGGATAGTTGGTTCCATCGCCTAACCAGAGAGAAATATCCTTAGATTTAAGTGTCTTGGCAATATCGATACACTCCAGAACATGATTAATAGCTTTTTTCCTCACTATTTTATCGGGATTACAAAGACTCCCCAATTTATAATCCGGATCTTGAAATAAATTAGGATTTATTGCTCCCGGTCTTATTCCCAAAGAAAGAGAATATTCTAAAAGAGCATTCCAATTATCAGTTATATCCCAAGGAATATGCAAAGCTATAGAGGGACATATGCCGGTGATCTTGTGTACTTCTGCTGCGTCCTGAATTTTTTCTTTTACGCTCTTCGCAGCTCCTTTTTGCTCAAAAATTGCAAAACGAGTTCCTGAATCTGAATAACCCCAACTGGGAGTCTCAATCTTTAATGCCTTTAACTTTTTCTCAACTTCACTTACATTAATTCCCTTTTCCTCTAAAGAGGACTTCAAAATTTTATAACTTTCTTTATAGTCTCTCATTTTAATCAGGATAAAAAACCCTATTCCTCCTTCCCTTAGAATATATCTTTGTTTTCTATTTTATTACGAATGATTTTTTAAAAACTCCTCCACTTCTTCGCGATAGGGCATAGCAGGAGCAGTACCAATTTTGGTTACGTTGAGACTAGCGACAACATTAGCAAAATAAGTCGCTTCTGCCAAGCTCTTCCCCTCTGAAAGAGCAATGGCTAAGCCGCCATTAAAAGCATCTCCTGCTCCTGTAGAATCCACAATCTTTACTTCTTCAAAAGTAGGCACATGAGTAGTTTCATTGGAATTCACTACTAAAGCTCCTTCTTTACCTAAGGTAACAATAACATCTTTTACTCCGGTAGATATAATTTCCTTTGCCGCTTTTTCAGCTTCTTCAACTGTATTAACACTTCGATTGGTAATTAGTTCCAACTCACTTCTATTGGGGGTAATTAAAAATACTTTCTCTAAAAGATTTTTCTCTAACTTCTTCCCCGGGGCAGGGTTAAGAATGGAAATAGTATTATTAGCTTTATAAACTAATTTTATAACATATTCCACAATTTCCACCGGAATTTCTAACTGCAACAGTACTACATCTGCACTTAGAATGATATCTCGTGCATTTTCTACTAATGGAATATCTATTTCCATATTAGACCCGGGAGCTACCACTATCATATTTTCAGCAGTTTTATCATCTACTAGAATAAAGGCCATGCCCGTATGCTGAGTTTTGCTTACTTTAAGATGGTCAATATTAATCTTCTCTTTTTTAAAATTGTTTCTGGCAATCTCCCCAAAATAATCTTCCCCTACACAACCTATAAAACAAACTTCAGCACCTAATCTTGCTGCTGCAACAGCCTGATTAGAGCCTTTTCCTCCTGGTCCCAATTTAAACGGTCCGCCCAAAACAGTCTCTCCGGGTTTTGGAAGCCAGGGAGTCTTGGACATCAAATCTGTATTATAACTTCCTACAATTACAATCTTGTTTTTTTTCAAATTAATCACCTCCAACTATCCTTTTACCGCTCCAAAGGTTAAACCCCTGACTAAATATTTCTGGAAAAATACTACCAAAATAACTCCGGGAATAATTGCAATCAGAGAAAGAGCCGATAATTCTCCCCATTGAATTCCGTGACCCCCGATTAATTCTGAAAGAACTACCGGTAGAGTTCTTACATTGGATCTGGTAAACATAAGCGCAAAAAGAAATTCATTCCAGGCAAAAACAAATACAAATAACGCTGAGACCACCACTCCGGGAATTATTAAGGGAAAAGTAACCTTCCGAAAAGCCCCGAAACGAGAATAACCATCCACTAAAGCCGCTGACTCAATCTCCTCGGGTAGATCTTCAATAAATCCTTTAATAAGCCATATAGCAAAGGGTAAGTTAATTAAAAAATAAGACCATATTAAAGCAATATAACTATCAACTATCTTTAAATACCTGAAAATAATAAACAGCGGTAATACTGCAATTATAGGCGGAGCGAAGAGCAGAGAAAGCACAAAGAAAGATAAATTTGGACCTCCAAATTTAAATCTTCCTAATCCATAACCGGCAAAAAGAGCAAGGATTACCACTAAAACAGTACCAATACAAGCTACGATAAGACTATCTACTACTCCTTTAGAACCTCCCAAAGAAAGAGCACTGGTAAAGTTTTCAAAACTAAAATGATTAACCCAAAAAATAGGAGGAAAATGAAAAAATTCTCCTTTTTCTTTAAAAGCCCCTATAAAAATCCAATAGATAGGAAAACCAAAAAGAGCAACAAAAAAAGTAAGTAATAAGTTTTGGAATAAATTGTTTAACTTTTTTCTTTTTTCTCTTTGCCTAAATTTTTCATATTTTTTATCATTCATATTCATTTATACTCTCCTCCTTCTCATAACCTTTCTCACAAATATCATTGCTATAACAGTCATTATTATTAATTGAACTAACGCTAAAGCTGAAGTATAACCAACTCTCCAATATTTTACCCAACTTACATAAGTGTATAAACTAAGTGTTTCTGTAGCAATACCAGGACCCCCTCCGGTAAGAATATAAACCGGATCAAAAATTTTAAAAATCCAAATAGTTCTAAAAAGTACTACCAAAACAAACATAGGACGAAGAAGCGGTAGGGTAATACGCCAGAAGGTCTGCCATCCTGTGGCGCCATCTACATCGGTAGCTTCATATACTTGACGGGGTATAGATTGTAGACCTGCAAGCAAAATTAAAGTCACAAAAGGGGTCCACTGCCAGGTGTCTACTAAAAATATTGAAAATAAGGCTAATTTTGGATCGGCAATCCAAGATGAACCGGCTCCTCCAAAAAGTCGAATTATGTAATTCAATGGACCAAAATGTTCATGATATATGATTCTCCAATTAAATCCCAAAACTACCGGAGTAACCATTATTGGTAAAGCTAAAATGGTTATAGCAAGTTTTTTAAATCTAAAATTCCTATTAAGAAGAAAAGCTAGAGTTAAACCCAAAATAGATTGGGCAATTATTCCTGCTATCATCAATACTGAAGTATTTTTAAAAGCATTCCAAAATCTTAAGTCTTTAAAAACTAATCCGAAATTATAAAACCAGGCAAATCTCGGAGGAGCAGGAACCGTAAGATTCCAATCAAAGAAACTTGAATAGAGCAAAAATCCCAAGGGTCCCACAACAGTAACCACCAGGATAATAATTGAAGGCAAAGTTATCCTTTTTGCAAAACTGTTTCTTCCTATCAAAACATTTGTCGATATTTCTTTCATATTAATCCCTCTTTCTCACTTGAAATCTAATGGGGGAACGAGAACCTCCCATTCCCCCAAAAATATAAAACAAATCAAGCTCTAACCTTTAATCAATTAACCCAACCTCTTTCCAGCTCTGCAGAAGGTCTCCGTAAATTCTTATCTGGTTGGCTCTTCCTAACCTGTCAGTTATACTATCCCATTCTTTGGCTACAGCATCAAGAGCTTCTTTCGGTGATAAATCCTTGGTATAAGCTTTCCCAAGATTTAGTTCTAATACATCAATATATTCTGCAGAACCAGGAAGGCTTAAATCTGGGAAACCGTAAGTTAAATTGTTATCAATGGCTGCCAAGTACTCTAATGCTTCTTTTTCCGGTGCAAATCCTGAAAAAGCTCCCGGATTATTGAAATGAGATTTCCTATACGGGTCAAGACCGGTATCCGGAGTAGAAACATCATCAATAGAAAAATCATCGGAAAGAAGTTTGGCAACATAGAATGCTTCCTCTGGATGCTTACTTGCGTTTGATACAGCTATAACTCTGCCACAAGGCATAGGAGCACGATATACTAACTTTCCATCTTTTATAACTCCCGGAACATGGGTAACACCAAGATTTCCTACAATTTTTGATTGAGCAGGATCATTGCCTTTCTTCCAGTTGCAAGGCCACTGTAAGCACATAGCTACTCTCCCTAAAATTAAAGCATCTTTTAATTCATCGTATCCATAGGCAAGAACATCGGGGGGACAATATGGTAGAGAATCTATCAATCTTTGTAAAGCAATTACTCCTTCTTCAGAATTTATCATGGGGTTCATGTCTTTATCAAAATATTTCCCTCCTCTGCTGGCAAATTCTGCTAACCACCAGGCAAAAGCAAAACTGCCTCTTTGGGCTAAGAAAGCAAAACCATAGAAATCTTCATCCAGTTTCTTTCCGGCTAATGTTTCTCCGCTCTTTCTGGTAAAAAATTTAGCAATGTCTAACATCTCATCCCAGGTCTCTGGAGGAGCAAGCTCTTTGTTGTATGCTTTTTTGAAGTTGCTTTTTTCTGTCTCATCATTAAATATATCCTTACGGAAATAGAGACTTAAAACATCGCCATCATAAGGAAGAGTATATAGTTTACCAGCATAGTAGTCGTACAACTTTAAGAAACCTTCAGCGATATCATCTAAATGAGGATCATATTTTTCTGCATATTCATCTAAAGGTTTAAGATAACCCATCCCCGCAAATTCACCCAGATACATAGGAAAAAGCACAATTACATCATATGCACCTGTACCTGCAACAAATTCGCTTTTTAACTTTTCATAAACATTACCAAAAGGTGCAGTAACTAATTTTACGGTAATCCCCGCCTTCGCAAATTCATCAGCATACCATTCAAAAGGACGGGCATTATGTCCTGCATCACAAAAAGCAGTAATGGTTACATCGTTAAATTTTGTTTGACCTTGAACCAGCATAGAGCAAGAAAAAACTAACAACAATGAAGTAATTAAAATTAACAAATATACTTTTCTCATTATTAAACCTCCTAAAAAATAAATAGATTTTTCATCGAACTCCACGCCCTTACAGACATGGTGTGTATCTATGCAGACTTTGAATACTTCATCACCTCCTTTTACTTTTTTATTTTGTAGGTTTGGAGTAATTTGGTTTAATTCTTTCTCCGGTAGTAGGATTAAATATAAGAATTTTCTCTAAGTCAAAGGTAATATTAACTTTTTCTCCTAATTTAAAAGAATATCCCGGGCTAAGCTCAATCCTAATTAAAGCATCTCCAATTTGTACTGTTAATATACCGGATTCACCTATATCTTCAAAGACATATACTTCTCCGCTAATAGTTTGACCTTCAATAGGTTTAGAAATATAGATATAAATTGGTCTAATCCCCAGCGTTATCTCAGTGTCAGCTCCCTTATAAAACTTTTCTATAGAATCTCTATAGTTTTCGGGAATCTTCAATTTTTGGTTATATAATTTTGCCGTATAATCATTTTTTTCTCTTATTAGAGTAGCTTTTATAAAATTCATTGGCGGTTCTCCAACAAAATCTGCTACAAAAAGGTTCTCAGGATACTCATATACTTCTTCTGGTGTTCCAATTTGCTGTAAAACACCTAAATTTAAAATAGCTATTCTATCAGCCAGAGCTAAGGCTTCTAATTGATCATGAGTAACAAAAAGCATGGTAAGATTCTGAGTTTTTTGGATTCTTTTTATCTGTACTCTAAATTCTGTTCTTTGCTGGGTATCTAAATGCGAAAGTGGTTCATCTAAAAGGTAAAGGGAGGCGGGTCGTATCAATGCACGTGCCAAAGATGTCCGCTGTTGATGTCCTCCACTTACTTCAGAAGGAAGTTTATCTAAAGCATTAGTTATGTCAAGCATATCAGCTATCTTCTTTACCTCTTTTCTAACTTCTTGATCTTTCCTACCTCTTATACGAAGAGGAAAAGCGATATTCTCAAAAAGACTAAGATGAGGATATAAAGCATAAGTTTCAAAAGCCAAAGCAATATTTCTTTCTTTTGCAGATAACCAATTTATGATTTCTCCATCAAGGTAAATTTCTCCTTTAGTTATATCCTCTATGCCGGCAATCATTCTAAGAGTGGACGATTTGCCACAACCCGAGGGTCCTAATATAGCTAAAAGTTCCCCACTTTTAAGAGATAAGTTCAAATCTTTTACAGCTTCTACAGTTCCTTGCACGTAGTGCTTGTATACGTTTTTTAATTCTAATTTTTCCACAATTTTGCCTCCTAGAAAATTCTATTTCCCGAAATAGCATCGAAGAAATCAAGTTTTTCCTCTTTAAAATCCACGGATATCTTATCCCCCAAAGACACTTTAAAGGATTTTTCTTCTCTAATTCTAATAATGGTATTGTTTAGCTTAATTGAAATTATATTATAATGTCCTGCGATTTCACTCACGTACACTTCTGTGTTAAGAATTTTTGCATCTTCCTTTTGTTTTAAAACACAATGCAAATCAAAAGGTCTGATTCCAATAATTAATTTCTCTTGATTAATTTTTGATAAAAGCTTATCAGCCAAAGATTTCGATAAAGATATGGATGCACTTCCCATCTGAAAAAAATATTGTCCGTCTTTTGCTTTTAAAATTCCTTCGATTAAATTTGTAGGAGGGTCTCCCAATAAATTTGCTACAAAAATATTTGCTGGCTTGTTGAAAATCTCTTGTGGGGTACCAATCTGTTGAGTAACTCCCTTATCTAAAATAAGAATTCTATCACCCAGGGAGAGTGCTTCTCTGAAATCGTGGGTAGCATATAGTATATTCATTCTACGTATATGTTGAATCCTTTTAAATTCTCCCCGCATTTGATATCTTAATTTTGCATCTAAATGAGCTATAGGTTCATCCATTAAATATTCATTGGCATTTTTTACCAATGACCTGGCTAAAACTGTCCTCTGTTTCTGACCTCCACTAATCATTGAAGGAAACCTTGAAAGAAGTTCTTCGATTTGTAAAGCACGAGCAATCTCTTTGATTTTTTTATCGATTTCATCTTTAGGTAGATTTATAGCCTCCAATGGTGAACTAATATTTTGATAAACAGTTAAATGTGGGTAAAGGGCATAATCTTCAAAAACCATAGAAACATTCCTATCCTTAGGTTCCAGATTGTTTACTAACTTGCTTTTGAGAAATATTTTCCCTTTTGTAATTTCTTCTAACCCGCTGATCAATTTTAATGTAGTAGTTTTCCCTGCTCCCGAAGGTCCGAGGATAACGAATAGTTCTTCTTCTTCACAGGAAAAGTTTAGATTTTTAATAGCTTCATTTTTTCCATAGTTTTTATAGACATTTTCTAATCTTAAAACTTCCATTCTCGCCTCCTAAAATTATTTTGTTAGAACAATTTTTACTTTTTCTGGAAGATCTACTATCTCCAAATCTTTTTCTACGGTAGATTTTTTAAGAAGAAGGGTAAATTTCATTTCAGGAGTAAGAGTGAAGGGAAGCCAATGCCATACTCCCGGGGCCAAGAAAAAGGAAGCAGTACCATCTATCCAAAAAGCTTCAATAGAACTTATATCCGGAAGATCTTTATCGGGAGTTGCCGGAGCTAAACAGAAGATACCAACTCCTGATGTAGGAATAAAAGCTTCCAATGAATTTTGGTGCCTTTCGATCTTATCCAGCACAAATTCTCTGTCCTTCCTCTTGATTTCTAAAAATCCTACAGTGCCCTCTTCCCCTAACTGTGAAATATCGGCCACATTATGCCAGTAATTATGATTTTCTGAAAAGGTGGCGGGAGATTCTTTAAATGAGGGGACTACTATAGTGCCAAACTTGGTGAAATTATCCTTTGTTGGGTATTTTACTTTAATTTCCATTTCTTTTCCTCCTAATTATTAAAATTATTGATTATATTAATAATGTTGTATGGGTACAATAAATTGTGCCCTTACATTACCATTTTGTTTACTTTTTGGGTTAAAATCATTTATGTTAAATATCCAAAAAAGTTAAAAATTATAAAATTTATATATTTATTTAATAAATCGTATATTTTTCAATTTACTTGTCTTTCATTTTTTGTATATATCTATCTTTTAATACGACATACCTAAAAAAAATCCTCTTTTTTTTTAAAAATAATTTAAAAAAAGTTAATTTTGTCACAATTTTGTTTAAAAATACTACAAAGAAATAAAATATAAAGTTTATTTTAACTAAAATAATACTTACGATTTAGATCTAAGTAGCAGCTATTGAATCTCTAAGCTTTAGTTCTAGTGATAAAGAGACAAACTTACTTCCTTAATAAACTCAAAATCTTTAAAAAATAAAAAAATTAATCATTTAATACTCTTTTAATACGTGGGTCAGTAAAAATATCACTGGCATCATCACTGGGAGAAGAAAATTCTGAAATAACTGCTCCCTCCTCTCCTCCCTGAAACCAATGGAGAGTATTTTTATTTATGGTATATTGATCCCCGGGCAATAGGATGATTTCATGATATACCGAGTAATATTTTTCATCTCCTGCGGGAGGATGAGTCTTAGGATTTTCGCTTTTCTCTCCTTCTATATAAAGATATACTTTACCATATCTACAACGAAAGGTTTCCCTTTTTCCCTCTATACCATCATGGTCGGGATGGCGATGTTCGGGACAAGTTTGATCAGGAAATAAAACCATTTCTTTCGCACAATACCTCGAGTTGTTTACATATACTACTAAAACAATTCCGGTTCTTTCAAAATCATTTAAACCAAGGTCGGTAATTTCCATATTTCCTTTCTCTTGCGAAGAAAGAACAATACCTGCTTTTTGAAAGTATTCAAGAGCTCTTATTCTTATTCTTTCTTTTTCTTCTTTTCTCATTTTTTCCCCTTCCTTATTCTCATTTACTTTTAAAATTAAAAAATAATCATCTGCTCTGATCTTCAGGCCCTCTCCAAATCTTATATTGATAATCATATTTCCAATTGTCCATCGGGATAGAGAGTGATAAACGTTCCCACCCAGAGTTTATCCTACTTATCACTTCAGGTAAAGGTCGAATCCCTCCAGTAGCATCAACCGCTTCTACACAACAGGCGCCAACAGCGGTAGCTAAGGTAATAGACTTTTCCGGTTCCCTTCCATCTAAAAGTTGTGATAAAAATCCAGCAATAGTAGCATCCCCGGTTCCGGTAGTCCCTTTAACTTCCGTAGCAAAACAAGGAGATAAAAGCTGACGATAATTCCACTGGCTGGGGTTAATTATCCTCGATACATTACTTTTTTCTATCTTATGTGTCCTTAAATATAGACCTTGGTTTCCCAACTTTATTACCACCACACTCGTACCATAATCAGTTAGTTGTTCGCTCAATTGATTTAACAATTTTAGGTCAAATCTATATCTATTTTTAATTATTTTATTATACTTCTCCGGTCTTAACATGAATAACAACTCATCGATACTAGGCATAAAAATATCTACTATAGGTAAAACGTTTTTAAAGAATTTGTACCAATCTATTTTACCGGCAGGAGATTCAGGGTCCGGCATAGCCATATCCAAACTGGTAATTATATTCATCTTTCTAACTCTTCGAAAGATCTTTACCAGTTCTTCTCCCGCGTTCTCATAAAATTTCTTCATTAAAGGAGGATATCCAAAATGGAATATGCGGCCACTTTTTATTTTTTCATAAGGAATATCATTCGCATTAAAGGTATGATTAGGTCCGGGATAATGTAAAAAAACCCGATCAGTATCTGGCGGGTTTAACACAATAGTATAAGAGGAAATCTCATCTTTGCTAATAATCATATTTTCTACCAGAGCTTTACCTTCTTTCTGTAAAATCTCTAAAATAACCTTTCCAAAGGAATCTGACCCGATTTTTCCCAACAAAGTTGTGCCAATTCCCAATTTTTTAAGAGTTATTCCCGTATTAGCTACGGCTCCCCCGGTCGATAATTTTAATCCTGACATTTCTAGAATATGTCCCGGAATAATCGTCTTAATACTCCCAATCCTCCAATCCGGAATAATATCTAAACAGATATGACCGGCAACAATTATATCCATAAAATTCTCCCATTTAAAAAATATAAAATATTTTTGTTAATTTAAATTCCTTTTGTTATTTCTTTTATAACTTTTGCTTCTTTCTCCTGATGACTGGATAAATGACAAACACTTTTTAATATACTTTCTAATCCCCTTGGATATTCTCGCTCAAAAAATATTTTATCCGGGGGATACATTTCCCCTTTCTCGTCTTTTGCTTTAAATTCTAAAGCAGCATAAAATGCTCTTTTGATCTTATTATAGGGGGTGCCTTGTTTTTGTGCCAAAAGCATTGGTCCTACTAATCTTTCATCTTTATCTAACTTACGATACAAATCTCTACCTACTCGAAAAATAGTATCTCCTAATGATTTATTTTGAAATCTAAAAAGTAGATCATCAATATGGTTTTGTAAATCTTGTAGAGTAAGGTCCTTGGGATATGCCCTATTCAAAGCCACTGCTGATTGCTTCATACATTCCCGAACAGTCTTATAAATTCCCGGTACTTCTAATGCTTCATATATAAAAGTCATTTCTGAGTCATATTGATACCCAAAATAAGCTGACGCAGAATGACCAAGATTATGGATGAAAAGTTTTCTATCTACATAGGCTTTGATATTTTCAACAGCCCAGAGATCTCTAACCTGAGGAAGGGGATTCTTAAACCCTTTTTTATCTACAATAAGAGTATTATAAGGCTCGGCATATATCCACACCAAATCCCTTTTTTTATCCTCCTCTTTCATGAGAGGAACCATCTTCCCTATACTTGATTCTATTAATCCAACCAATTCATCAAAGGGATACTCTTGTGGAAGATAAATTTTTAATTGCTTTCTTAAATAGTCTGCTGCGTTCCTTAAATTCTCGGCAATAATGATATCTAAAGGATTTTTTCCTCTTTTTTTATATCTTAATTGAAGTCCTTGAGCAATTACCGGAACAATTTGGGGTAAGGCGTGTTTTCCGACTGCTGTAGCGATAATATCCGCATCCACTATTTCCCGAATAACTGCCTCTTTATCAAAACTATCTATAGCCCTTATATTTTCTATTAAAATAATTTCATCGGGAAGCTTATTCCTCTTTATTACTAATTTATATACTCTTTTTTTATTGAGTTCCTTTATTAATTCTTTATTAATATCAACAAAAACAACTTCATATCCCGAGCGGGAAAATAACTGACCGATAAATGA
>Ga0190334_1000975_pt1 | contig 12768 bp, 15 predicted proteins | sample 48720478_MG_FD_161270 | JGI IMG/M metagenome (GOLD analysis project Ga0190334, IMG submission 161270) | Hydrothermal vent sediment bacterial communities from Southern Trench, Guaymas Basin, Mexico - 4872-04-7-8_MG | ecosystem: Environmental > Aquatic > Marine > Hydrothermal vents > Sediment ...
CCTTTCAAATGAACTGCGATAACAGCATCCCATTCTTCCTCTGACATGTTAAAAATCATTCGATCACGGAGAATTCCTGCATTATTTACCACAATATCCAATCTTCCAAATTCAGAAAGCGCTTGCTCGACCATTCCTTTAGCAGCTTTAAAATCAGTTACTGAATCATAATTTCCTACAGCTTCAACGCCTAATTTTCTACATTCTTCAGCAACTTGATCGGCAACCTTAGTTTCTGCACCTGTTCCATCAAAAGAAGCTCCAAGATCGTTTATGACAAGATTGCATCCCTCTCTTGCCATTGCTAAAGCTTCTTCTCGTCCTAAACCTCTTCCAGCGCCTGTAATAATTGCTACTTTACCATCCAACATTCCCATTTTTTTTTCACCATCTTGAATTTATTATTTAAAATTAATAATACTTCTTAATTAAAATTATTAAGTTTTGAGAATTTAGTTAACACATTAATTATCTATTTGTTTCGAGAGTTAATAAGTGTTTTATAATGGAAATGATCACTCATAATCTAGTTGGAATCTCAATTCAGATCCTCTGTTTTAAATATTTCACATTTCCTTTCAACATTATTTTAACGATCTTATTTGCTTTTGCATCCCATTTTATAGTTGATGCTTTTGCGAAAATAACATATCACACGCCTGAGAGATTAGAGGGAGATAAGTTTTGGTTAATTTGGCACGTGATTATTTTAATCCTTTCTTTTGGCAGCTGGATCTTTTTCTTCATCCCTTTTTGGCTAGGAATGTTATTTGCCAATGGAGTGGATATATGGGATTGGTGGATTTTTAGACCTATCGTGAAGAAAAGAATAAAAAATGAAAAAGAAAAAACAGATAAAAAAGAATATTTTTTTCATGTAGGGGTTGATTATTTAAGAAAGATCCTTTTCTTTTGGTTACCAAATTGGAATTATAAGAGGTATGCAATCATTCCAGAATTAGTCGTTATTTGCGGCTTATTAATATTTATCATCACGCATCTATATTTCTGAAAAGATCTTTTAAATCATTAAAGGTTTTAAAATAAAATAAATGACTCGAACATTTACAATCAGAACATCCGAAATTTTTTATACATCTCTCGGCATTTTTGGAAATATTTTTAGCAATCATGCATTCTTGACGAATTTTGGATGGGATGAGGTATATTTTAACGATTTTTGAATGACTACTGTTCAAGAGGTAATCAATATGCCAAAATAATTTTTTTTCTCCACTTTTTTGAAGATGTCGAGCAATTCTATTATTTAACGTAGTAGATCCTTTATCACCCATGGCGGATCCTACATAAACATAATATCCTTTCTGAAAACTTATTTTTCCTAACTTGCCAACTTTTATGTAATCATCGTCTTTCAGATATATTACTAATATATATGACCCTTTCATTTCTTTTTACATTCTTTTTTATGATCTACAAAACAAGAATCACAAAAAGCCTCGCCACATTTTTTACAGATATTAACGCAATTTTCACATAGTACATTTCCACAAATATAACATTCATAAAAAACATCGTCAGGATTTTCTCCACAATTCGGACAAATTGCCTCAGATTCATCCATTACCTTATTACCCATTTTTAAAAATTTAATTGAAATTAAGAATAATTTACTCTAAATAAAAACATTTATTTCCTTGTAAATAAAATACTAAAATTAATTAATATCAATAAGCACTTCTTAAAGAGTGGATATAATGAATAAAATATTTTTTAACGATGAAATTCTTAAATTCAAAAAGGAATTGCAAGAATACTTGGAAAAAGAGTTGATGCCTCTCGATAAAGATTTATCTGAAATAAATAAAATCCCTGTTAGCTTGATCAAGAGTTTTGGGAAAAAAGGTTTGCTAGGACCCTTAATCCCAACAGAATTTGGGGGATCTGAATTAGGATGGATTCATCACGTGTTAATAACGGAAGAGATCTCCAAGATTAACGTTTCTGCTTCAGTTTCAAGAACACCTTGCATTTTAATGGGTTATCTTTTAAGTGAATTTGGTAATGAATGGCAAAAGAAAACATTTCTAAAAGAAGTAGCGAGGGGAGAGAAGATTTGTAGTATATGCGTGACGGAAGAAGAAGCCGGATCTAATGTGGCGGGCATCAAAACCATGGCTCGTAAAAAAAGAGATTCCTATATCTTAAATGGTGCTAAAAAATTCATAACAAACGCTGGAATTGCTGATTATTATTTTATTTGGGCAATAACGGATCAAAATATTGATCCTCGTAATGGAATGAGCATTTTTTTAGTGAATAAAGAAATGCCAGGCTTATCAATAGAATGTAGTTATGAATTAATGGGTATAAAAAGCGTTAATAATGGGATTATTAAATTAGAAAACGTGGAAGTCCCAAGTGAGAATCTTATTGGAGAATTAAATCAAGGATATGGAAATTTAATGAAAGTTTTTAATCTAGAGCGAATTACCTTGAGTTCAGAAAGTAATGGAATTTCTTTAGCTGCTCTTAATGCTTCAAAAGAATATGCAAAAAATAGAATTCAATTTAATAAACCCATTGCATCTTTTCAAATAACAAAATATAAAATTGCCGAAATGGCAACTAAACTTCAAGCGGCAAGATTGTTAACTTATAGCGCAGCTAAATTAGCTGAACTTGGAGAGAATGTAACCCGAGAAGCCTCAATGGCAAAAGCTTTTTCAAGTAGGACCGCATTGGAGATATCAACAGAAGCAGTACAAATTCTAGGAGGAAACGGATATACAAACATGTACTTAGTTGAAAGGTACATGAGGGACGCAAAATTCTTTCAAATAGGAGGTGGTTGTTCTGAAATTTTGAATTTAATAGTAGCAAGAGAAGAGTTAAAATAAATAAAAAAAAATTAATATTCATAAAATCCTTTTTTGGTTTTTCTTCCAAGTTGATTTTTATTTACCATCTCTTTTAAAAGAGAGCTTGGTTGATAACAATCTCCCAACTCTTCGTGTAAATATTCTCCTACATGAAGATAAATATCATTTCCAACTAAATCTGACAATTCAAGTGGTCCCATTGGAAAGTTAAATGCCAATTTAACCGCAGTATCAATGTCTTCAGTACTAGCAATTCCTTCTGATCTCAATTTTATGGCTTCATTGCATAAAACATAGATCAATCTTGTTGTAATGAATCCGGGAGAATCATTCACTAAAACAACAGTTTTACCTAAAGATTCAGAAAATTCCTTAGATAATCTTATCACTTTCTCTGATGTATTTTTTCCTCTTATCAATTCAATCAATTTCATTACTGGTGCTGGATTGAAAAAATGAATCCCTATTATTCTTTCTTGATGCTTAGATTTTGAAGCTATTTGAGAAATGCTTAATGATGATGTGTTAGAAGCTAATATGACGCTTTTTTCACAAATCTCATCTAATTCAGCAAATAAGTCTTGTTTTAATTTTAAATCTTCAAAAACTGCTTCAATAACAACCTGCACATCTTCTATTGCTTCATGTTTATTTGTTTTTAAATTGATTCTTTCGAGAACCGCGTTTGCTTTTTCAGGAGTTAGCTTGTTCTTGGCAACATAAAATTTTTCTAAATTAATTCTTATTGATTCTTTAGCCTTCTGGAGAATTTCCTCATTTAAATCCACGAGGTTCACATTATAATCGTGCATTGCGATTATTTGGGCTATTCCTGCCCCCATAATACCTGCTCCGATGACACATGTATTTTTAATATTCACTTTAAAATCCTACCTCCTAAATTGATTAAAATCTGGTTTGCGTTTTTCTAAAAATGCATTCTTGCCCTCTACAGCTTCATCCGTGCCATAATATAGAGAAAGTCCGCCCACGCCTAATTGAGTTATCCCGGTCGTTCCATCTGTTTCAGCTAAAAATGCATATTTCAGCATTTTTAAAGCAGTAGGGCTTTTTTCTAATAATTCTTGACACCATTTATGTACTTCTTCATCTAATTTTTCATACGGGACAACAGCATTTACAAGGCCCATTTCTAATGCTTGCTGAGCCGTATATCTATGACACAAAAACCAAATTTCCTTAGCTCGTTTAATACCAACAGCTCTCATTAAATCACCGGTACCATAACCGGGATCAAAAGAACCTACTCTTGGACCTGCTTGTCCTAACTGCGCGTGTTCTGCTGCTATGCTTAAATCGCAAGCTACATGCCAAACATGCCCTCCCCCGATGGCATACCCATTTACCCTAGCAATGACTGGTTTGGGAAGGGTTCTGATTAAATGGGTAACCGTCTGCCATCCAACTTCTAATGGCACCATATAAGATCCCATATAACCTCCTTTCTCCCTTGTTGTTTGATCTCCTCCCGTACAAAATGCCTTTTCTCCGGCTCCTGTGAAAACAACAACTCCGATTTCTGGATTAAAACATTGATTAAAAGCATCAATTAATTCGTAAACGGTCTGCTGAGTACACGCATTGTACCGATGAGGACGATTTATCGTTATTCTGGCTATCCTATCTTTAACTTCGAATATTATATCTTTATATTCCATTCTTTCTCACTAAACTTTACTTTTTTTAAAATAATTATTATCGTTATCTATTAATAGGTTTCACATAATTATAAAGAGTGCAATTTAAAAATTAAACATTATAAAGGAATTATTATCTCATAAGAGCATGATGCTAACCTCTAATAAATCATTAATCAAAATTCCATAAATACATATTGTATTCATTTATAATCCAAATAAATCAAAATTCTTAATTTTCTATTTGAGATGTAAATTTTTTATTTAATAATTAAAAAGATCATAAATCTATAAGGGACATAAAGATTAAAAACAATAAAAATTAAATATAAAATGAATTAAAATGTTAAAAGAAGTAAATTCTTATAGAAATGTAATCGATTATATGTATTTATTACGTATTTTAAAATTATCAAAATCAGGGCTCATTAAACTATTTCAAAATCAAACTATGAATATTTCTCAGTTAAAAACCTCGAAAAGAGACGATTTAATCAAGTTATTACTAAATAAAAAAAAAGTTATCTTAGAAGATTATGCTAAAATTTCAGAATTATATGATTTTGATCCTACTCATGAAGAAAAGTATATTGAATTGGAAAAAATGGTTAAATATTGCCTTCAAAAAAATATCAAAATTATAACTCCCCTTGAGAAAGATATTCCAAAACTTTTCCAAATTTTAGAACCTATACGATGTGATTTGATTTTTATTAAGGGCGAAATAATAGATAATGATTTAAGAAGTTATTCTATATGTGGATCTCGAACACCTACAAAAGAAGCAATTAGCAAAGCTCGACAAATTGCAAGATTATTTGCAAAACATAAATTCACCCTCATAAATGGTTTTGCAAAAGGGATAGATATTGAAGCGTTTATTGGAGCTAAAGAGTTAAATGGAAGATATATTGGTGTCTTGGCATCTGGAGTTGAAAATGTTTATCCAAATGAAAATAAACAATATATACAAGCTGTTATTAAAAATGGCGCCTTAATATCACAAAATTTTATATGGAATCGCGTTAATAGAACTGCATTGCAATTAAGAAACAGATTTTCTGCTCAATTATCATTGGGAAGCATTTTTATTGAAGGAAATTATAGATCAGGAACAATTTGGCAATATAAATTTGCTAAAGAAGCTAGAAGACCTGTATTTTATTTAGAGCCAAAAAATTGGGAACATGAAAATGCACACATTTTAAAAATTGTTAGAGATGGCGGCGGAATAGAAATAAAAAATGATCTTAGCAATATAGATAAGATAATTGATATTTTAGAAGAAGAATATCTTAGTCGATTGGAGTTCTTCAATGATAAGGCACATTAATTTTGAATATGGAATTTTTAAACATGAGGAAATTGCCTTAAATTCAGTTCCTCTTATTAAGGGCAAATTTTATTTATATATTCATCCTGACTTTCCAAAAGAATTTGAAAGAACATTCTGGTTTTATAATCTAAGTAAAAGGTTAAAAATTGATGATGTTATTTCTTTAGGTCCTTATTTTCCTATGCATATCTATTATGATAATCTTGCAATAATGCCTGATCTAAAATATCCTGCTTTTTCTGATATTATACTTAATTCTAAGTCAGGGCCTTTACATAGAGCCCAAAATGATTATATCAGAAATTCTAGAAAGGAGCAATTAAAAATTATTTCAAATTTTTATGCCTATTACTTAAAAGAAGCGGTAGAATCACTCGATTATGATGAAATAATTCCTGTACCTGCAAAGTCGATGTATTCTTTTAATTCAATTGAAATAATTTGTAAAGAATTTAGTAAAATTTTCAATATACCCATAAATGTTAGGAGAATAAAGCGAATAAATGATGGTGAGAAAGATTATGCTGTAATATCTAAAAACAATTATCTAAATCTTAAAAACATTTTAATTATTGATGATATTATTACTGATGGGATTACTAAAGCTAAAATATTTCATGTTTTAAAGGAAGCAGGTTGTTATGCTACACATATGATAACTCTTGCAAAAACAGATCATAATATTTATGAATATAATGATTAAAAGCCCATATTCTCATTTTTAATCAAAATCTTTTTTAACTTTTAAATGATAACTTAAATTATCGTGAAACCTATGTTTCACGAAATGATATAATATCATTAATAATATAAGTTAAAACTCATATTTTATAGGAATCTTCCATGGAACTTAAAGAATTTATAAAAATGTTTGCTCTTTTTTGAACTTGGATATTTTTATTCAATCATTTTCACATCTTTAGTAATTAATTTAATATAATCAAGGTATTTTAATCCTCTTATTTCTGCTTCCCTTAATAGAATCTTTCTAGCAATATGGATTTGTTGTAATGCCATATCATTCGGAAACTCAAGCTCAATTTCCTTTTTGATTTTTTCAATTTCTTCTTTTTTTAACATCATTTTTTTTATGCTCCTCTATTATAATAATTCTGCAGGGGTAATTATTTCTATCTGTCTTAAATTATTTAAAGTACAAATCATCCTAACAATATCTTTTGTTTTTTTCTAACTATGTGCCGAAAGTTTCAACTTAAAAGAAAATCCGTCTCATTAATTATTATTTCTTTTATTATTTTACAACATCAAAAAAGTACAATTAAGATTTAAAAGAAGAATAATTACACTATATAAGTGGTAACCTCTTATTATTTAAGATCTATATTAAAAATTAGATTATAAATGCTATGAACTCAGGATTAGATATAAATATAAATGTTTAATCTAGATACTCATTTCTAAGTTATGACGATTGGAATTATTGCATTTCCAGGACAATCTTTAAAACATTTAAGGCAATTTTGACACTTGGTCATATCTTTTTTACTAAAAACTATCGATTCTTCGCTAGTTTCAGAATCAATTTTTAATGAAAACAAATTTTGAAAGCAGAAAATATCTTCCAAACATTTTTTGCACATTAAACACTTATCTTTATTAATTTTGAAACCATCAAGCTTTCCCTCTTCTAATGAAATGACCTCAATGGCATTATGCTCGCACACTTCCACGCATTTTAGACAACCCTCGCATCTATTATAATCCACATATCTTCTTGAATTTTTGAAAAAAATGGCTTTAGGAGAACATGAATAAGAACATCTATGGCATAAGACGCATAATTCTGGGTTTGCACTAATTGGAAATAACTTTTCCATTGTAATTGCATCTTTTCTATTTTTTATTGTAGACTTTTCCATTTTTCCTGTTATTGAGTTAAATTAACTAATTTTTAAAAAATGTTTTTTTTTATTAAGAACCTCTTAAAAACAATAAAAATTTAATAAGAGTTATATTAATCAATGATATCTTCATGGATTGCGATTTCTTCTTCGAGCTCCTCTCCCTCGACCAAAACTCCTCCTCATTTTTTGGCCAAGTCTTGGTTGAGTATTATTTACATAACCTGGAGCACCTGAGCCACTACAATAACCCAATCCCCTTCCAGTTCGGGGTCCTTTTCCATCTGGTCCGGTACCATCTCCTCTTGGCATGATATTTTTACCTCTTTTTTTATTTTTACTTTTAATATTAAAAGAAAATTATATATTATAAAGATAATGGATATATATTCAAAAAATATTTAATTAAATAGTTATAAATTATAAACTTTCACACGCGAGAATAATCAGTTCTAAAAATTCAAAATTAAAAATTAGAATGAGTGAATAATTATTGAAATATATTTATGGTCCTGTTCCAAGTAGAAGATTGGGCAAGTCTGTTGGTGTTGATCCTCTCCCACCAAAGACTTGCAATTTTCAATGTATTTATTGCCAATTGGGAAGAACTACGAATTTTACAAATGAAAGACAAAATTTTTTTCCAAAAAAAGAAATTTGTATTGAGATTGAAGAAGCAATTAATAAGTATGAAAAAGAGCTAGATTACATTACATTTGTAGGGAGTGGAGAGCCTACATTATATAAGGATCTCGGTGATTTGATAAAAAAAGTAAAAGAAATTACGGTTAAACCTATTTGCGTGATTACAAATGGAAGTTTATTGCAAGTAAAGGAGGTAAGGGAAGCTTTAAAATTAGCAAATGTTGTTTTACCCACTTTAGATGCTGGAGATGAGCGTTCATTCATAAAAATTAATAGACCACATCCTTCTATAAAATATGATAAAATGTTAAGAGGATTCATGGAATTTAAGCAAGAATTCTCAGGCAAATTTTGGATAGAAATCATGTTAATGAAAAATATAAATGATTCAGAAGAAGAATTAAAAAAAATTAGAGATAAACTAAAATTAATTGAACCAGATAGGATAGACATCAACGTTCCAATAAGACCTCCCACGGAATCTTGGGTTGAGATACCGGATAAAAGCGTGTTTTCTTTATTAAATGAAATTTTTGGAGATTTTAATGATTTGAATTTTCCTGAAATTGGTCATTTTGGGAAATATTCGGCAAATTTTGAAAAAGAATTCTTAAAAATAATAGAAAGACATCCGATGAGACAAGATCAAATCATTCAAACTTTTAAGAATAATAATCTTTCTGAAACTGAAATTAAGAATAAATTAGACAAATTATATAGTGATGGTAAGATAAATAAGCTTGAATATAACGGCAAAATTTTCTGGAGATTAAATACTAGAAAGAATTAATAGAATCCGATTCTAATTTTTACTTTAAGCTTAAACTTTTAGAATTTTTTCATATTAAAAAGCAATCTTTTCTCGAACTTCATTAACCATGCTATCCCCTCTTTTATTAATGTAATTGAGAATATCTCTAAGTTCTTCATTGATCTCAATGCCATTAATTTCACATGAAATGTATAAGAGGGATAAAATTTCTCTAGCTAGCATGTGTATTGTTCTTGTTTCTCTTATTGGAATTCTAATACCTAAAACTTTTACATCTTCTCCTGTAATTTGATCCTTTTGCCGAATTAATAGTAAAAAATTATCTTTTTGGCCATGCCAATTTTTAACGACTAATCTAATTGAAAATAAATATTTTTTGGAAGGACTACTAAGACCAAAAATATCTTTTGAAAAAGAAAGTTCTTCAGAATTGTTTATGGCTTCTAATCCAAATGTTCTAGAAAACTTATTTGTACCTTTTATCTCATCTTTTAATTTTGTAATCTCTTCTGTTAATTGTTCTATTCTAAGAGATAACCTTTCAAATTTATCCAAAAATAGCTCTTTTTTTACTGAATCTTCACATTTATCCATATAATCGCCTTTTTATTACTTATTAAATTATTTGTTCAAGGATCTATTTATAAAACTAATTATTAAATGATTAATCTCTGTAAAACTAATGATTTTTTTTTGTTTGGAATAATTTTAAGTGCCAATTTTAGAAATTTAATCTTTTAAAATTTGATTTTTATAAAGTAAATAAATCCATATTTATATCTTGTTAGGATGATTCAAATTTTTTTAATTATGAAAAAATGGGGAATATTTCCATTAATTGGATAAAGAAAGATTTAAATAGATGTCATTAGACGATTTTATTATCTAATTTATTGGATATGTTTTGAAAAACTCAATCTTATTAAAAATAGGTTAAGGGTTCTAATATATTTTTTAAAAAAAATGTGCTACTCTAATCTTAATTCTAATACTAGTAATTATATCGCCTTCTATTGTTTTCACTGCTGCTCAATTAACCAAATCAGGAGTTTTGCTCCTTAAATATGGGAGTTATACACAAAAAATCCATTGGATGAACCTAATTAAGAAGAAAGAGATGATATTGCTGAAAAAAATTATCATTTCAGGAAGTCTTGGCAATTCCAACAATTCTCATATTAATCTTCTACTTACTTGCTCAATTCATTGAACAAATGATGTTAACTGATGAACTTGGTTTAGATTAGCTTACTATTATAATTTCAGTTGTTTTGAAAATATTAATTGGTTTTTTGACTTAAAAACAAGAATAAAAACTAAGCATTAATCTTTTTTTTCACTTTCTTTAACTTTTTAAAGTATAGCTTAATTTTAAATTTTTAATTAAATTAAGTAATCAAAAAAATTTTTTAAATCTCAGAGTTATCTTCATCACTTTTAATTTCTTTTGGCTCATCTTGTTCTTTTTCTGGCATGGGTATTATTTCTTTGATGATAGCTTTTTTGCCAATTAATTTTTCCACATCTTCATCAACTTCTTTAATGAATTCTTTTTCTTCTAAAATGTATCTTCGAATCTCATAAATTCCAGACGATATCAAAATCAGCAATAAAAATACTAAGACACCAATGTTTTTAAGTAAATTTACTGTCGCACTATCTAAAAATGAGATATAAGTCAAGCTTGGAAACCATATTTCTAGTTCTGTTAAGATATTATATGGAAAATTATGTATGAATTCGTAAGCAACTTTTGAAAAAACCAACCATAAAATTATTGTATCAATGAAAATCCTCTTAGATCTAATCAATCCTCTTTCTCTCAATTTTTCCCATAAGATACTTGCTTGCGAACCAATTAAAGTGCTAATTGAATATAATAAGATACTACAGTCAACTAAATATAAAATGATGTCAGATATGAGAGAAGAACTAGTACTTATTGAAGTATAGCTCCTGAAAGCCAAGAATAATTTTGCCAGTAGATAAAAAATGTAAAAAACAAGATAAATATTGAAAATACCAAGCCAAGCAATGAATATTTTTTTAACTAAATAAACAATTGTCACAATTGTAGCAGAAATGATAAGCGCTTCAATTATATACAAGATCAGGTTAGAATAATCTATTAGTGCGGACACATTTGTGCCTATGAGCCCACCTATTTCATAAGAGTATTTGACATATAAGTTTAATAATTAATAAAGAAAGGGCAATTCCACCGAAAAATTCAAGAGATCTAAGCGTTTTTGAATGATTTTTTTTCTTTAGAGAATCATCTATTCTTCTGCTTGATAAATAAGCTCCATAAAAGATGAACCAAGAAGTTAGAAAGATGTATGATACCACTGATATTGCAAATACGATTATAAGCACGAACGATAGTAGCAACATTAAAGGGAGTGATAGAAAAAAATATAAAATAATCTTTCATGATGCTACATCCTTGACATCTTTTTTTGCAAACAAGCTAAATACTATCAAGAATATTAGAAATGAAAGAAATGGCAAGAAAACAAAAATTCCAATCCATCCCCAAGGATCAAACTGAAATATACCGATATCAACTAAAAGCCAAATCACGATTACAGAATATTTCCAATATTCCTTTGAAAATAATTTTTTGATGTTTTCAATTGATTGCATGGTACTTTATATTCTTTATTTATTCTCTTCATGAACACGTGTATTTAATTTATAATCGAGTAATTATTTTTAAGTTTAAGTGGAATTACATTTTATTTATGAATAGATATAAAAAACCCTACTCCTATATTTTTTTTAATATAATAAAATTCAAAATTTAAAGTGATGAATTATTTTACTTCAAACTGAATATTGGTCTTTAATAAGTAGTTTTTTTGATTGGGTTGCTAGTTCTGCGGGAGTCATGGTGTTTATTAGTGGTTTTATCGCTCTAACTTGGACAGGATATGAAAGAAAACGAAGAGGTTCTTTTTTTAAAAGAAAAGTAGAAGAAGAAAAGGAAAAAGGATTTGACATTACTAAATTCTTGAGATTTCTATCATATACAGGAATAATAGTTGGGATTCTCGATATTTGGGCAGGTGTTTCGGGTCTTATCCTAGACATACCTCCAAGCTTTAAATATGCCACCTATACTGAAAATGGAGCTGACCATTTTACTTGCATTTTCTTAATTATCATTGGTATTGCAATGTTTTTTAAGCCAATCAATGACTTGCCATTATCCAGCATTTTAGGCCTCATAGCAGGTTCGGCGACTGCATTTATATTAGCTTTTCTTGTTCCTGACAATGTTGTTAAATTAATTGCTTACTGGATCAATCCAAAACTCCTCCTGGCAATCATTTTCATAATAGTTACAGCCATAGTGGCAATTACTGCTAAATTCTACATTGGAGCATTACAAGCAATATCGAAGTTTCTTTCTTGGCCACCAATTGCTATAATTGTAATGGTCTTTTGTTTCTTGCAAGGAATTTTATTATGGGGTATTGGGACAAGCATATTTGTAAATATATTTTAAAAATTTTCTATTTTTTTTCATTAAAAATCAAATAAAGTTTTTTGATTGTTGAATCTCTTTACTGGAAGTGAGAGGAGATTTTTTAAAATGATTTGCAGTTTCAGGAGCAAAACCAGTAAAATGATTATTGACAATAATAAA
>Ga0190334_1000976_pt1 | contig 12765 bp, 12 predicted proteins | sample 48720478_MG_FD_161270 | JGI IMG/M metagenome (GOLD analysis project Ga0190334, IMG submission 161270) | Hydrothermal vent sediment bacterial communities from Southern Trench, Guaymas Basin, Mexico - 4872-04-7-8_MG | ecosystem: Environmental > Aquatic > Marine > Hydrothermal vents > Sediment ...
GTGCGGGTCGCGATAGCCCGCATGCCTTCCAGTCATCCAGGCCCATCTGAGGCGCCAATTTGCGCTGAGGATGGGCCTTAGTTCTTCAGTTGATCTGCATAGGCGAAGAGGCCTGGCGTGCCCCCCGTATGCCAGAAGAGGATTCGTTCTCCAGGCTCAATCTCCCCGCGGTGGATGAGATCGATAAGCCCTGCCGCGGCGCGGCCCGTATAGACAGGATCAAGCAGCAGTCCCTCATGGCGGGCGAAGAGGCGGATGGCTTGCACTTCTGGATCGCCCATCACGCCGTAGCCGCCGCCCAGATAGCGGTCGTCCACCAGAACGTCACTTGAGTCGAGGGCGAGGTCTATCCCGAGAAGATCGGCGATCTCATGGGCGAGTGCCGCAACAGCAGGCCGAAGGTCGTCGGCGGGCTTGTCGACGCTGATCCCGTAGATGCGGGTGGGCAGGCCCAGCGCTTGGGCGCCCACGATCATCCCTGCCTGCGTTCCGCCGGAGGAGGTTGCAAAGACAATGCGGTGAAAGGGCGCTTCCTCTGTCAGCAGCTCCTCCAAGGCGGCCACATAGGCAGAGGCGCCCGTGGGGCTGGACCCTCCATAGGGGATCAAATAGGGACGGCGGCCCTCTTCCCGTGCCCGGTCAAAGGCCTGTTTGAGGACCTGCTCCGGGTCCTCATCGCCTGCGAAGATGATCTCTGCGCCCAGCAGCTGGTCGAGCAATAGATTGCCCGTTATGGTGGATGGCGCTTCACCTGCAAGGATCAGTGTGCATGCGTATCCGTGGCGCGCCGCTGCCGCGGCCGTCTGTCGGCAATGATTGGATTGGAGGGCGCCACGCGTGATCAGTGTCTCAGCGCCAAGGGATCGAGCATCTGCAAGCAGGAATTCGAGCTTGCGCGTCTTATTCCCGCCGAAAGCAAGCCCGGTCTGGTCGTCCCGCTTAACCCAGATGGATGGGCCGCCCAGTGCCTGACTGAGGCGCGGGAGCGGCTCCACGGGCGTGGGAAGATGGGCGATCCGTTGGCGGGGGAGATTTACGAGGGTCATGCGATAAGCTCCTGCGAATAGGCCGACATATTAAATATTACCTCGCTTGGCTGTTGGGAGGCAGTCCATTGGGAGAAGCGCTTCCCTATCATCCTTCCGTATCCCCCGTGGCGGCGGCGAAGAAGCTGACCCCCAGCGTGCCAGGGCCGGCGTGGGTTGTAATGGCGGCGCCGAGTTCCACGAGCGGGATTTCACGAAGGCCAAGAGAATCTTTAAGCGCCTGAGCCATCCAGCGCGCCGATTCGGGCGCGTCGGCATGCATTAACGTCAGATGGGCCTCACCATTCCGAGGGCATTCGAGCGCGACTTTATCTGCGAGGAGCTTCAGGGCTCGGGAACGCGTGCGCACCTTCTCGTATGCATTGATGCGCCCATCCGTAAGGTGAAGGATTGGCTTGATGCGAAGGGCATTGCCCAGGAGGGACGCGGCGCCCCCGATGCGGCCTCCCCGGCGCAGGAATTCGAGCGTATCGACAAGGAAATAGGTGCGTGCCCGTGGGATCATGGAATGCAGACGCTGCATAATCGTATCCGCGCTCACGCCAGCCTCCGCCCACTCGACCGCACAGCGTACCATCGAACCAAGCGCTCCCCCGATCGCACGGGTATCGAGAACGCGGATGTCAGCCTCAGGGAAGAAGTTCGCCTTGGCGGTCTCGACAGATCGGACCGTTCCGCTGAGGTCGGTGGAGGGGTGAATGCACAGGACCGTCTGGGCCTCCCGGAGGAGGGCCTCCAGCATCGCGGCTGCCTCCGGAACAGGTGGCGCCGCCGTTTTGGGAAGGACTGGGCTCGTCCGGAGCCGATCCAAGAATTGTGTGTAGGACAGCTCCGCCTCTTCCAGGAAGGTTTCGTTTCCAAAGATGATGACTTGGTGGATGAGCCCGGCACCGCGCTCCTGGAGATATTCTTCTGGGAGGGCCGCGGTTGTATCGGTCATGATTCGGATGGCGTTGCGTTCTTGGACCATGGGGTCATGACTCTCCTAGATGCGGCCAGGGGCGGGATCTTGCGGATGCAGGGCCGCGGCCCGCGCGCTTGATTGTACGCTGATCCACTCAGGGTGGCCAATATCGGGTGGGCGGCCTTCTCAGAGCGCAGCTTCGTTCTGCGGATTATGGGAGATTCGCCCTCGCCGACGCGCCAGGGCAGAGAACGGATGCGGATGGGAATTCCTTGCGCTCATTGCATGCTTTGAATCACATGGGGGCACGAGCTTTTCGCATTTGTCATCCCGTAGCTTGATCATGGCTGAGGGATCCCCATGAAGCCTCGAGGACAGGCTCGTGACCTATAGGATGCTTCACTCTATTTGGCCGGTCGAGATTTCTTTCCATAGCCATTGGGAGGAAAAAGCAGGCACCTAATGCAGCGCCTCGCGCGTGCGGGCGCGGCCCCGGCGGCGCATGACTGCCAGCAGAGCCGGCACTAGACGATGATAGAGGGCATAGAGCACGGGGCGCAGAGGAAAATCCCAGGCGCCGACCGTGCGAATGAGTTGGGCGCCGAATCCCTCTTTGAACCGGTAGACACCATACATTCGATCCTCAGGGTCAAGATTGTCGGGTGCGCCCCAGAAATCGTAGCTGGTGCAGCCGTGCTGCTTGGCCCAGCGGATGGCCTCCCATTGCAGCAGATGATTGGGCATCTTCTCCCGGTGGAGACCCCGTGACATGCCATAGAGATAGTAGACGGTCTTGTGGAAGCGGAAGGGGATCACCGCAGCCACTGCCTCGCTTTCGACCTCGGCGATCAAGGGCTGTGCCAACCCGGCTTCGATGAAAGTCCCCCAGACCATGCGGTAGTATTCGCGGTCTCGGATGGCGAAGCCATCCCGCAACGAGGTCTCGGCATATATGCGGTAGAGCATGTCCAGGTCACCCATCCCGCCCTGCCGTACTTTGACACCCCGCCGGCTGGCGAGTCGCACATTGTAGCGGGTCTTCTGTTTCATACCGGCCAGCAAGTCCTCCTCCGATGGCCGAATATCGAGCACGAGCGTGTTGCGAAACTGCACCTGCTCGGGTGAGAAGCGCCAGCCTCCCGCCCGCAACGCTGCTTGGATTTGGCTTCCCGGCGCTGACTGGGCCAAGGACTGGCTCTCCAGGTTCTCCTCTCCCAGGGGGATCGCGGGGTCGATTTTGAGCGAGAATGCGCCCGCGTCCGCCGCGAGCTGCGGCAGATCCGTGAGGATCTGGTTGACAAGACCGGGCTCGCCCCAGCTGAGCAGGGGGCCGCGGGGGCAGTAGGCCAGGGTGAGGCCGCGAGCGGCGCTGCGCAGGAGTAGCTGCGCGGCGGCAACCGGTCGGCCGCCTTGGCGCCAGATCAGCCGGACCGGACGCCAGCCGTAGCGGCGCTTGATCTCTCCCCATTCCCAGGATTGAAGCAGGTGCCCGCCCCCAAGCTGGCCTATGCAATCGTTCCAGGCGACGGGATCCTCATCTGAGATGATCTGCAGCTCTATGGTCATCGCTCAGCGACCCAGGTGTACAGCCGTTTGAATATCCGATAGCGCAGGGGATCGTAGATGCGATCCCAGGCCCCGATCGAGCGCACGATTTCACCTCCGAAGCCCCGCTTGAAGCGATACACGCCCCAGAGGCCATCGCCGCGGCTCTGGAATTGGGCTTCGAGAGACTCGGGCTCCTCATCAGGAATACCCCACAAATCATACAACTCACACCCGGCCTGCTTGGCCCAACGCATCGCTTCCCATTGAAGCAAGTAAGTCGGCATTTTCTCGCGGTGGGCCTTGTGCGAAGCGCCATAAAGGTACCAGGCGCGCCGTCCCCTCCGGAAGACCATCACGGCGGCCAGCGGGGAGCCCTCGAATTCGGCCACAAACAGTTCGCAGCCGCCCTTCGGATGGAATAAATCGTACGCCAGCCGGTAATAGGCCGGGCTGTGGGTCCCGAAGGCGTCGCGCTCGGCCGTCTCGGCCATCATCTGGGCGAACTGGTCCAGGTCGGACCAGGCGCGAACACGGACGCCCCGTCTGGAGGCCAGCCGGATGTTGTAGCGGGTCTTCTGCTTCATGTTGGCGAGGATCTCATCCTCGCTGGGGGTCAAATCCACGTGGATCGTGCGCGGCGGCTGGATAGTTTGGAAGGCGGCGGTGAAGCCTGCTTCCATCAGCCTATCCCTGCTTTGTGGGTCCCAGTTTTCATCCGGCTCGATCTTGAGCATGAAGCAGCGCCGCTTGCGGCAGCGCTGGTCGAGCAGCGGAAGCAAGCCGGGAAGCCATGGGCCGATCGGGCCCTTCGGGATGTAGGCCAGCGTGAAGCCGGGGAGTGGGCGCCGGAACAGGATCTGGGCGCCCGCCTCGCCGTGCTGCACGCGCTCGGCCTGCCAGCCGAAGGCGGCCTTGAGCGCGCCCCATTCCGGGGTTTGAAGCAGATGGGCATCGGGATGGCTTTCCAGGAAAGCCTCCCAGGATTTCTGCGTTTCTGTAAACACGGGGTGATTATATAGCATGACAGGGCGGCGTACGGAAGGTCGCTCACACGTGCTCCCGCAGGGATCTGCCGCAGGGGTGTGGGGCGAGCGGGGGGGCCTCGATCGCAGCATCCATGGCCCTTTGGGCGTCCGGCTTTCGTTGACCTCGCCTCCCGCTGGATGCATTAATCTGCACATGCTTGGAAGAAGATCTGGCATGGAAGATCGCATGAATGCGCAATCGAAGAACCGGCATCAGTGGACTCATCGGGCGCGGGGCTATCATGGTGTGAACGTGAACTGGCAGCGCTTTCTGCCGCCCACAGCCATTTGAATCGGGCGGTGTATCATTTCGATGCTGGGAGGCGTGGTATTAAATCGCCTTGCCTGCGGGGAGCTATGTCCTGGATGCCTTGGGAAGAAGATGGCATTGGTTTCATATGTGCCGTGCCCAATGGAAGGGGGCGATTGAATGCGTTGGAGTAGAATCTGAACATGGAGCTGCAGGCCCTCGGCTGGAATGGGTCAATCGAGAGCACAGAGACAAGCAGATATCTCTAAACGCGAAATAGATAATTGCAGCTTGTGCGCGTGTCGATCTTTGATTGCTGGCGAGAAGGCACCATCCGCGCCTAGATCAGAACGCAACCCAGCATATCGCACCCGGTAACATCGCATATGGATGTATCAAGTTGCCTATCCATGACGGGCCTGATGAGCTTCGATACGCGGGGCGTTTCGTGGTCCAAGTCCTTTGCCGCGAGGTGCCTTGGCCTCAAAGTCACTTCCTGCCGCAATATGAGATGGGTGACCAATCGCCCCCTTGCCGATTAAAATTCCGTAGCGGGTGCAGAAGGCCCGAGGAATCAAGAAATGAGCTCGGCGTACCTAGTACCCCGTCCAATAGGAAAGGATGGATTTGCTCAGGCAGCAATCCCCATTTGGGATCCCGTCAGGATTAGATTGACCGGGCACTAGTCGATGTCGGTGATGGACATGATAGAGTTTGGCACAAGCGCGGCTAGACACTCATTCAATGCACTGGATCCTGCACCGCCGGGAATCATGGGTGTGCCAATCGCCATTCTACTTGCGAAGCGAAAGCGCCTGGCCTGGTGGCGGACAGAACATGCATCCCTCAGGCGGGCAACGAATCGCCTTCTTGAGGCTGGATAGGGAGCAGTTATCTGAGGAGAAGACCTCAATCTATCTCAGATCCTATGTCTTTATGGAGGATGACGCAGGCCTTTTCTTATGATTAGAGGAAGGGGATCATGGATGTGAAACATTCCCAGAGCGTAAGGGCGGAGCCAGTAAAGGGTGTGCATGGCGTAACTGTGCGCTGGCTCTGGTCTACGCCAGACGGGGCGCTAACGTTTGCATTGCGGCAATTCGAGGTCCAGCCAGGCGCTTCAACACCCTATCACAGCCACGCCCACGAGCATGAGGTCTACATTCTCAGCGGTCAGGGCCTCTTGCGGGGCAGATCTCAGGAACATGCGCTGGGACCTGGCGACACAGTCTTGGTGTTGCCTTATGAGGAGCACCAATTTGCCAATACCGGCGACAATCCACTACGTTTCCTTTGCGGCATCCCCCTGCCGGAAGAGCCCATGGAGGTGGCTGCCCAGGTGAGCATATATCCACTTCGGCAACCGGAATTGGCTCCATGGATCGATGAGGCATCTAAGATCTTCCGCCAGCACAAGCTTGAGGTGATACCAGGGCGGATGAGCACATTGGTCACGGGTAACCATACCATGGTCTTTGGCGCCATAAAGAGGGCTTTCCAGAGGGTTGCCGAGAATGGTGACGTAGTGATGGTGACCACCTTCTCGAATGCTTGTCCCATAGCGAACAAAGCCGAACCGGCGGGTCTGTCGTTACGAGCGATCGGCTACGTGCAGAACGAGTTCGATAAACCTACGGATCCTGATACGCTAATTAATTCGATATCCCACATCGTCATCGACGCCGATCTTATGGATGGTCTGACTGGCCTACATCCGGGGGAAAGGGCGCTGGTCATCTTCTACTTTCATCAGAGTGAGGGGTATGAACTGCTTCAGCATCCGCGCGGTGATAGGAGTCGACCCTTGCGGGGTGTCTTCGCCCTGCGTAGCCCAAACCGCCCCAACCCTATTGGTGTCACCGAGGTTGAACTGATAGGCATGGACAATAATGTTCTCACAGTTCGCGGCCTGGATGCCATCAGCGGGACGCCTGTGCTTGACGTCAAGCCTGTTTAGATGTCTGAGTCTGAAGGGCCAAAATGAAAGTCAGTCGGGTTGGTGAGATGAGGGCCATGGATCGAATGGCCATCGAGCAATTCGGCATATCCGCGGAACTGCTGATGGAAAACGCCGGGCATGCGGCCTATTTTGTGTTGAGGAACGAATTCAGTTTCCTGAACAAACGCTTCCTTATTTTTTGCGGCATGGGGAACAACGGTGGGGATGGTTTCGTGCTTGCCCGAAAGATTCACGCCAACGGCGGAGAGGTCCGGGTGATTCTCCTCGGAGATCCTGGCAAGTATCAAGGGCCCGCAGCAATGAACTACGAAATCCTCTCGCGCCTGCCAATAGCTATGGCGGAACTGCATGACCTTGAAACGGCACGCGAAGCCATCGCAGATTGCGACTTGATCGTGGATGCGATCTTAGGCACCGGTCTCTCTCGAGAGGTGGAAGGAACCTATAGGAAGGTCATCGAATTGATCAACGCGAGCCATAAGCCCGTGCTAAGCATCGACATCCCCTCTGGAGTTCACGGCGATACTGGCAAGATCATGGGGGTGGCCGTAAGAGCCGACCTCACTGTAACCTTTGGTCTGCCAAAATTGGGGAACATGCTCGACCCCGGCTATGATCTCTGTGGGAAGCTGTTTGTCTCACACATCTCCTTTCCACCCTCCCTTCACCAGTCGGACTCGCTTAGAATTGAGATCAATCAACCTGTCAAATTGCCGTCGCAATATGAGATGGACGATAAAGGCCCCTTTGGCAAACTGCTTGTCATCGGAGGCGCCTCGAGCCATCCTGAAGCTTTGTATTTCTCTGCACTTTCATTTCTTAAGAGCGGTGGCAGATATTCGTGTCTCGCGGTGCCAAGATCCATCGCTCCTTTCATCGCCAGCAAGGGAGATGAAATCGAGCTCATCCCTCAGGAAGAGACAGCATATGGAAATATATCCCTGGCCAGCAAGGATGCCCTGCTGCAGCTTGCAGAAGATGTGGACATGGTCATCCTTGGGCCTGGATGGTCGCTCCGGGAGGAAGACCAAAGACTGACTCGCGAGTTGGCCTTGGAGATCAATAAGCCCGTGATCCTCTACGGCGACTCGATCGCGGCGCTCTGTGCGGATCTTGAGGTCCTGGGCGCGCGAAAGGGCGCCACTGTCATCGTTCCTAGTCTCGCTGAAATGGCTTGTATCACCTCAAAATCTCTGAGCGAAGTCGATCTGCATAAGGTGCCCATGTTGCAGAAGACCGCCGAATCCTTGGGTGTGATCATCATCCTGAGGGGGCATCGTTCCCTGATTGGACTTCCGGATCGACGCGTTTTCATCAATATGAGCGGGATTTTGGGAGACGCGACGGAGGGCTCGGGCGACATCCTGACAGGCGCGATCGCTGCCATGTACAGTCTCGGACTAGCCCTGGAAGATGCGGTGCGGCAAGGTGTCTTCATCCATGGGCTGGCTGAGGATATGGCCGCCCGGGTCGTAGGACAAGAGGGTCTCACTGCGCAAGACATCTCGGACCATTTGCCGCTGGCTGTCGCGAGCTGCCGGGAGGGGGCAAATGAGGAGTTCTTGGAGCGTTACGTCGGCGTACACAGCATATAGGAGACAATCTTGAAAGCCTGGATCCTGAAAGAGCAAGCGCCCATTGACGAGAGGCCCCTTTCTTTGGTCGAGCTTCCAATCCCTCGACCAGGCAAGCACGAAGTACGCATACAGGTGTCCTACTGCGGGATCTGTCGCACAGACATTCACATCGCCGAAGGGGACCTTCCCTTGAAGAAGAGTCCGATCGTATTGGGCCATGAGGTCGTCGGTGTCGTGGACGAGCTGGGGCAAGAAGTCACGCGATTCAGAGTCGGGGAGCGGGTCGGCGCATACTGGCTTTACAGTTCTTGCGGGCACTGCAAATACTGCCGCTCGGGTCAAGAAAACTATTGCCCGGATTTCCAAGCAACAGGTTGGCACGCCGATGGCGGATTCGCCGAATACATGATCGCGCAGGAGAGATTTGCTCTATCCCTGGAGTCCCTTCGGCTGGATTCGTCAGAGATCCCCCCTTTGCTTTGCCCAGGCATTGCGGGGTACGCAGCGCTTAAGCTTTCGGAGGTTAGGAGAGGAGATGCACTAGGCCTCTATGGTTTTGGGCCCACCGCCTACTTCGTGCTGAAAGTCGCTCAATCCTTTGGCGTTGAGAGCTATGTGAGCACACGCTCGCCAAGGAATATCGAGAGAGCGATTCGCGCCGGAGCGGTCTGGACAGCGAGATCTCCTGAAGCAGAAGTGCCCAGGAAATTGGACGCAGCCATCCTGTTCCCTCCAGCAGGAAACCTGGTAGAACCAATCCTCGCTCAGCTCGATCGCGGAGGAATTCTCGTAATGGCACCGGTAAGCTCCTCTCCCATTGCTATAGAGCACTACAGCGAAAACTTGTGGGGTCGCACGATCAAGACTCTTTATCAGCTAAGGAGATCGGACGCGGAGGAGTTCATAGAGATGGCTAATCACTTGGACCTCCACCTGGGTGTAAGCCTTTTCCAGTTTGAAGAATTAGATGAAGCGCTCATCCTGGCCAAGGGGAATGGATTGGAGAAACCCAATGCGGTGATTGCAGTGCGGCCCCAATGACGGATCTCTGGATTTGATGTGGGGGGTTGTGGAGGGGCGGTTATGAATAGATGGAGAGGGATATTGGCTTCGGGCCCATCGGGTGTTTATTCCAAGGAAAGGAGAAATTGACCATGTCGGTGTGCCGAATACGACTCATTCTTTGGCTCATCTTGGTGGGTATCACAGTTGTGGGTGGGGTCGCCACAGACCTCATCCTGCAGACCGCTCCTTTTGCCCTATGGCTTCGCGCCGTCGGCGTCGTCGGGATGCTGCTGGCGTATTTTCCATTGAAAAGAACGGGCAAGTTGCTCGGTCGCATGACGGACCCGGAGGAATGGGGTTGCACCAACCAGCTGGTTACAACCGATATCTATAGCTGCATCCGACATCCTCACCATCTCTCTCTTGGTATCTTCATGACATCCTTGGGCCTCGCGATCGGGCATATTTGGTCCTTCCTTCTCATTGTGGTGCCGCAATGGCTATGGATTCTCTGTTTCCTGTTCCTGGTGGAAGAGAAGGAATTGCTGGAAAAATTCGGGGAGGATTACGCAGATTATCGACGGCAAGTCCCGATGCTCATCGGAAGTCCTGCCTGCCTATTTAGAGTCCTCTCCACCTCGCTCGAGGTATCGATGGAATCCGCTGTGCCCTCGAGTGGTGGAAAGCCCAATAAACTGACATGATCACGGCTAAGAAGGCGTGGTCATACCCGTACAATTGGTCGATTTAGGCATCATCGATTTGCGATCGATAGCGCCGCTGGACTGGCGGGAAATATCTCCGCGCTGTTTTTGACCCATTGGAGTGCTTTCGGGGGGCAGCTCGGAAACTTTCCGTATTCGAGATACCTATTGGGAATAGGCGGGCTTTGGAAGCGCCGGCGGAATAGAGGCAATATGGCACCCAAGCGCACATGGTTACAGATGTCACACGGAGAGCGGTCACATCAAGATATCCTAGCGTTCTCCCTATCGCAGGGGCATCCTCTATTGTGAAATCGCCGTCAGCGTAGTCGATGGCATTCATGCGTACCACCATGGGGTGGGATGGCTCAACCTGGGCACGCACTGCTCCGATCACTTCCCGGCTGAATCCTGTCTGATTTGAGAGTGGACCTCCGAACTCGTTCTCCCGGCGGTTCGCATGTGGGGGAGGGAATCGGTGGATAAGATATCCGTGGCTGAAGGGGATCTCGATGGCCTTGAAGCTCAAAGTCAGTCCTTCTGGCTCGATGAGCCGCCTTACTAAATGCGGCAGTGCCATCGTTGATTTCTACCCTTGTTGGAGGCCCCGCGGTGACCTCCTGATCGGCATAGAACATGACATTCGAAGCTGATATGAGCTATCCCTGCACCACAAATTGAGGGATAGCTGCGCGTCTGGCGTGGTTGATGCTAATCATGATGTGGCTGCAGGCGTGATGCGCAGCCGGGCCCAGTTGTTCCAGGTCAGGGATAAAGCTGTCATTGTTGATCGCGAGCTGAATGGGAGGTTAGCGACCATTTTCCTGAATGAACAAGGGCTCGTTGGTCGGCAAATCAACTTTTCCCTGTATGCAAGGATTGTAGAAGGCGATATGGCGATCGATCCCCTCACCCGCCTAGGTTCCATGGTTCGTGTTATGCGCCTAATCGCAGATCGGTGATGCGATCCAAGAGCATTCGGATAACACAATTCTGAAGCGAATAGCCGATCCTGCAATGGTCTTCCATCAGATTATGGAGCGCTACGACATCAAGGACCAAAGTCTCGATCTCCGTAATGCAGCGAACCGTAGAGGAATATGTATAGGGTTCAACGAGCGAGGAACATCCAAGAATGGCACCCTCGCTGGCCGTGTCCACTTGGTCAGGGCCCTCCTCGCCGATGCTGTACAAGACTTCGACCTCTCCGCCGGTCAATATATAAAGCTGTGTCCCAGGCTCGTCCTCGCGGAAGAGAACATGCCCGGGGTAATAGCATTCTTACGAGGCCAATTGCGCAAAGGCTTCGCACTGATCTTCCGTGAGGGCGCGAAAACATGCATGTCTTCTCAGTCTCTTCGCTTCCATTGGCATCATGCACCTTTTTTATCCATGCCTCATGGCGTCTTTCGATGGAAGGATATCCAGCGTCTATTCGTTCCTCAGGGCGACGATTCCGAAGAGCTCGGCGAAATGGGTTCATCATTTGGATGCAAATCTGAGACCCATTCCAATGAAGCCGCCCCACGGCAGGGGCAAAGCCCAAGGGAAGAACCTCCACAGAGTCGTCCGCCAGAAGAGTTCCGTCCCGGCATCCTTGATGGTTCCTAGCATGTGCATAAGTTCGGCGGGGGTGAAGAAGTGCGCCGATTGCCATGGGGGACCGCCTTGGCGCTGATACTCTCTTCCGATGCGGCTCTGCCGGTTGATCACGCCCAGGATTAGCCCCTTCCGAGCAACGCGCATTGCTTCCTGAAGGGCATGCACCGGATCCCTTAGGAACTCAAGCGTTGTGATCATAGCGACTAGGTCGAGAGCCCCGTCTTCGAAAGGGAGGTGCGAGGCATCGGCCCGTACATCGGCGCGCATTCCAAATCGCCCTGCTTCCCTCAGCATGACAGGTGAAATGTCAAGCCCCACCGCCCACAACCCGAGCAATTCAAACCATCGCGTGAAATGTCCTGTCCCACACCCCACATCCAAGATGGAGCGAGGCTCTTGGAAATGGCCAATCAACCACTTGAGGAGCGCCTTCTCGAGGCGATCCACGCGAAGTCCTTGGTTCGCGTACCAGCTCTCGTATCCTTGAACCAGTGACAAATCATCAAAGGGGTTAAAGTTCATCTGCTCTTCGTCTATCTTCTCTATTGGAGATTTCTGGACTCATCTCCTGCTCAGCATCCTGCCTAAAGTGACAATGGATGATCTGAGTGGTGGCTCCATTCGCTCTCCAAGATCGGCCCATTTCTTTGGGGCCTTAGGCATTGCGATTCGTCTCAAAACAGAAGGGTTTTCCATCGTGAAAGTTAGGCGGATAAGAATCTTTAGACACGAAACGACATGAGTTTAAGCTAGACTCCTCCTTTCTGCGAATAGCAGTTGGGCTGCGTGGCCCTGGTAGTAGAGCTCTGCCGGAGTGCGGCAATCCAGCGCCTGGCGGGGGCGCTCAAAGTTGTAGAAGTGGAAGTATCTCCTCAAGCTCTGGCGGGCTTCCCGGGGACTGGCATAATCATGCAAATAGACCTCCTCGCATTTCACACTCCGCCACAGCCGCTCAGTGAAGATGTTGTCCACCACCCGGCCGCGGCCATCCATGCTCAGAGGCGCTCCAGCCGCCAGGATCCTTTCGACAAACTGCAGGCCGGCAAATTGACCACCCTGATCCGTGTTGCATATTTGCGGGGCGCCATGCAGCAGGGCGCGGTCGATCGCTGACAGGACAAAATCAACCTCCAGGCTCTGGCTA
>Ga0190334_1000978_pt1 | contig 12763 bp, 9 predicted proteins | sample 48720478_MG_FD_161270 | JGI IMG/M metagenome (GOLD analysis project Ga0190334, IMG submission 161270) | Hydrothermal vent sediment bacterial communities from Southern Trench, Guaymas Basin, Mexico - 4872-04-7-8_MG | ecosystem: Environmental > Aquatic > Marine > Hydrothermal vents > Sediment ...
TTTCGTTTTTGATACTATTTTATAGTAGTTAAATTAATAAAAACACCACCCCTTAATTTCATCTAGAGATTAAATATAATAAAAAAATAATAGAAAAAACACAATAAAAAATATATAAAACAAAACCCACAATAAAATAAATATAATAAAAAATATATAAAACAAAACATATAACAAAACAAATAATAAAAAAAACACAAACACATCAAAAAATTATGATAAAAAACATCATAAATATTATAAAATATATGATGAAAAACACCATAAACATTATGAAACATATATAAAGAATTATATATAATACAATAAATATGATAAATATGATGAAAAATAATAATAATAAATATAATGAATAATAATAATAATAATAAATGATTAATTACCATATGGAAATTTTTTTTGAATAAATTCAAAAACACAATTAATTAAAAAACACACTTAATTAAAAAACACACTTAATTGAAAAATACAAATAACTTTGAAAATATAAAACAAAATTTGTTTTTAACTTTGTTTTTAACCAAACTCTATTTAACCAAACCATATTTAACTAAATTCTATTTGAAATAAAGGTGGGTTGGTTTTATTTCTATTATATTTTTATTTATATATTTTAATTAATATGTTTTAAAGGAAAACAAACTTTATAAACCTTTATTTCTTCTGGAAATTTTTTGAATAGAATACAATATTATAATGTGATATTTATGAAAAAAGAACTAAATAATATTTTCGAACAATTCCTAAACAAAGAATCATTATTCAAAAACAAAAAAGTACTCCAAGCAATACACATCCCTAGTGAAATAAAACACAGGGATGAACAAATAATACAAATAGCGAATATTTTATCTCCTACTCTGAGATTAGAGAAACCCTCAAACATATTTGTGTATGGTAAGACAGGAACTGGGAAAACACTCATACTACGCTACTTAGCCCAACAAATAACCATGCTTGCTGATAATAAAAAAATACCTCTTAAAATAATTTATATTAATTGTAAATTAAAAAAAGTAGCAGATACAGAGTACAGGCTCATAGCCCAGCTCACAAGGGAATTTGGGAAAGAAATACCTCCAACAGGCCTACCCACTGATGAGGTATACAATATCTTTTTTAGAACCTTGGATGAAGAAAAAAGAATGATTGTGTTCATTCTTGATGAAATAGACCAGCTTGTGAAAAAAGCAGGTGATGAATTAATATATAATCTTACAAGGATTAATTCTGAATTAAAGAATTCTCAGACAACACTCATAGGTATAAGTAATGATTTGATTTTCTCTAATAATATGGATCCTCGGGTTAAGAGTTCTCTTAGTGAAGAAGAAGTGATTTTCCCCCCATATAATGCTGTTCAATTACAAGATATTTTAAGGGAAAGAGCAGAAGAAGCATTCAAAGAGGGTGTGTTAGGAGAAGGGGTTCTTCAGAAATGCGCTGCTTATGCAGCTAGGGAGCATGGGGATGCGCGGAGAGCTCTTGAACTCCTAAGAGTGGCTGGTGAGTTAGCCGAGAGGAAAGGATTAAAAAAGATAACAATGAAAAATATTGATGAAGCAGAAGATGCTGTTGAGCGTGACAGAATCTTAGAATTAATAAAAAACCAGCCAAAACAATTCCAAGCCACACTTTACTCAATCATACTTAATAAGTACAACTCAAAAACCAAATTTATTCAGACAGGTGATGTTTATGATGTGTACAAGGACTTGTGTAATAAAACAGGTTTAAGACCACTCACTCAGAGAAGGATTTCTGATATTATTGCAGAACTTGATATGCTAGGAATTATAAACGCTAGGGTAATATCAAAAGGTAGGTTTGGAAGAACCAGGAATATTAATCTTATCTTACCAAATTCTATTGAGTTAAGAATAAAGAAAATCCTAGAGGATGATTTGTTTGAGTGAGGTTTTTTTGTTTTTTTAAAAAAATGAGTATTATAAAATCTTTTTTGGAAAAAGGAATTCTTATAAGTCCTGAAATATTAGAAAATCCTTTGTTTATAAAGAAGCTTTTAATGCTAGAAAACAAGTATTTTAAAGGAAATGTTGTTATTAACAAAGCTTTTCTTAGAGAAAAAGGCTTATTACCTGAGGAAAAACCAGTTCTTGAAGATAAGGGAAAAAACATCCAGAATATTCATGTCTTATTCTCTTATAATAAGGAACCTGGGAAAATAACAGTTAATGACTTCATAGATTATTTTAATAAGAGATTCGAGACTTTATCCTCTTTTTTAAGGCAAAGACAAGAACTACAAGAAGTAACCAGTATTAATAGGCTTAGAACTAAAAGAGACCGGGAGAACATCACAATCATAGGAATTGTTTTTAATAAAAGAATCACAAAGAATAATAATATCATTCTTACTCTCGAGGATCCTTCTGGTATGATTAATGTGTTGATTAGTGAGAAGAAAAAAGAGCTTTTTAATGATGCTAAAAACATAGTGTTGGATGAAGTTATAGGTATAAGAGGAGTTATGGCAGGTAGTTTTGTTCTCGCCAACCAATTCTTCATACCAGACATTCCTCTTATAAAAGAGTTGAAAAAAAGCCCTGTTGAGGAATACTTAGCCCTAATAGGAGACCTGCATGTTGGATTAAAACATTTTCTAAAAAAAGAATTCAATGATTTTATTGAGTGGATAAATCAGAGAAAAGGAAGTGCTGAGCAAAGAGAAATCGCCTCTAAAGTAAAGTATTTGATAATAATTGGTGATTTGGTTGAAGGGGTTGGTGTTTATCCCCACCAAGAAGAGGATTTGGAAATAAAAGATATAAAAGAACAGTATGATTTGTTTGTAGAATACCTTAAAAAAATACCTCCTCACATCACAATCATCATCTGCCCTGGGAATCATGATATTGGAAGAATCTCAGAGCCCCAACCCCCCCTACTTCACAAATACACTAAGAGCCTACAAGAACTTCCTAATGTGCTTCTTCTCAGCAACCCTGCTTTTATCAATCTTGGTGCAACCAAAGATTTTCCTGGTTTTGACTTATTATTATACCATGGTTACTCACTCATTTACTATGCTGATTATGTTGATAGTATAAGAAGGCAGGGTGGCCAGAAAAGACCAGACCTTATTATGAAATTCCTGCTTCAAAAAAGGCATCTTGCTCCTACACACACATCCACGCTTTATGTCCCAGACCGTGAGGTTGACCCTTTGGTAATAAGCAGAATCCCTGATTTTTTTATCACAGGCCACATTCACCGGCTGAGTGTTAGTAATTATAAGAATATTACCTTGATTAATTGTTCGTGCTGGTCCGGTAGAACAGAGGATCAGGAAAAAAGAGGGCTTGAACCACAACCAGCCAAAACACCACTTGTTAATCTTAAGACAAGAGAGGTTAAGATAATTAATTTCTTAAAAGAGGATAAACCAGAAGCCCAAACCACTAAAGTCATAGACCATTAAGAATTATGGGATGAAGAATCATGAAAAAATATTTTGAAGAATTAGAAAGAGAAACCCTTACTGCTTATAAATTAGCATCCAAGGCCAGGAGCAAGGGGTATGACCCTGATACAAAACCAGAGGTTGTCCTAGCAAAGAATCTTGCAGAAAGAGTGGTTGGTTTAATAAGCGTTGCTGCTCCCCAGTTACAAGGCCCTGGCGCTGTAAAGAGGATTAGTGAGTTAGAGAAGGAGTATGGGGTTCTGGACTGGAGGGTTGCTTTTCAGATTGCCCTGGAAACAGCACAAGAGAAATTCTGTAAGTTCAGGGATAAGAGAGAAGCCATGGAAGTAGGTATAAGAATGGGTTTTGCATATGTTACTCTCGGAGCGGTTTCTGCTCCTCTTGAAGGCTTTACAAAACTTGAAATAAAGAACCGGCTTGATGGTAAAGGAGAGTATTTTTGTCTTAATTTCTCTGGTCCTATAAGAGCAGCAGGAGGAACCGCTGCTGTTGTGTGCATCCTAATAGCTGATTATGTTAGAAAGAAGATGGGTTATGCAGAGTATGACCCTGTAGAAAAAGAGATTAAACGGTGTCATGCAGAGCTCTCTGATTATCATAACTATGTTACTAATCTCCAGTATTTTCCTTCAAAAGAGGAGTGCGAATTCTTGGTTGCTCACGTGCCTGTTGAGATTTCAGGAGACCCGTCTGAGAAATACGAAATATCGAATGTGACTCTTAAAGACCTGCCTAGAATAAACACGAACCGGCTTAGGAGTGGTTATTGTCTTGTTTATAGCGCAGGCTTGCCTTTAAAAGCGCCTAAAGTCTGGGCTAAGCTTAGTAAATGGGCGTCTGATTTTCACATGGAACACTGGTTTTTTTTAGAAGAGTTTCTTGAAATACAAAAAAAGGCAAAGGCAAGAGAAATAACCAATAATAAGACCAGTAAGAAAGAAGAGCCGGACACAGAGAACTACTTAAAGATAAAGCCAGATTTCACATACATAACTGATCTTGTTGCTGGGAGACCTGTTTTTGGTTACCCCCTTACAAATGGAGGGTTTCGTCTCAGATACGGAAGAACCAGGGGTTCTGGTTATTCTGCTCAGAGTGTTCACCCAGCAACCATGCGCGTGCTTAATGACTTTGTTGCAATAGCTACACAACTAAAAGTTGAGAGGCCTGGAAAAGCAGCTGCTTTCACCTCTTGTGATTCTATTAACGGGCCTGTTGTGAAGTTAGATGATGGTTCTGTGGTTTATCTTGAGACAGACGACCAGGCCAAGCAGCTCAGGAATAGAGTTAAAGAAATTATTTATTTAGGAGACGTTCTTATTAATTACGGAGATTTCTTTGACAGAGCACACCCCCTCATGCCTGCGGGTTATGTTCCTGAGGAATGGGTTCTTGAACTTGAACAAGCAGCCGTGACTTTATTCGGTACCTTTGACCTTGAGAAAATTCATGAGTTAGTTGATATTAATAAGGAGAAGCTAGACTTATTATTTAAGAAGCCCTTAAAAACCAGAATCTCTTTTGATGCAGCACATCACCTAAGTAAATGCCTTGACATCCCACTTCATCCCCAACACATATTCTACTGGAATAGTATTACCCCCTCCCAGCTTCTAAACACTCTTACGTGGCTTGTAGAAAAAGCAGAGCTCATCAAGGAGGGGAACAAGGTTAAGATAATAATTCCTAAGGGAGAAGAGAAAAGAAACCTGGAATTAATAGGGTTACCCCATTCTTTTATTAATAATGAGTATGTTGTTATAGAAAAAGAAGTTGCAAAAGCATTACTTGGGAATCTTGGAGTAAAGGAGAAAGACGATTTTAAAAAGAAGAAAGCCCTTTTAGAAGGGCTGATTAATAACAAGAAAGAGAAGAGGAGGTCAACCCTTGAATTAATAAACCTACTTAGCGACACACTAATTAGGGATAAGTGCGGCACGTTTATAGGAGCAAGAATGGGCAGGCCTGAGAAGGCAAAGATGAGAAAACTAACAGGCAGCCCTCACGTCTTATTCCCTGTTGGAAAGGAGGGGGGGAAGTTCAGGTCCTTCCAAGCAGCTCTTGAAAAAGGAGTGATAACCGCACACTTCACACCTTATTATTGTAAGCATTGCCATAGAGAAACTGTTTTCGGTGTTTGCGAGGTGTGTGATAAGCCAACAGAAAAAATGCGTTTCTGCAAAGAATGCGGCTTAGTAAAGGACTGCCCTCATGAATCAACACCTTATAAGACAACCAGTTTCAAAATAAAAGAGGCGTTTCCCTTCCTTCTTAAGAAGATAGGAACAAACATTTTCCCTGACTTAATAAAAGGAGTAAGAGGCACAAGTAATAAAGAGCACATACCAGAACACTTAATTAAAGGAATTCTAAGAGCAAAACACAAAATATATGTTAATAAGGACGGCACAACCAGGTATGACTGCTCTGAAATCCCTCTTACTCACTTCAAACCAAAAGAAGCAAGTGTGAGTGTTGAGAAGCTAAAAGACCTGGGTTATTATTATGATATTAATGGCGCTGAGTTAGAATCTGATGAGCAAATACTTGAGTTAAAACCCCAAGACATACTCCTGCCTTGCAGCCCCCTATCCCCAGAAGAACCTGCGAGTGAGGTTTTATTCAGAATAGCTTGTTTTGTGGATGAATTATTAGAGAAGTTTTATGATATGAAACCATACTACAACTTAAAAACCAGGGAAGACCTCATAGGTCACTTGGTTATTGGGCTTGCTCCTCATACATCAGCAGGGATTCTCTGCAGGATTATAGGCTTTTCAAAAACACAAGGGTTCTTGGCTCACCCGTATGTACACGCAGCTATGCGAAGGGACTGTGATGGTGATGAGGGTTGCTTACTGCTCCTTATGGACGCGTTTCTTAACTTTTCTAAAAAATATTTGCCTGGGAGCAGAGGGAGTACTATGGATGCGCCCCTGGTATTAACATATATTCTTAACCCATCAGAAGTTGATGATATGGTTTTTAACATGGATGTTGCATGGAAGTATCCTCTTGGCTTCTACAAGGCTTGCAGAGAATACAGGATGCCTTGGGAAGTTAAGATAAGACAGGTAAGGCATGTTCTTGGAACACCACTGCAATACAAGAAGCTGGGTTTCACTCATGATACAGATGATATTAATAAAGGCGTGCTTTGCTCTGCATACAAACTTCTTCCTAGCATGGAGGATAAGTTAAGAGGACAGATGGAATTAGCAGAGAAGATAAGAGCAGTGAATGCCATGGATGTTGCAAGGCTGGTCATAGATAAGCACTTTATGAAGGATACAAAGGGCAATCTAAGAAAGTTCTCACAGCAAGAATTCCGGTGTGTTAATTGCAATGCAAAGTTCAGACGCCCCCCTCTGAGCGGGAAGTGCTCTGAGTGTGGGGGTAAAATAATATTCACAGTATCAGCTGGTTTTGTAATGAAATACTTAGAGCTCAGTATTAAACTAGCAGAGAAGTATAAGGTCCCTGTTTATATGAGGCAGAGTCTTGAACTCTTAAAACAAAGAGTTGAAGGTGTTTTTGGCAGAGAAAAGGAGAGACAGCAAGAACTAGGTGCTTGGTTAACCATATGACTAATCCGGTTAATTCTAACCCTGTTAATTCCAAAACCCCCCTCATATTCATATTATTCATCTATTTTATATTTAATACCTAATCTCAAAGCTATCAAAATCAGAACCAGCTGATTCTTTTTCTTCTATTATATCTAAGCTTTTAACCCTTGAATAGCCTGGGTTGTTCTTACAGAAAGCCATGAACTCCTTAACTTTCTCCTCTTCTCCTTCAACAAGCACCTCTACTTTTCCATTAGGAATATTCCTTATAAAGCCCTTAAGCCCGAGCTCTCTTGCTTTTCTAGCAGCATAGTATCTGTAACAAACTCCTTGTACACTTCCAGAAACAAAAAAACGAACTCGCCTCATGTTTTTTGGATTTTTATCTCATCCCTTTGAATAAACAGAATGTTTTGCACCACAAGCCTGGCACTTAATAAAATAAATATTGCCTTCCTTTGTCATCTTAGTGTCTGGCTTGCCACACTCCCTGCAAATAACAAAAATATCAGCGTACTTATGAATCTTCTCATTAATCCGGCTGGCAGGGATCTTTGCTCCCAAGATAACAAAGTGTCTCTTTATCTCACCAGGAGCTGCTAGTTCTTTCAGAACATACTTTAACATGTGCTCTGGCTTTCTACCAAGGCGCTGAGCTATCTGAACAAAATTACTAAGAACAGTCTTATTACCCTGAATATGCCCTCTAATCCTTGGGATAATAAATCTTTCTGTGCTCTGCGTGGTTTTAGGCAAAGCCTTTTTTCCTCGTTCTAGTAAAGCCTCGTAATCTCCCATTCCTCATAACCACCTTCTTATTTAGTTAGGAAAAATTATTCTTATATAAAAGCTTTGCTTTACTTAAAAGCTTTATTATCCTCCTATCTTTCTATTTTCTTCTTCCAAAAGGTTTATAAAGAAGAAAATAAGAGAATAAGAGCATGGTCCTCGAATCATTAATAACCCCTTTTAAAGCTGAACAAAGACCAGTACGACTCCTATTCCTAGGCGTGGTTTTCTGCAGCATAGCTATTTTTCTTAGCACATGGATTTTTAAATCCCAATCAAGCCTGATAATGGTGTTTTTAACAGCCATGGCAGCGCTTCCCTTGGTTTATAACACTATTAAAATAGAAGAGGAGAAAGACCTTGAAGGTATGGAAGAGAAATGGTTGTTAAAAGAACATAGCAAAGCCCTCAGCGCCTTTATTTTTCTTTTTATCGGAGCAACAATAGCCTTTGCCTTCTGGTATCTTGTATTATCATCAAACATGATTAATACTCTCTTTCAAACTCAAACCGCCACTATAAATTCTATTAATAGCAGAGTAACCGCACACCTTAGTTTTAATGCAAACATATCCTTCCTCTCAAAAATCTTTCTTAATAATGTGAAAGTGCTTATCTTCTGCATATTATTCTCTTTTGTTTTTGGCTCAGGAGCAATCTTTATCCTTATGTGGAATGCTTCTGTGATAGGCACAGCCATAGGGAACTTTATGAGAAACGAGTTAGCCAGAGCAGCACAACTCATTGGTTTTGAGAAGATAGCGCATTACTTTCAGGTTATTAGTCTTGGATTATTAAGATATTCCATTCATGGCATACCAGAAATACTGGCTTACTTCATAGGAGGCCTTGCAGGAGGAATCATTGGTATTGCTGTGATAAGACACGATTTTGGAACAAAAAAGTTTGAGCAAATCCTGCTTGACTCTGCAGACTTACTATTACTCAGTCTAGGAATCCTGTTTATAGCAGCCTTATTAGAAGTGTTTGTTACACCGATTATTTTTTAAAGAAGATTCTGGGTCGGCGCATTTCTACTTCAATATCTTTAACTTACCCGGGCGTACTTCAAATATTTCTCCTTCTTCTATAAGCTTTTGTATTCGTTCCTCTGCATCAGGAGCCCCGCACCTCTTCTTCACTTCCTCTATATCCGCGCCTCCACCCATATCAAGGTCTTTTATAAACTCAAGGATTTTCTGAAAATAATTAATCGGCTTCACATCATCCTCAACCATCATAGGAGTGGGTTCTTTCCTTTTCTTAAGCTTTTTTCTTAAGAGCTCAAGCTGAAGCCGCCTATAAGCACCCCACTTAGGATTAATCTTCTTTATAATCTCTGGCAGAACATATTTTTCCTCATTATAAACCCTGGGTCTCCCAATAATAATCACTAAATCCCCCAAATTCACATCTAGGAAAGTAGTAGTCTCAAAACTCCTAAGTAAGATTCTTCCACTCCCATCATCAATAATTATCCCACGAGCAGGCTCCTTACTAACCACAACACCAACAAGGTTAACCCTTGAAATAGCTCCTAAGTCTGTTGAGAAGTAACTAGGAGCCCAGCCTTCTGTCCTGATAAACCTTCCTCTGAGCAAATCATTAATCATACAAATAACCGCGGTTTCCCTCTTAATCTGAGCCATAAAAAGAGCACCTTTAATGAATTCAAAAACCAAACCATAAAAAAGCACACCACAATACACATGCCTTTATTATTTTATTATTAGTACCCCCTCTTAGTTAAAAGAACCTTTTCTAAAAATCTTTTTAGATTTTTGATATAACCCCATGTCTTGGGCTGAACACATCCCCTGCGCGCTTAAGCTTATCAACAATCTCACCCACCTTATCCTTACCAACCCCTCTCAGCTCTGCCTCTCTCTCAACATCCTCCACAGGGATTGTTTTTCCAAGCACTTTTTCAAGCTCATTAATAACCTCTCTTACTATAACAATATCGCTTCTTTCAGCAGCACTTATTCCTGTGGCAAGCCGGTCAATATCAATCCTGCCTGTCTCAGGGTCAAGACCAATCTGGGATAAACAGTAATGCACAAGTTGAATAGCCCTCCTAGCATCCTTTTTTAAAACCTTATCACGCAGCTCTGCTCTTGCACTAGCCTCACTAAGCCTTATAAGAGCTTCTAGTTGCCTAGGACTAATAGATATGGTTCTAATAGCTTCTTCTCTCTCACCAAGATTACGCATATTAACAAAAAAATCCTGTATTTCTTTCCGAGCAGCATCTGTTATTCTAGGAAAAACCTTTCTCCTTGCATAAGACACATATTTTTTTATCATTTCAGAACTAATCTCTGTTTCTCTTCTCTCAGTACTCTGATGTAATTGAAGAATAAAACCAGCTAGTTTAGTATCTATCTCCTTGTTAGGCAAGTCCCGCATAGGAAAGATAAGGTCAAAACGATTAAGCAGGGTTGTCGGGAGGTCTATTTGTTTCGCAATCATCTCATAAGGGTCGAACCTGCCAAACTTGGGGTTGGCTGCTGCGAGCACAGTAGTCTCTGCTCTCAGGGTTGCTTGAATATTTGCTTTTGATATACTAATTGTTTGTTGCTCAAGAGCCTCGTGCATTGAGGTTCTATCCTCAGGACCCATCTTATCAAGCTCGTCAATACAGCAAAGCCCCTTATTAGTTAGTACGAGAGCCCCTGCTTCAAGAGCCCACCCCCTCAGGAATTCATCCTTAACCACAGTTGCTGTTAGACCGGCTCCTGTTGCTCCCTTACCACTAACATACCTGCTCTTAGGCGCCACAACACTAATCCTCTTAAGAAGCTGAGATTTGCCACTACCAGGATCACCAACTAGGAGGATATGAATATCTCCTCGAGTAATATCCCCTCTATCCCTTTTTTTTATAACCCCCCCAAACATTTGTAAGAGAAGAGCCTCTTTAACTCTTTCATGACCATAAATGCTTGGTGCTAATGAGTCTCTTAGTTTCTCAAATATTCTCTTATCCTTGGCCAGCTCAAGAATCTGTTTTTCTTCTTCTTCACTAATCTCAAGCTCATAGAAGTCTTCCTGGATTGGCTCGATATTATTAACATCAAGAAAGAGGTCAAACCTTGTTGTCCTAACACCTCCTATCTCAATAGGGACCTCTTTTATAATCCCAGAGGCTTGTATCTTGCTCCCAGGATTTGTTTTTTTATCACTCATAGGACTAACCAAATCACTCTTTAAGAAAAGGTTCAGCCTCTTGGGTTGCTCTCCTCCTTCTAAGTCCTCTGGCGCCTCCTCTAATACGAGCTTCTGAGCATCAACCAGTTCTTTTGAGATTAACCTGAACTTCCCTCTTCTTCCACAACTACACCTGCTCGGCTCCTTGAACTTGGTGTCAAGCTGAAGCACAGTAATAATATTACCACAACTAGGGCACTCAAACCTAGCACTAGTGACCTGGGGCCTAACATCACTCTTCTGCCTTACCAACCCCTCTATTTCAATCAGCTTTCCAATCTGGTTGCTCCTGATATTTCTTATCCTTATCTTCTGGGACTCAGGAAGATTAAAAAAACGTATCTTAAAATTCTTTATATCCCCCTCAATATCAAAGCTGCCAATAGCAAGCTCAGCTGCTTTAAGGGTTTCCCCTGGTTTTTCAAGAAGCAACTCTGCCAGCTCAGGGTTGAACTTTGACAAAGTATTAAAGTCTACTTTAAGAAATTTTACTCCTCCACTAACCTGTTTAGCCAAGTCCTTGTAATACTCTGCTTCAATAAACTTATAAAACAGGTTTATTTCTTCTGAAACATCCACAAAAACCACCTTTTAACCTAACTGGATAATTAGGAAAAAAAACAAAAAATAGTTTTATATAACCTTTTTCAGGGTTTCTACTAGTTTATCAAGAGCAGCATGAACCGCCTCCTCAGACTTTGTGCCAGTGCACACCACTTTTCCATTACTGAACAACAAGAACGTTGCTTTTGCCTCCATTAACTTATAAACCAAGCCTGGGAACTGCTCAGGCTCATACTCAGTATTATCAAGCTTCATTGCAAGAACATTAAGATTAAGGTCCATACCAATATTACCACTTGCAACAATGTTCTGGATATTAATCTTTGGAGTAATAGTAATCTTTATACCAATCTTTTTAAGGCTCTCAATAATCCTGTCAATACTCTCCTGAACCTTGTCCATACTCCTCGCTCCTGTGCACACCACTTTTCCAGAGCTGAAAATAAGAGCAGATGTTTTCGGATCCTTAATCCTGATGACAAGCCCTGGGAACTGCTCAGGATTATACTCTGTGTTGCTAAGAGTGGCAGCCATCTTCTCAAGAGGAATATCATGCTCTAGACTGGTAGAGACAACAATATTAACCACTCTTATATTCCTCGGGCCTGCTGCTGCATACTTCTCAGGAACCCTTTTTATTGGCGCTCTTACTGGCTTTCTCTTCTTAATCATTTTCTTTTTTATAATCCTCTTTGGTCTCCTGGCAGCTCTTCTCACCACAACCTTTTTCCGCACCACTCTCTTCTTCAAAACCCTTTTCTTAATCTTCTTCTTTAAGAGTTTCTTCTTAACTGCTTTTCTCTTTGACCTAGACTCTCTTCTTCTTTTCAACACTTTCTTCTTACTGACTTTCTTTTTCTTCTTTGCCATTGAAAAACCCCCCAAAGCTTTTTTCTAGTCGAGAGCTTTATAAACCCTTTATAAATAGGGAAAACCAAGGGGTTTATAAATGCTTTTATCATATAAAATAATTTTATCAAAGATTATTTTAAAAAACACAAGCCCCCATGATTTCCTATGGAAACAAGCTTTTTAAGGCTTATTAACGCTTAAAACAAAGGAAAAAACCTTTTCTCACTCTCTGAACACCCCATTATTTCCTTTGGAGAATGGCTTGTTTTAAGCCTTTTTTTTGCTTTGTTCCCTATTCTTTATTTATTCATTATTTTTATTATTTTTTTTGCTT
>Ga0190334_1000980_pt1 | contig 12746 bp, 9 predicted proteins | sample 48720478_MG_FD_161270 | JGI IMG/M metagenome (GOLD analysis project Ga0190334, IMG submission 161270) | Hydrothermal vent sediment bacterial communities from Southern Trench, Guaymas Basin, Mexico - 4872-04-7-8_MG | ecosystem: Environmental > Aquatic > Marine > Hydrothermal vents > Sediment ...
ATTCTCAGCACTTTCGCACCATTTTTCCACTTTATTCATATTTCCATCAAAAAATCTGAATAAGGACTGAGAAAGTCCTGCAACACAATCTTCTTCTGCCTCATCTGGCAAATCAAGACACCTATCTCTAGCCTCGTAGATATTGGAATTAAAATTGAGACCCATAGACAGTCCGATACCCTCCATACAATATCCTTGGAATTCCAGAGGTACATATGAAGTAAATGTCTCATATTTTAGGTTTCCCTTATAGAATTTTGGTCCAAAATGACTACATACACCAACAATAAAATAGTGTGTATTTAATGAAGATATATTCATTGAAGTAAATTCTTTTGGGAGAGGAAATAACTCCTCCAATTCTCCTCCATCACCATAACTATGACCTAAAGAATCAAAACAAAAACCAGAATATACATCAGGAAATTTCATACAAACTTCTAACGCATGGTTTAAATCTTCAAACTCAACTCCCACAAAATGAGCCAGACTTATATAACAAGGAATTTCATATTTTTTAGGAAGATCACATAATTCATTAGCACCATATAAATCAAGATATGTGTAGTTATAATAGAGACTTTTCTGAGTTATTGTAGGGATATAACAGTCCTGTAAAAATACTTCAGGTGTATTGCTGCATATGCGAATAGATTCAGTTAAATTATGTCTTTCTCCTATTTTTCTACCAACACCTATAAAACACATAGCCTTGTGTTCTGTAATAACATCTTGTATGTCTGAGCATTGCTCCAAGGCAAGGGACATATTATCATACTTATCCCCTAACACAAGACCCAGTATATTATAACATTCCCCCTGGTAATCTTTTTCTCTATTCTTTTTAGAAAAATTTTGGCAAAGGCCTATCATGTCTCTTAAATTATCTTTATAATTAAGTCTCATATAAGTTTCATCAAAAAAATCTTCATATGTATTAGTGTAGTCCTGATTCGACTCGGCACAGGAAACAACAAAAATAAGTAATAAAAATAAAAAGAGTTTGATTCTCATATCCCTTATAATTAGTAAGTATTAATAAATATGTTTCGCTTCCATAAAAGATTAAATGAAAATTGGGGTTTGTGACAATCATGACTCTGGGGCAGTACTATATTCTAAAAAAATAGAAAGTGCTGTCAATGAAGAACGGTTGAGTAGAAAAAAATTAACTAAAAATTTTCCTAGCGAAAGTATTAAACACCTTTTAAAACAAAATGTATCAGAATTTATTGTTGCATCAAAGTTTACGCCTATTAATGTTGAGAGATTTTTTCTCACATTAAAAAAAAGAGAAAACACGAATGTTTCTCATTTTAATTATCTCTTTAATCTAGACATATTATACCAATCACTACTAGCAAGAACGAGTTTACATTTTATAGAATCTGCTCCAAGAAAACTATATTTATTTTCAAAACTCAAGAAAAAAATAAGTTTTGTGGATCACCATTTTGCCCATGCTGCTGCATCATATTACACTTCTGGTTTCAAAAAGGCACTTATAATAACAATGGATGGACTAGGAGACGGGTTATCATTAACAATCAACATCGGTAAACACAGAAATTTAAAACGTATATATTCTGAAACAGGTTTATCAGCTGTGAGTAGCTATTTTTCAAGATGGACAGAATATCTTGGTTTAAAGCCCAATAAAGATGAAGGAAAAATTGTCGGCTTGGCTGCAAAAGGAAACCCAGAGAAACTTCTACCTATAATGAGAAAACAGTTCTATTTCAACAAAAAAGGATTTAATAAGGTAAATTACATATTTCCCAGCAAAAATTATAAAAAATCATTTCCAGAGCTAAAAAGATATTCAAAAGAAGATATTGCTGCTTCTGTTCAAAAAAATTTTGAATTAGAAGTTTCTAAATTTGTTCAATACTGGATTAAAAAAACAGGGATAAAAAATCTGTGTCTTTCAGGAGGAGCATTTTCCAACATAAAGCTAAATCAGAGATTGCACGAACTGGATGATGTAAGTAATATCTACATATTTCCCCATATGGGAGATGGAGGTTTAGCATTAGGTGCAATATTAGCAAAGCAAAAGCCTTCTCCATTTGAATTTGAAAATCTGTATCTAGGGCCGGAATATAATGACAAAGAAGTTGAAGAAATACTAAAAAAACACAAACTAAAATATAGAAAATTAAAGAATATTGAAGATAAAGTAGCCCTCTATCTTTCTAAAGGAAAAATAGTATCAAGATTCAATGGCAGAATGGAATATGGACCAAGAGCATTGGGAAACAGATCTATCCTATTTCACCCAAGTAGAAAAGAAAGTACAGAAAAATTAAACAAAAACCTCAAAAGGCCAGGTTTTATGCCGTTAGCACCAACAATACTAAAGGAAAAAGCGAAAAAATGCATTAAAAACTTAAAAGGAGCGGAATACACCTCCAGGTTTATGACGATTACTTTCAAGTGTACAAAATGGATGCAGGATAACTGCCCGGCAGTTGTACATGTGGATAGAACTGTAAGACCCCAAATTCTTAATAAGAGTGAAAATCCAAGCTTCTATAAAATAATCAAAAAATTTATGACCATTACAGGCATCCCTCTTGTTGGTAACACAAGCTTTAATGTGCATGGTGAGCCAATAGTATGCAGTCCGGATGATGCTGTAAGAACTTTTAAGAAGGCCAAACTTGACTACATGGCAATAAATGACTATCTTGTCGAACAATGAAAAAAAAATCCAGAATATATATAGTTATTATACTTTTGATATTATGCATTATGCAAATTAACTTTTTCTTCAATGAATATATCAACAATAACATCTATAATTTGAACGCATATCATATTTATGATAAAAGACCTGGACTTACTTTGTTTTACCAATTTTTAGTTAAAATACCGTTTATGAATTATGCTGTGTCTTTATGGCTTTTACAGTTCATCTTTCTTGCATTATCATCTATATTTTTTTATGAATTTGTTAAAAAACTTTATAGTGAAAAAATTTCTTTTGTAGCCTCGATAATTTATGTTATATCGCCTTATACAATTAATCTAGCGAGAGTCATTGATATATATCCCTTAATGCTTTTGTTTTACTCTCTAACAAATCTGTTCTTAATAAAATACATTAAAGAGGGAAAAAATAACTTCATATTTTATTCAGCGATAAGTCTCATAGGTTTATCCATGGATCTGCTGTATCTGACATTTATAATTCCTCAGACAGTATACTTACTTATATTTCATCAAAAAGACAATAAAAAAATTGCTATCCTTATTTTGTCCGCACTAGTTATCTTTACTGCCCTATTTGCAGCAACTAATAACTATAGAGAACAATTTTTTGCCAAGGATGTAATTACAAAATATGAAGTGTTTGCAGATAACTTTCCAACATCGGCATTTGCCTCTTTGAAGCTCAGTTTTCAGGAACTCACCCGATATGGTGCTGTTTTTTTCTATTCATTATTTTTAATATTAATAATTGGGTTGCAAGAATTATTTAAGAGAAAAAATCTGTTTGTCACATTTAATTTAGCCTCTAATGTTGTCTTTTTTCTACTATTAATATTCCCCCAGTTTGGTGTCTGGACAATATCTCATCCCGAAACTCGAAATTTTTTGTATATTTTCTATTGGCTATATATAATTGCAGCAATAATTATAATTAAATTAATTAAGAAAAAATGGCTTAAAATATTTTTAATTATTCTATTCGTTGGTGTAATTATAAATCACGGATTTGAGTTCTATCACTATTACACTATTTCCGAAAACCAGAAAGGAAAATACAATATAATTGAAGAGGCATTTATTTATGATAGTTTAATTTTTATCTATGATGAAGAGAATAAACAAGCTGAATGGTCCAGCCTAAAAAAATACCCTATCAATCCGTTTAAGATAAGAGCGCTCCCCACCAAAAATTTGTCTTTTGTAAAAAATAAAGGTTACTATTTTGAGATTTTCGTGTACAGCAATCTTATACAGTATGAAAACCACGTTATAATATTCACAAAAGAACATCTTACAAATGAGATAAGAGATAGTTTTACAAGAGAATTTATCAATGCTGCAAAAGATGAACATGATATAATCTTTGTCCCAATTTGCTGCAACCAGACAAAAATAAAAGAGCTAACATCAGGATTAGAAGAGATTAAAAATGGACTTTACATTAATAAAAAAGAATAAGAAATTACTACTACTTGTTGGGTTCCTTATACTTCTGTGTATGCAGTTCAACTTCTTCTGGAACGAATATGTGAACAACAGCACAAGTAATATTTTTACTTATCTGACTTATGACACAAGGCCCGGTTGGACATTATTTTTTAATTTATTATTTAGAATTGAATTACTGAATAACATTGGATTCTTTTGGATATTCCAAACATTTACTGTCATATTTTCTCTTTATCTAGTGTATTACAGTAGCAACCTTATTTTAAGCGATAAAGTTTCTTTATTTGCAACTTTTCTTTATGCAATTTCACCATATACAATAAACTTAGTTAAGGTTTTAGATTTTTACGCATTCACATTTGTTTTGTTTCTCTTATCAAATATTCTTTTCATTAAATACATAAAAACAAAACAAAAAAGATTTTTTACATACTTAGTAATTCTAAACTTAGTATCTTTGTTTTTAGATTTTACATTCTTCATCTTTATCATAATACAGTTCCTCTATTTACTGTATCAAAAGAAGACATCTTACAAAAAAGCTTCATTTCTAATTTTAATTGCACTGTTTTTATTTGTTGTTTTTTATTCAATAAGTGATTTTCAGAACTACAGGTTTTTAAGAAGCGATCTTATATCAAACTACATTGAATTATGGGAAACAGGACCTTCCTTTCTTATAACTCCTCTTTCTATAACTGTAAAGGGTCTATTAAAATATAATTTCTTTTTCCTGCCTGGAATATTGTTTTTACTAATTGCTAAAAAAAGACAAACTAATAAGTTCATTTTCTTCAATTTTATAATAAATGTTGCTTTTTTCTTGGCTGTTTTCTTTGTCCAGATATATCCTTTTAACGTAACTCACCCCATAACAAGAATGTTCATATTTGTTTTCTACTGGGTATATTTACTTATAGCACAAGTCACTATTCCCATAAAAAAAAGGTGGATAAAAACCGTGTTTTCAATAATAGTGGTGTTAATTATTGCAACTTATGTATCCCACTTCTTTTACTATCAGAATAAGATTAATAGAGTAAAAACTGGAGAGATGTTTGTTTCCATATATAATGAGTATAGCCCAGAACACATAATATTGTTTTATAACGAAAATCACTATGAAAAGGAATGGTCTACACTTTCACAGTTTTCCTTTAATAATCCTTTCCTACTAAAAGCCAAACCTACAATGGATGAAGTTGAAGAGATAAATTCATTGATTAGCGAGGATTTTAGATATAGACATGAACATGTAAACGTGTTTTACAACAACCTATTTCAATATGATCGTTATTTGATAATAACACTTCGGGAACACCTTGATACAGAAATGTTGAGAGAACAGTTTGTTTCCGAGATTATCAACGCTACATTACAAGTTGGAAACAAAATTATATTCATCCCTCATTGTTGTAATATAAAAATTCCTGAGAACGGAGAAAAAATGGTTGTTGCTAACCATTCTATTTACATCATGAGGTAGGAGGAAGAGGAACTAAATGCTCTATCCACACATACTGCTTTCCATATTGTGTAAAATTATCGTCTTTATGATAAACCACATTTAAATCTTCACGAAAATAACCCTCCCGTGAATAAACACCGTGAGTAGCATGCTGATAGTAATTTGAAACATAATGCAGAGTAGCATTTTTTGGAAGTTTTGAGTTTATTTCATTAAATTTGTTTTGCAGTTCATACATACGTCCTAGTCTCAAATTATCCTCGTCTCTTAGTATTATACCCTTGTCACTAAGAAATGAATTAAAACTATGTGTATTATAATTCAGAATAAGCACTGTGTTCAGGAGTAAAAAGAGGACTAAAATTACTCTTCTGTAATTTGAATTAAATTTAAAATAACCATAAGTTATAAACAATGAAAAAAACGGAAGTATAGGGAGATAGTATCTAAGATTATAGTTGGATGATGGCACTAGAAAGGTTATTAGAGTAAAGAGTGCTGCAATAACAAATATTTCTTTTGCTTTTTTTATGTTAGCTTTAAAAAGAAATAATAAAGAAAAATTAAAAGTGTAAAAAAAGAAGAACAAAACAAGAGTAACTAAATTTTCCGTGTAATTTGCAGAAGTATAACCAATAAAAACTCTCTGGAATAATATCTGAAACAAAGAAAGCCTATATTTGATTAGTATAAAAAGAAAAATAAGAATGTTAATTCCTAAGAATGACTTGAAAAATGATTTTTGTAGTATTTTATTATATTCTTTCCAAAAAAACAGTATATACATCGGGTGTAGAACAAACAAAATTAAGCTATTGTATTTTATAGTCAGAGAAATAAGTATAGAAATTATATATGAAGAAAATATAATAATGTTCTGATTTTTTCTTAATAGGTCAAGCAGAAAAAAACTCAATATAAATAGAAAAGCTATTAACGTATCCGGATAGCCTGAAATAAACTGGAAAATTATCAAAGGGTTGAAGAAAGCAAATATCATCTCCAAGTAAATAACGTCTTCTTTTAGAGAAAGAAGCGAGTTAAAACATTTAAAGAAAAAATAAGATATTATAATATACAATATAGTAAATATTGCACTTACGATTCTTAAGCCAAGAGTAGCATTTATTAATTTAACAAACGGGGCAGCCATAAGAGGAAAACCAAATAAAACACCATATTTTTCAAGGAATAAATCACCTTCAGATATCTGATAGGACATGTTTGCGTAGACAAGGCTCTTCCTTATCAGAGGTAGATTGTAGTTTAATAAAAAGAAAGTTACCCCTAACAATACAATCACAAAAATTACAAGTTTATTTTTTTTCATTCAATTCCTTTAAAAGTTTTTCATAGGTAATGTTGAAAACATCAATTTTAAAATCCTTCTTAATCATCAAAAGCATATATCGGATCTCCCTTATAATAAAAAGAATTTTGTATTTTGCTAATTCTCTTATAGTGATTAATATAGGAATTTTGTTCTTTTTATGCAAATACTCCCCTATACGCATATTTTTCTTCATCTTAAAGTCACGAGCAAGATTTGCAATTTTCATTAGTTCCTTTTTAGTGTATTCTTCAAATCTCTTTGAAGATAATTCATAAGGATTTAGTGCATAATGTCCGTATTTTTCCAAAAAATCTTGAGATTTTATTTTCTTCCGTGCCAACTGTCTTAACATATAATTTTTTTCATCTTCAGGAGTTATTATTGGATTACGCAACTCATGTCCTTTTAAATAGTAATAACTCAACGCAGTATTGTGAAAAATTAGATTTTCGTAAAATTTTTCGAATTCATTAAATAATGTTTTCAAATTATTTTTAACGTTTTTATTTAATTTTGGCACTTCATAATTTGATATGAAATTATAAAAGTCAACATAATCTTTCTTACAGTATTTCAACAACTTAAAATCTCTAAAGAATTTTTTTATAAATGAATTTGAGAAAAATTCATTCTTAGCCTTATTATCCAATTTTTCCACTATCTCAACTAAGTGTTGTGTTATTCTGCTTGGATCCTTAACAAAGTCCGTGTAGTCATAATTAATTTTCATTCCAGTTCATAATATATAGTATTTCAAGTATTTCTGGTATTTTCTCAATTCTTAATTCTCCATCAAACGTATCAACTGGATCATGGAGATAAACTTTTTCAACGGAAATATTATAATAGTCTAAAAAATATTTTGAAAATTGGCAATGTATTTTGTCTATACATATTATTTTTCTGTCATTAAAAACAGATGTGTCTTTACTTATTATTCTCTCCTTATTAAAAGATTCAACCATAAATTCTGAGGGGAGAGGCATAACTCCATCTATACTCACAACGGTTATATTGTTTCTTACTGAGGAAATCAAACTTTTAGAATTCAATATATTCCTATATGTCCTGTCAAACAACAAGACTACATAATTCTCTTTTTCTCTATCCGGAGAAAATTTATCAATCAATACATTTAATACATTTGAACTCTGGGTTTTGTAATCAAAATCTATATTGTCCTCAAATTCATAGTAGTAATTATTTATGCCATCAGAATACATGAGGCTGCTATATTTAGTATCATAACCATAAAAATTTAGAACCATTGAAACTCTACTTGAAGTATATCCAGAATAACATACAAACACTATCTTATCCTTCTTTGATAAATTCAGTTTCTCCATATAATTTTCCAATTTAGTCAAGTTATCTGGATATGTCAAAAAAGGAACAGCGTATATTTTTGTAGCGTTGTTAATCTTATAATCGAGGTTAAAAGTGAGTACCTTATAACTATCGTTATTTATTGCCTCATCAAGATTTATCCTTTTTGTGTAATCATCCACAGTACTCTGATCTAAATAATCAAAGCCGTATTTCCAGTTGTGTATTGAGTCCTCTGTTTCATTAAGTCCTGTCTCTCTAATAAATGAATTCCACTTATATGAAAGTACATCCTCTTGTGGAGACTTAAATGTATTTAATCTTCTAAGTTCTAAAAATCTAAGGGATACAAAAAAGGAAGTAACTAATATCAACACTATCAGTGTAGAGAAAAATATTTTCTTAGAATTACTCTTTAAATATGTGAAAAGTAAGACAATATTTACTGCTATCGCAACTAACAATCCAATAATACTATTAATAGAATTAGCTAATAAGGATAGTGTGCTAGGTGATAGAAATGCATATGCTTTATCCATAAAAATTATTAATCCTAACAAAAAGATGTACAATTTATTTTTCAAATTTAACTACCTCTTCATTTATACTTAAAGAGCCCTGTTTCGGTATCTCAGAAGTAATCCCAGGTATCAATACTACTGGTATACCATACTCTCGGGCCATTATAGCAAGATGAGATAAAGGTGAGCCTTTCTCAGATATTATTAATGAAATAGAACCAAGGAGCAAGGTGAAATCAGGATGCATATTTTTTATTATTATACATTTCATTGAGTTTTCATATTCTCTAACTTCTTCTATTATTTTATAGTCCAGCATATCAAGCGGAATTGTGTTCTTCACCATGCTTTTAAATTGAAATTCCATGTCTCCTCCAATAATTTTAAATAAATATGAAAGTTTATAAAATTTTATTGGTTAAGCCTTATGGTAAGTACTAATTGGAAACAAAAAACTGCTCTAATAATATTCGGTATACTACTTTTCTTTCTTTTACTTGAAATCGGACTGAGATTAGGCGGAGTTGTATATATGAGTTTACAAAGATTGGGGAATCGCAAGGCCGCAATTTCAGATGACAAATCAGTTGTGAGAATATTAACTTTAGGAGAGTCTACAACCGCCGGTATAGTAAACACCTGGCCAGTCCAACTTGAAGAAATCCTAAATAACAGAAGCGAGAGTATAAAATTTGAAGTCTATAATGAGGGAATAGCAGGCACAAGTACTGCATTCATTCTCTCTAATCTTGAAGATAATATACAGAAATACGAACCAGATATTGTGATCACTATGATGGGAATCAATGACAAGGATATACATCTAATTTACAAAGAAAACTGGAAAAATAGGGTAAGTCTATTCATTAGAGATTTAAGAACTTACAAATTTTTTGATATTTTAGTCACCCCAATAAAAAATAAATATTTTGAAGATAACTACCTGCAGCCCTATGAGTACCAGGTTCTTTATCAAGGAATTATAAAAACTAGAGATGAAATTGAGAACACCACAACTGTTTTTCAGAATGTATATGAGCCTTGGGCACACCCTGGGAGATATTACATAGAAAGTCTTAATATCAGTAACTCTTTGCCTGATGATTACAAAAATGATTTAATAAAAGGTGTGGAATTCTACAAAAAAGGAAATTTTGAAATGGCTGAAAGTTATTTCTTGGAAGCATTACAACATAAGAAAGATGACACTAGTGCCTATCTACTTTTAGGGTGGTTGTATTATGATATTCCTGGAAGGTTTGAAGAAGCGGAAAATATGTTCAACAAGGCTATAGAACTTGAGCCCAACAATTATTTGATGTACTTACAGTTAGCCAGAGCATACAATAATTACAGAGGAAAAATGAAGCAAGCTGATAACACCTTTAAAAAAGTACTACAACTTAATCCTTCTGATTTTGATTTGCTTCTAGAATTAGGCTGGGTTTATCAAGGCCAAGGGAGACTAGATGAAGCTGAGATTTTCTTTAAGGAGGCTTCCCGAATAAAGCCTGAAAGTGCACAGCCTTACATTGGTTTAGGGTGGGTATATAATGACAATCCAGACAAAAAAGAGAAATCTGAACCGGCACTCAGAAAGGCAATTGAATTAAATCCCACTAATCCAGAAAGCTACAATGCATTAGGTTATATTTTATTTAATTATCATGATGGAAGAATTTATGATGCAAAGGAACTTCTGGAAAAGGCTCTAGAACTTGATTCAACTAACTTTAAAACCTATACTGAATTAGGAAATTTATATAGAACTTTAGGTATGTTAAATGAATCCATAAAAATGTATGAAAAAGCTATGAAAATAAATCCTAAAGATCCTTTCATTTACTTAGAAATGGCACGGACATATAACAGAATGGGAATAAGTGATGATGAGATTAATAAGATGTATAAAAAAAAGGGTTTTGATGTGAATGTTGATATGTCAAGAACAGCAAGAAACATAACCACTTATCATTACCAGGAATTGCATAAGAAACTGCAGAAAAGAGATATAACTCATATAGCAATGCAGTATCCTCTTAGAGATGTTAATGAAATCAAAAATATGTTACAGGAATATGATGATGTAATATTCATAAGTAATGAAGAGAATTTTAGAGAAGCTCTGGAAAAAGGAAAATATGAAGATTACTTTTATGACAGATTCGCCGGAGATTTTGGACATGCTACAGAAAAAGGCAACAGAATGATAGCAGAGAATGTTGCAGCAGTCATACTAAACTTATACAATTATACAATATGAAATTAAAAAAACCAATCTCAGAAAGAAACGCAGAAAAAATATTCTGGGCTTTCTTAATAATCTCTGTTATAATAAATTCTATATGGATCTTCCATGATAAAACAGTGCCAAAAGGTGACGGTCTGGTTTTATTGACAAGAAGCATTAATATCTATAAAGATTTGCAAGAGGGCAATTTTAACCAGGCAATATATCATCTGACAAAGACTAATGAACTAAAAACAGATACCCCTCCTGCACCATTAGTTCTTTTTCTATTTTTATTATATTACCTCTTCTTTGGATTAATGACTAAAGCAGAGTTGATTGTAAATTCTGTTTTCCTCGCAATAATATTGTGGAGTATATATAAGATAGGATATCATCTCTATAACAAGAAAACAGGACTTTTATCAGTTATAATTTTTAATGCGTTCTACATTCTGCAATACCTTTCAAAAACAACTTTCCTTGAATTCCACATTTCTGCATTCATAGCTCTGTCATTCTATTTCCTGCTTAAAACTGAGAAATTCACATCAAAGAAATATTCTGTACTTCTTGGTATTTCTACAGGCCTGGCTGCTCTTACAAAATACACTTTTTTCATATACTTAATTCCATCCTTAATTTATGTATTTATTCTTCTAAAAAAACCAACTGAAAAGAAACTTTCTAATTTGTTCACAAGTCTCATTATTTTTCTTATAATTTCTGGTATATGGTACATCCCAATGGCAAATACTTACAGAGATAATCTAACTAGCAGATTGCAGCATGAAAAGGGAGAGATATACCATTTACAGGTTTTATCATTAAAAAATCTCAGTATATATCCTGGCTGGATTCTAAATAAAATTCTGGGACTTTTATTTTCATTATTGCTTATTGCAGCTGTGATATGGAAAGCAAGAAAATATAAAAAAATTTCATCAGAAGAGATAACACTTTACAGCATGTTCTTTATTCCATTATTAATGTTTATGTTAGTAAGTAAAGTAAAACAACCTGCATTTATTTTCCCTTCATTTTTTCCTTTATCTATTCTAATGGCAGACTTTCTAATAAATATCAAAATAAAGAACAAAATTAAATTGGTCTTAATATTATTAATTTTACTTTATTCAGCATATAATGCTTTCTTACCTTTTTATAAGAATCCTAATTTCTTTTATGGTGTAAAAAATGGAAAATTACAATCATTAAATGAAATAAGTCTTCTCAATCAAATGTCATTTCAAAAAGATCCTAATTACGAACAGATAATGCTGGAAATAAAAAAAGATCCTGGAACTTTTGTTGTATGGGGCGAATGGACAGAGGTGTATTTTTTTACGCTTGAATATTACAATCTTGTGTATGATGTGAATGCCCCATTCCATTACTTTTATTATAGATCCGGAGAACTAATGAACCAGTCAAGTTTGACATCAGAAATCATCGATATCCCACACAATTACATTGCTAATGGTAAATTAGAGTATGTAATACTTGTGTTGGGTAATGATCCTAGTAACTATACTGAAATTCTACAAGAATTACTTGATAACAAATATGAAAAAATTAACGCATATAATTATAAGGGGAGTTCTTTTTTAAGTAAGCAAAAAATGATATTTTACAAAAATGACACTCCTCGCACTAAAGTGCGAGGTATCTAGTTGGCAAAAGAACTGACGCTCTTTTGCTCTG
>Ga0190334_1000981_pt1 | contig 12733 bp, 10 predicted proteins | sample 48720478_MG_FD_161270 | JGI IMG/M metagenome (GOLD analysis project Ga0190334, IMG submission 161270) | Hydrothermal vent sediment bacterial communities from Southern Trench, Guaymas Basin, Mexico - 4872-04-7-8_MG | ecosystem: Environmental > Aquatic > Marine > Hydrothermal vents > Sediment ...
TATTATGTAAAGAAGAATTCTTCCATTAAATCAATTGTAAAGGATTTAAAATGAATGCAGAAGAAAGGGTTTTGAAAGCAATTGAACATGAGGAACCCGATAAGGTTCCTGCATTTGAAAGTACCATAACAAATGCTGCATTAGAAAAGCATTATATGGGTGAGAGTGGAGAAAATCAATACAAAATATATGAAACTTTAAGCAAACTGGGAAAGAAAGGCGATGAATTGCTGAAAAAAGGTTTATTGAATAAAGAAATTGTTAAAAATGTCTTCAAACCTTTATACAAGTTTCATAAAGCTGCTAAATTAGATATCGGTTTAAGCATTTGTTCATTATTCCCAAGAAAACTCTTGCCTAATGGTGAAGGTTATATTGATGAATATGGCAGAATAATGAAATTTGAAAAATACGTGGACAAAGAAGGAAATGTAACAACCATCGCAGGATATTATGGTGGCATTTTTAAGGATTTTGAGGATTATGAAGCTTGGGAACCCTTAGATCCATATTGGGAAGGACGAATTATTAATTATAAAGCGGGAAAAGAAATTCAAAAAGAAATGAACGATGAAATCTTTTCAGTACCTTCAGTTGGAGCAATGATGGAATGTTCTTGGGAAGGCTTTGGATTAGAAAACTTTTCAAAAATTTTAGCCAAACCAAAACAAGCTAAAAAGGTTTTTGATGATCGTGGTAAATTTACTCTTGAAATGGTTAAGATATTGACTGAAAATGAAGCAAAATTGGTGCTTCTTTGGGATGACTATGGATTTAAAAATGGTCTTTTCATGAGTCCAAGAAATTATAGAAAATACGTGTTTCCTTGGTTAAAAAGAATATGCGATACGGCTCATAAAAATGATTGCAAAATAATGCTTCATTCAGATGGTGATTTAATGGAGATAATCGAAGATATAATTGCTTGTGGTGTTGATGTCTTGAATCCAATTGAACCAACGACAGCAAACCCGGAATATGATATTTTTAAATTAAACAAAAAATATGGGGATAAATTAGCTTTTTCTGGTAATCTGAGTCCAATAATGTTAGCGATTGGTGAAATTAAAGATATTGAAAATCATGCCAAGCGATTAATTCGAGAATTAGCCCCAAATGGGGGTTATATTTTTGGTTCTGGACATAGCATCAACCCAGCCGTCACAGTAGATCGATATGAAGCAATGTATAATATTAAAGAGAAATTTGGTCGTTATCCGATTAATAATATTCCTGATTAACAGTTTTATAATAGTAACATGCCAATTTTTTAAATTTTTAAATATTTTTAATGTTTAGCTAGTTAGATTTAATTTTACTATGAGTTTGACGTTCTGGCAAACTTTTTTTTCCCTTTTTCTAAGTCTTGGATGATAAAAAATATTAATTCTTATTTAGCAATTCAATTAGCTATATTATCACATATAAATACAATTTATTTTCATTCTAACAAATTATTAACAAATATTATGTCTAAAATTAGAAAAAATGGGATTGATATTCATATTTGAAATGTAAATGATGAAAAATTAATAAAAAAAGTGTTTAATTATCAAATTACATGAATCTGTGCATATGATGTTCTAAAACAAATAAAAATCGTTAATAAATGAGTAGATAAGATTAATTATAATAAAAAAAATATTGAGATTAGATTTTTCTATTTAAAGGTTTAATTTGATTAGTTCAAGCTTGTTATGTTCTGCTTGTTCTTTAGTAATTTTGTACATTAAGATAAATATTATCAATCCTATTGTGTTTATAATCAATGGTATGAGTGACATTTGAACCTTCAATCCTAATTTAGCTATCTCTGTATTGGCAGTACCTAAAGCTGGATCATATCCCGTCAAAATCGCAACGATAGCAAAGATCAAAGTTTGGAAGAAATATGAAAAGGCAGAAAAAACCCTTAAAATACCATTATAGCTACCTTCTTCCCTCTTACCAGTAATTACAGCAGCATTATCTATACCTTCTGCCCTTAAGAGTCTGGCAATCACGCCATATGTAGCACTGAATCCCACGCCCCCAAATAGATAAATAAGTGTCAAACTAATAAGAGAGTTTCCAAATAGGAAAAATATTAAATAAAAAAGAGAGACAATAGATAATCCCAAAATGTAAGCTTTTCGATTTCCAATTTTTTTAGCTATAAATGTCCATATTGGAGCAAATATTAATGCGACTACTGCTACAGAAAAAGAAGGTAAAGCGGTAGTTTCAATTGGCAGTCCTAAGGCATGTGTGATGTAAAAATTCAAGCCGTATATGGAACAAGCACCTGCTACAGCCCATAGAAAATTGGCTAAAACTATTGCCATCCAATTTTTATCCTTGAAAATCCTTGGTAAGATTTCTTTTACTTTAGAAAAGCTCTTTTTTTCTGAATCAAGTGCAGATCGAAAAACTTTCATTTCATTTGGTTCTTTTACTCCAAAGCTAAACGGAATAATAAGTAAATAGACAATTATAATAACAACTAATCCAGTTCCTATATAAGCTTCCAACTTGACTCCACCTAGTGCACCTAAAAGACGGGGAATCATTATTGAAGTAAATATCGATATAATACCACTTATAACACTCGCTATCCAAACTACTTTTCTTCTTTGAGAAAATTCTCGAAACATATCTGGAAATAATGCTGAATGATTTACTTCATATAAGGTCATGAAAGATTCAAAGATAGTCATGATTACTATAAGCCAGATTACTTGAATCAATAGTACATTGGATATTGGAATGAATGCCAAGAATAATAAGATTGGACTTGCTAAAACTCCAATCATTATCCAAGGAAAACGTTTGCCAAATTTAGCTGTAAAAAAGCTGGATTTATCACATAAATATCCGATTACTGGATCGTTTATTCCATCTATTATTGAATATATCAAGTAAATTATCGTTATTGTGGCTTGTGGAATTAGGAGTACAGATGCAGCAAAATATTGTATTTGACCCCAATACGCAAACAATAATCCACTTATGATTCCATTAAAAGAGAAAAAAACCAGCTTTCTAGTTGATATTAATCCCTCATATTTAGTTCTTTGTTGAGATTCCATTTTTATTAACAGATTAAATGATTTTAATGATATTTAATTCGAGTGAAAACTATATAAATTTTAATACATCTCAACAATAAATTAATTTAGCAGAATTTAGATATTATCAAATCTAGAATAAATAATTAATTTATCATTAATCTGGAATAAGTTTTTCGAGTCTAATCTTCTTTATATCTATATTTAATTTTAATTTCAATTAAATTAATAAAATTAATTTTCAAGTAATTTACAAGAATGTAATAAAATACATTTACTTGATTTTTTATAAAAATGAAAATAAAAAAAGTTAAAAATTAAGATATTACAATAGCGATGTTTGAGAAAAATGTAGTTATCATTACTACAAATAGTATGACACCTGCTAAAATTAATGAAATTCGCCTTGTTCTCTCATCAAGTTTATCATTTAAAGCAAAACAAACAAATGCAATCATCATAAAAATTAATCCTACATTTACTCCTATTCTAGCAATATTTCCTACAATAACTTCTTGATATTGCATCCAATATGTAATTAATTGCGTTTTTTCCAATTGTTTGATATAATCATTATAACCATAAAGACCTTGCTTGTAATTCATTTCATTTTGTTGATTTTGAAGGTTTTGCCACGTTGTTGCATTATCCGCTATGCTTTTACTTATCATTAAAATTGTTCCAAAAATTATAGCAACTAGCAATCCATAGATCAGAAATTTTAAGGCTTTTTCTTTATCATTAAAGGGTAACCTTTCAAATAAGCTTATACTTTCTCTACTTTCACCCATTTATTATCACCTAAAAAAATTCTTTTTTAAAATTATGACTATAGCGGCAATGAAATAGAACAAGAGTAAGAAAACACCTAAAATCATAAAAATATCTGATAAAGTATCACCGGGACCATCTATCTTTATCGTAATATCAAAATATACATTAATATCACCAGGTCCTCCAGAATTAGTACCATAAACAATTACTACATATTCACCTGGCCATGAAATTAAAGCATCTCCATTTCTACTTCCCATAAATTCGATGTAAGCATATCGAACTGTTGTAGGTAAAGTTAAGGCACTAGCTCCAACCGTACCCCCTGCTGGACTTGTACCCCACCCAAATTGGGAATAAACGAATTCCATTCCTGAAACGCTTCCAGGTGTACTATTTGCTAATGATGCTGATTGAAAAATGCTATTTGAAAGAATCTTTATGGTAACAGTGCAATTAATATAATATTCGGATATTTCAACAATTAATTTCTGATTTTTCTCTAATTCTACAAAAAAGGAAAATGCCTTATTAATACCTAATGTACTGTCTTCTTGAATTACTTGAGGTTTTCGCTCATAAATGATTATTTTATTAAGAACAGCACCTAATATGGGACCAAGAATTAGAGATATTACTGCAGTTCCAATTATGATATAAGCAAATTTCTTTTTAAGAATGCTATCCCATCTTGCCATTTTAATACACTCACGTTTATTTTTAATTAGAAATAATTACCTAAAAAATAGGAAAGTTAAGTATAAAAAGATTAGGTAAACATTAAAATAATTAAAAAAGGAAAGAAAACAAATTTACAATAAGAGTAGTATTTGTAATCTATTATGATAGGCTTGAATGAGTGGAAAAGAAAAATATTGTAAATAAGATTGATGTTCTAAATGATTAAGATAAGTAATTTATTTGAATAATATTTCAATCATACTAATATTATAGTCAAATTTTATCCCATTCATTTTTGTTAATTTTAAACTTTTTTACAATTATTGTTTAACGTTCTTTTATTTTTGAATGCCAATCATATAGCAGTTTAAAACCTCGTACAGCTCTCTCAATTTCATTTTCAAAAACAGGAATCTTCAATTCAGAAGCAGTTTTAATCACTCTTTTAGCCCCATCATGTTCTGCTTGAATTAATACTGCAATGATCGGTTTATCTGGGAATTTCTCCTTTACATTTTTAAAAATATTAAAATCAAATTCAATCTCAGTAAAAAATTCTAGAGCTAATATCAACCCATCAACAGATTTGTCATTTAGCAACACGTTTGAAGATAAGTTATAAATTCCACAAATTTTTGTACCTACGAAACGTTCTGGTGGCCAAAAATCGACAGGATTTCCTAGTTGACATGTAGAGCCTCCAATATTGTTCAAAATCAATTTTTTATTTTCATTGCTCAATTTTGCTAATGATAACCCTTGCCTACGCATTTCCTTAACTATAATATATATCGCTCCCGAGCTGGGGCCAATAATACCCAAATTTGACCCTTTAGGTTCAGGACACCATAAGAAAAATTTGGCAAATTCAAATAATTCTATATAATTCTGAACAGAAAGACCTCCTACATCTATTAATTTTTTTTCTCTAATCTCGTCCTTCCCAACATGGAAAAATAAAACCGGTTTTGTAGGAGCTACATCTTTTACAGCTTCGATTAATTTATCTGAAATTTCCCTTAAAAAAAGCAAGATCACCCTTGTTGAGTCGTCATTCTTGAAATATTCAATGATATCGGCATCTTTTATGTGAAATTCACTACCAAGGTGTACTACTTTAGAAATTGGGAGATCTTGAGGAGGCATCCACCAACCCATGGCACCAGCCAAACCTCCTGATTGAGCAAGAAAACTCGCACCTTCTTTATGTTTTCGATGTTTTTGCATTATATAATGCCTAACAGGAATGATTGATGTTGTAAAATTATGAATGAAATTAATTATTCCAATCATCGATGGACCCATCAAATAAATATCGTATTCCTTGCTTATTTGATGTAATTTTTCCATTATTTCCAAGTTATTTTCCAATCCTCTCATCTCTGACTCAATAGCTACGTATTTTACTCCCATTTCAGCTAGTTTTTTGAAAATGGAAATAATATTTTTTCCTAAAACAATCACGCATAATTCAGGAACTTTTGGTAATTCTTCTAAAGAATGGTACGATTTAACTCCTAAAATTTCATCAGCATTTGGATTAACGATATAGATTTTACCTCTATAAAAAATTTCTAAGAGATTTTTTAAAATCGTATAATTGAACGTATAAGCTTTTCTAGAAACTCCTACAATTAATATACTTTTTGGATTGAAAAAAGGTTCAAGATTCTTCAATTTTGATCTTTAGTCTTGATATAATTTACAATTTCTACTATAAAGAAAAAAAAGATGAATCATTTAAATTTTGATTGATTTGTTTTTTATTTAATGTTGTTTTGAGATTCTTTAAATGAATAAGCATCTAATACAAATTCTACAGCTCTTTTACCATCAATAAAATCTGGATGTTCTTGCGTTCCGTTAATGACGCAATTTACAAAATGGTTAATTAATTGTTGTTGATAATTTCGTGAAGTTGGAGTCCATTTAACCATTTTCTGAATTAATTTATTTTTCGCAAGCTTTTTTTTCCAATAAAAGTGATAAAACACTTGATATTTTGGAACAAATTCCAAGATCATCCACCCTTTATTTCCCATTAAAGTGATGTATTCCAATGGCCCAAAGCACCAAGAAACATCAATTTCTCCAGTAATATTATCGTCAACCTTGAAAATTACAAACGCACTATCTTCTCCTTCAATTTTATAGCATTGAGATTCTTTCATACTAAATATTAGGTTTTTATAATCTCCAAATAAAAATCTAATGAGATCAATACAATATACCCCAAGATCGATTAATACTCCGCCTCCAGCCTTATCGACGTCATAAAACCATTTCTCTTCTGAAATGGGACGCCAAGATTTATATGGACCTAAATGAGAAAATCTATACCTGATATAACGAATGTCCCCAAGAAGTCCTTTTTCTATTACATCCTTGAACATTATAATGGGTGGAATGTATCGTTTTTGAAATGAACTAAAAAATATCACTTTTTTTTTATTTAAATGAGATTCAATTTCATTTAATTCTTCTTTTGAAATGCATATTGGCTTTTCGCATAAAATATTTATTTCATTCTCAATAGCTTCCAATATCATTGGCGCATGCAGGTAATTGGGCGTACAAATGCTAACAATATCTAAATCATTCTCAGAAAATAATTTTCTCCAATCATCGCCATGATAGTAATAAGGTATGGAAAATTTTCTTGCTGCCATCTTAGAATGCTTCTCAGTTCTAGAAGCTACGGCTACAATTTCACAATTTTCATTATTCTGATAACAAGATAAATGTACTTGCCCAAATCCGCCAGTTCCGAGTACTCCTATTTTTAATTTATCACTTGGCATGACATTATCAAATTGATTTATACTTTATCTTATAAAATTAAATTAAAATCCATTACCTTGGATTAAGAAATATTTAACAATTTATCCTTAAAAACTTAATTTAATTAAAAGAAAACGCAAAAATCTTAGAGGACATGAAGAATCTTTACATTTTAGATTTAAGGAGTAACAATTTCATAGAGAGGTATTTCTCTTCTCCTTTTTGCATCATATAAAGGTAAACCAGCCTGCTTTAAGAATTCAGGACTTTTGTATTTTAAGAGAACTATTTGAGCAGAACAAGGTAATTTCATGCTAGCAACTCTGAGCCTGTCCCTTACTAATGGGAGATTTTTAAGATATGTTCCCACATCGCATATTACGGCACCTGCTCTTACACGAGCGCAAACGCCTGTTGCCCTTCCAAAAGAGTTTCGCATCCCACTCTGAACTCTATCTGCCCCAGCAAAAGCTAGCATGCGATTTTCTCTTATTTTTTGAAATGGTTTTGGCCTAATTCTCAATCGAAAGTTGTTTCTACCTAATTTTCTTTGTAAAGCGGAATTAATGGTAATCCGAATCGCTTCAAGAGCGTTGGAGGATATCTGAACTTGTTTATTTACTTTCAATCCAACAACTAATTCCCAATCCTCCCAATCAATTTCTTTATTTCCACCCCAGAATCGCTGTATCTTGCTCTGCGCCCCTCCTCTTGCGTATTCTCTTCGATGATTCCTACTTCGCTTATGTTGATAAGGACGCCTAGTCCATCGTGAATAACAATGCCATGGTCTTCGGTGAGCCATAATACATCTCCAATATTTTGGTTTGATATAATAGATACAAATATATTTTAATTATTCGTAAGAATTTATTAAAATAATTTCTTGATAGTGAAGGAAAGTGAATTATTTTATAAAAGTTTTATTACATGATTGATGTTGGCGTATTGTATAACAATTTCTTGTTAATTTTTACATGAGATTTTAGGAAATATCATGAAACAATTGCATCTAAATTGAAATATTAGAATTTGTTTTATTTACATGAGCAATTAAAACAGTAAAAAAGGTAATTAAAATAAGATGGAAGATTTCTTAGAAGTTTTCAAGAAAAAGACAGAATTATTATGTAAAGGGTTGTATTTAGATAAAAATTCAATGGAGTATTATAAAAGACAAGGTATTGACGTCTATCCTGGAAGAAAAGGAGGTGCTGGTCCTTTAGGAGGCAGATATTTTCTCTTTGAGGATGGAACATTAGTAAACATAGCCTTATGGGAAGATCATGCCAGAACGAATTTAACATTAGGAGAAAAAGATGGAGACTACCTTAAGATCTTGGATTCTAAAACTAATAAAGTCTTTTCAAAATTAAAATTAGTACAAAATCCTAAATATTACGACCCCTCATTTAAAACATCAGATGGAATTCCCATGAAAAAGATTGCTTTAGTCCATGGAGTTGATTGCTTGGCAAGTACAATATATCAAAAATGCGTTTATTGGTCATGCGGACTACCTTGTAAATTTTGTGGCATTGAACTGAGTCTTTACAGTGGAGATACGATATTAGAAAAAAATGCGAGACAAATGTGTGAAGTAATAACTGTAGCTAAAAAAGAAGGAAGATGTTCTCACATGACCTTGACAAGTGGAACAGATGAAAGTATTGATAAAGGAGCAGAAAGATACATTGAAATCTTGAAAAGCATTAAAAAGAATTTTCCAGATTTACCAATTCACGTTCAAATAGAACCATTGCAGGAGATAGATTATTTATATCGCCTTAAAAAGGCAGGAGCAGACACTATAGGGATACATTTAGAAGTTGTTAATGAAGATCTGAGAAAAAAAATTACTCCAGGAAAAGCAAAAATTCCGTTTAATTTGTTTGAAGAAAATTGGTCCATAGCAATTGATATATTTGGGAAAAATCAAGTAGATACATATATTTTAACTGGTTTTGGAGAATCTAAAAAGTCCTTTATTAATGGCATTAGAAAAATTGTTTCAATTGGGGTCATTCCTTTTATCACCCCCGTAAGGAGCATCCCTGGAAAAAAGACAATGCCATTTACACCTCCAGATTATTTGATAAATTTGGAATTGGATGTTGCTAAAATAATGAAAGAAAACGATGTGAATCCACTTAAAAACAAGGCAGGTTGTGTTAGGTGTGGAGGATGTTCATCTATAAAAGAAGCTTATAAAGTCATCATGCAAAATTGATTTTAAATCTAAATCTCAATCTTTTCTTACTAATCTTATTTATTTTTGAGCAAAAATACATGATATTTTTAATAAAAAAGGGTTAAATCAGTATAATTTTTAATCGGATCCTAGATTTTGTTAGAATAAAATAAATTTTTAGTATTATCTCTGTAAATTTCCATATAATCCCCTTTTGAAAAATAAAAGAGAAGAGGATTCACCGTTAAAGTGGTAAATTTTGGTTTAAACTTGAATATAATGAAAAAGGTTATAAAATTTAGACTCTTATCATGAATTAGAACCGTAAATAAATTCACGAATATATAAAGTTAATTTAAAAATTATAAAAAGGGATATGAAAACATGACTGAAATTGATGAACAAAAAACACTTAAACCATTGAAAGCAGAACGTAAGAAAAGTTTTAGAACATTATCCGATATTGAAGTCAAGCGCCTTTATACTCCGGAAGATATAAAAGATCTTGATTATGAGCGTGATTTAGGTGAACCCGGGCAATTCCCATTTACTCGTGGAGCTTATCATAACATGTATCGTGGTCGCTTGTGGACAATGCGCCAATTCGCTGGTTTTGGCACTGCAGAGCAAACAAACAAGAGATATAAATTTCTTTTAGAGCATGGTCAGACGGGATTAAGCGTGGCTTTTAGCTTGCATACGATTTATGGATATGAAGCTGATGATGAAAGAGCATTGGGCGAAATCGGAAAGGAGGGGGTCAGCATAGATACTTTAAAGGACATGGAAATTTTGTTTGATGGTATTGATTTATCCAAGATCAGTACATCAATGACGATAAACGCTCCAGCATCCATTTTATTAGCAATGTATATAGTAACTGCTGAAAAACAAGGACATGCTCCCGACAAACTTAGAGGAACGATACAAAATGATATATTAAAGGAATATATTGCTCAAAAATCTTGGATTTTTCCTCCAGAAGCTTCAATGAGACTCATAGTCGATACGATTGAATATTGTACCAAATACGTGCCTCAATGGTATACCATTTCCATCAGCGGTTATCACATCAGAGAAGCTGGTGCAACTGCCGTGCAAGAATTAGCTTTCACTCTTGCTGATGGTTTTGCTTATGTTGAAGCTGCTCTAGAAAGAGGACTTGACATCGACGATTTTGCGCCGAGGTTATCATTCTTTTTCAATTCGCATAACAATTTTTTTGAAGAAATTGCCAAATTTAGGGCTGCCAGAAGAATTTGGGCAAAACACATGAAATATAAATATGGGGCCAAGAAACCAGAATCAATGCGACTAAGATTTCACACGCAAACAGCTGGGGTTAGCTTAACAGCACAAGAACCTGAAAATAACATTGTTCGAGTCACGATTCAGGCATTAGCTGCTGTTTTAGGAGGAACTCAATCACTTCATACTAATTCTTACGATGAAGCTTTATGCTTGCCAACAGAAAAAGCAGTTAAAATCGCATTGCGTACTCAACAAATCATTGCCCATGAATCTGGTGTAGCAGATACTGTAGATCCATTAGCTGGTTCGTATTACGTCGAGTGGTTAACAAATAAGATGGAAGAAGAAGCTGAAAAATATTTTGCTAAAATTGAAGAATTAGGAGGAGTAATTCCAGCAATAAAAGCCAATTTCTTTCAACAAGAAATTGCTAACGCTTCTTACAAATACCAGCAGGAGATTGAAAACAAGGAGAGAATTATTGTTGGGGTAAATGATTTTAAGTTGAGAGAACCTTGTCAAGTTCCAATACTAAAAATCGATGAAAGCGTAGCTCAAAAGCAAATTGAGCGATTACATCAAGTTAAAAAGGAGAGAAATAATGAAAAAGTTAAAAAGGCACTAGAAAAACTCAAAAAAGCTGCAGAAGGTACCGAAAACCTAATGCCCTATATTTTAGATGCTGTGAGAGAATATGCATCAGTAGGGGAAATTATTTCAACATTAAAAGAAGTTTTTGGTACTTACCAAGAAGATTCAATCTTTTAAAGAGGTATTAGCCATGTCAGAAGGAAGAAAAATTAAAGTTTTGGTATGCAAGCCTGGTTTGGATGGTCATGACAGAGGAGCTAAAGTCATTGCGAGAGCTCTTAGAGATGCCGGAATGGAAGTTATTTATACAGGAATACATCAAACTCCGGATGATATTGCTAATACAGTATTACAAGAAGACGTAGATGCTGTTTTATTAAGCATCTTAAGTGGAGCACATAATACTTTATGCCCGTTAATCATGAAAAAATTAAAAGAAAAAGGGGTAGATGATGTCCTAGTTGCTGTTGGAGGTATCATTCCAGACGAAGACAAGCCTTTCTTAGAAAAGCAAGGGTTAAAGGGCTTTTATGGACCAGGTACTGATTTGAAGACGATTGTTGAATTCGTAAAAAACAATGTTAAGAGATAAGCGGCCATGGACTTAAATGATCTCATAGAGAAATTATTGCAAGGAAATACTCGTGCAACTGCACGCTTGATCACGATTGCTGAAAATGACATAGTAAAAGCTGAAGAAATCGTTAAAAAAATTTACAAGCACACCGGTAATGCTTATATTTTGGGCATAACTGGAGCTCCAGGAAGCGGAAAATCTACATTCATTTCAACATTAACAAAAAAACTTATAGATCGAGGTAAAAAAGTAGGAATAATATGCGTTGATCCTACTTCGCCACTCTCTGGGGGAGCAATTTTAGGTGACCGAATTAGAATGAAACAACATTTTTCTCTTGATAATGTTTTCATACGAAGCATGGCAAATAGAGGCGTTCTTGGGGGGTTAGCAAGAGCTACTGAAGATGTGATTAAAATTCTTGATGTTTATGGGTGCGATTTCATAATTGTAGAAACGGTTGGTGTTGGCCAAAGCGAAGTGGACATATTTAGATCTGCCCATACAGTGGCAGTCTTACTGGTACCAGGGCTTGGAGATGATATACAAGTTATAAAGGCAGGAATAATGGAAATAACAGATATTTTTGTCATAAATAAAATGGATCTACCGGGTGCAGACAAAAAGGAGGCAGAATTACGGCAAATGCTCGAATTAAACATGAGTTATAAATACATTTCGAACAATAAGGACAAAGCTTTTCTAAAAATTCAAAATTGGCAACCAGAAGTTGTAAAAGTTAATTCTAAAACTGGAGAAAATTTTGATAAATTTTTAAATGCCTTGGAGAAACACAGAAAGTATTTAGAAGAAACAGGCGTTATATCAAGCTATAAGATT
>Ga0190334_1000982_pt1 | contig 12732 bp, 10 predicted proteins | sample 48720478_MG_FD_161270 | JGI IMG/M metagenome (GOLD analysis project Ga0190334, IMG submission 161270) | Hydrothermal vent sediment bacterial communities from Southern Trench, Guaymas Basin, Mexico - 4872-04-7-8_MG | ecosystem: Environmental > Aquatic > Marine > Hydrothermal vents > Sediment ...
ATGCTTCGCTGGGCGCGCATTTTCGGCCGTGCACTCCTGGAAATGGGGACCGAGAGGCAGGATTGCGTGGAGCTCTCCCAGCGCATTGGCCGCGATACAGGCGGCATCGAGGCCGAGACGATGACCTCCGGGGTATGGGGCGCGGGCGGTGCCCAGGCTTGGTTGTTCCTGCGGGGCAAGGCCATGATCCCCAAAGTGGGCGCACTGCTCTCCCTGCTCGAGGAAATCCTCGGCTCTGCTAATTTGGAGGATAGGGAGCGCTTCCGACAAATCGTGCTGGAAGAGAAAGCAGGCCTGGAAGCGAGCCTGCTGCCGGCTGGACATCAGTGGGTTGCAGCCCGTCTCCGTGCAGGTTTGGATGAGGCCGGTTGGGCACAGGAGCAAATGGGCGGCATCACCTATCTGTTCTTCTTGCGGGATCTTGCGGAGCGGATCGACGCGGACTGGGAAAGCGTGGCGGCGGACCTGAAGGCTTTGCGCGAATCACTGATCCGCAAGGAGAACATGCTCTTCAACCTGACCCTCGACCCTGGCGAGTGGGGAGCTTCGCGGGCATCCTTTGCCGCGTTTGTCGGCGGCCTGCCATCGGGACCATCCAAGCGTAGCTCCTGGGAACGCGGCCCGCTGCCGGCGCGCGAAGGTCTGGCGGTTTCCGCCGGCGTGAACTATGTGGGCATGGCCGCCGATCTGGGCCCGTTGGGCTATGAACTGCATGGGTCTGCGTTGGTTGCGAATTTGCTGCTGCGCACATCATGGCTCTGGGAACGGGTTCGCTTGCAGGGCGGCGCTTATGGCGCTTTCTCGCTGCTGGACCTCCCCACCCGGATCTTCAGCCAGATCTCCTACCGGGATCCCAATCTCGAAGCGACGCTGGAAACGTTTTCTGCCAGCGGATCCTTCCTGCGAGAATTAACATTGCCGGAGCGTGAGCTTACCAAGGGCATCATTGGCACCATCGGCAGAATCGATGCCTATCAGCTTCCGGATGCCAAAGGGTTTACTTCCATGCGGCGGTGGCTGACAGGTATGACGGATGAGCTCCGGCAACGCATCCGGGACGAGGTGCTGAGAACCTCGTTGAAGGATTTGCAGGCGTTTGGAGCCGTCTTGGAGGGCATTGGGGCTGGCCAGCGGGTTGTGGTTCTGGGTTCCGAAGAGAAACTGCAGGCGTGGCGGCAGGACCTCGGTTCGGAGACTGTGGAGATCATGCCGGTCTTCTAAGCTGTAATCTCCTATCCCGGGTTGTCCAGGACATGGGCATAGGGCAGCCGCTGGATCAGGTCGAGCGCCCGCAATCGGATGGCCTCCAGCGGGTCGCCCGTGGCAAGATGCGCGTAAAGCTCGCTCACGGCTGTGGGGGCACTGAAATGAATCCAGGGGGTGACATCCGGTGTGCGATCGCTGATGAGCTGGCGGGTGGCCTGCAACACCTGGGCCACTTTCTGGCGGTCGATGGCCGACCGCTGGAACCAGGTCAGTGGGTTGCGCAGGAATGCGGGTGAGATCACCCCGCTCACGATTGCGATCGTCACCTTCGTCTCGGGTGCGCGGCGCAAGATGATATTCAGGCTGGCCGACCATCTTCGAAGTGCGTGCTGAAGCCCAGGGAAGAGAGCCGGGTCGGGCTCCAGCATGCCGCCGGGAAAGATGAGGAGCGCGCCGCCTTGCTGTAGATGACGGATGGCCTCGCGCACGACAATCAGGCGTTCATGAGTCTCCTTGCTGGTGAGGATGATATGGCGCTGGATCCCCTCCAGGCGGGAGAAGATATCAAGATTGCTGACCACGATCTTCAGATCCCGCCGGGCGACGCGGGCGGCGATGAGCACGCCGTCTACGAGACCGGGGTGGTTGGCCGCGATCAGCAGCGGGCCGCTGGAAGGGATCTCGGCGGGGAGGCTTGCGTAGGAACTTGTTATGAATCGGGGCAGGAGAGCGCGGCAGGCCTCGGGCAAGCCCATGGTTTGCACACGGCTTTCGAATTCGAACGCTAATGCAGCCAATTGCCCTGCGGGTCGCTTGAGCCACGCGCCCAATAGACGCCCCCAGGGAGTCTGCCGAGAGGCTCGCAGCATGCCGAGCACATCCTCGACCAGATGGTCCCGGAGCCTTTCCGGGTTCCGATCTCTTGCCGTGGGCATCTCGAGCCCTCCATCGCGCCTGCATCCATCTTAATAAGAAATATACCGCGCTGTCCATGAACTCCCACTGGCGGGAACGGCATGACTCTTGAGGATGGCATCGAAGAATGGTGAGACGCGACTTCTGGCATCCGATTCCGTAGAGGAGGATAGCCAAGTGAACCGTTGGCGAGGACCGAGGAGGTATGAGCATGCGAACGCTTTATTTGATGGCAGTTGTCGCGTTGATCTTGGGTGCCGGGGCCTGTACGATCCCGGTGAGTTATGAAGAAGGGTCTGGCCGGGTCATTCGGGAGAGCCGTGAAGTGGGCCCAATCCAGGAAATCGCCTTTCAAGGTATTGGGAGACTCATCATCGAACAAGGCGAGAACGAGGCCCTCATCATCGAGGCGGAGGATAACGTCCTGTCGCATATCGAGAGCGATGTTCGCGGCGGCAGGTTAGAGATCGGCTTCACCTCTCGCCGGTGGGAGAACATCCTCCGGCCCACCAAGCCCATACGGTATATGCTCACGGTGCGGGACCTCCAGCGGTTGTCGCTCCTAGGGGTCGGTGAAATTGACATTCGCGAGTTGCGAACCCAGGCGCTGGACATCACGCTCAGCGGCGCGGGGACGATCGAGGCCTCAGGCGAGGTGGATCGGCTGAAGGTGAATGTGAGCGGTGCCGGTTCCCTTGAGGCTGGGGATCTGCGGGCCGACGAAGTGGATATTAACCTGAGTGGTGCAGGGAATGCTGAGGTCTGGGCCATCGAGAGCTTGCGGGTGAATATCACGGGGCTCGGGCGGGTCAGCTATTATGGCGATCCGGACGTGCGGCAATCGGTGAGCGGGTTGGGAGAGCTGAAGCCACTGGGTGCTCGCTAGGGGATCTCGAGGGCGGCGAGTGCCTCCCTGTCCAGGGGGCGCGGGCCATGGCCAGGGTAGAGCAGGCGCGCCCCCATGCCCTTTAGATGCTGCAGGCTGGCATGTAGCACATCCCAATCCACCGCGTAGTAGCGTTGAAGCCGGGCGCGCCCGTTCGTCGTCAGCAGGTCGCCGACAAAAGCGATCTGCTCATCGATCATCAGGCATGCGGACCCGGGCGTGTGTCCAGGCGTATGGATGATGCGAGCGGAGAGTCCCAAGCCCGGCAGGGAATCCCCATCTTCGAGCAGCCAATCTGCGGGCGTGGGATCAAGAGACAGGCGGCGGATCAGCGCGCGCAGCAGAGGTGCCCATAGCCGGCGCGGGCCGCGCACTTCGCCGAGCGGGGATCCTCCTTCCGCCATGGTCGGCCCATCCAGACGGTGGACAGCGATCATGGCGCCGGTGGCCTGTCGCAGGGCGGCCGCTGATCCGTAGTGATCGGCGTGAGCATGGGTTATGAAGATCCATCGCAGCCGGCTGGTGCACCATCGTTCAATAGCGCGCAGGATCCTTTGCGCCTCACCCGGCATGCCGGCGTCGATCAATGCTGCCCCGTCGGGGCCTTCGACCAAGTAGGCGTTGGACAACCAGAGATGCAGGCTGTAGATTCTGGCAGTCACGGGTCTTCGGATTGCTGGCGGGTCACCCCGATTTCAGTCAATTCACTGGCGGAACAGCGCTTCCGAAGGCGTCTAACCTGCATATTAATCCTCGGATAGCGTGTCCTCCCACCGCATGGCGGCCACACGCGGGGGGATTTGGAACGTCTTGGAGAAGCCTGATAGGTCACCGCCGGTCTTCTGATAGGCTCGCAGTAAAACATCAGGGGCCAGCAATACGCGGGCGAAGTAGTTGGCGCAGGATACCAAATCCTCACGGACGAGATCGTATAGCCCCAGATCACGCCCATGACGGCTCGTGGCGATAGCGATGAACAGCTCCCGCGCCAGCGCAAACCGCCTTTCGTTGGGCTCGAGATCCGGGTTTACATAGATCATCCCCTGCCCATCCAGTGCCCGAACGAAACTTGCGTCCCATAGACCGATGTCCAGATTGAGTAGTTGGAAATCGTCCCGGTATAGGCCAGGGGGCTGCTGGAAGAAGGGTTCTAAGGGAAGCGGGGGCTGGGTCTGGCCCAAATGGGAGGCCAGACCATTGGCCATACGGTTGAGCAGCCAGCGCCGCTCGTCCTTAGATGCCAGCATCACGCTGCCTTTTCTGTTTGCCCCCTCTGCAAGCCTGGAAGGCCGTGGGATGGCCAGGGCGCGATCGAAGGCGAATTCTGCTCATATCGGGCGCTCGCCAGGTCGTGGATGACGCGCAGAAACTCTGCGAACGAGCGTGTTGGGATGGAGGCCACCTTATCGATCAGGACCTCTTCCACCCCGAAGCGGGCCAGCAATTCCCGAATCTCTCCCCTATCATAAGCCGCGCGAAGCTCAGGGTCAAAGGTCGAAGTTCCCATTAATCGATGGATCGCTCTCATAGACATCTTTCAACCCCCATAATGTGTGAGTATGCTAGAAGAAAAGGGCAGCCCGCCCCCTACTTGCTGCCCTCGGGTATTATCGCCTGTCCCCGCTGCTTGCTGATTTGGCTTGCTTGGCTAGCCTCCCCCTCCGCCGATCTGTGGACTCCGCTGCAACATGGGTTCCTGCTCCTTTGAAGGTGCTGTTCTCAAGTTCAGGCTAAACCAAGGGCCCTTAGGAAAACCTAAGGGCCCAAAGGCAGGCGAGGCGATTCGCGGGGCAGGTATCGTTGGGGTTGGAGCAGGCGAAGTTGGGCGGCCTCCCGCCGCCCAGCGTCGAGGCTACTGGATCAGGCGCTCGTAGAGGCGGCGCGCTTCGGCAGGGGGCTCAAGGCCCAGTTCATCCGCCAGGCGCTGGCGGTAGCTCCTATATTGCGCCACGATTTCGTGGCGCCGGCCTGTGGCACCCAGGACCTCAAGCAGTCGGATGTTGAGGTCGTCACGAAGAGGTTCGAGACGCACGGCTTCACGGAGATAGTCCAATGCTTCATCGTCCATGCCGGTATTGAGTGCCTCTTGGGCAGCGGCCTCCAGGAGCTTGAGGTATTGGCGTTGGAGTGAGTCCCGGCGGCGGAGGGCCCACTCCGCGGCGCAGGCGGGCAGGAAATCCCCTCGGTAGGCTCGCACGGCTTCCCTCAGAGCAAATATGCGCCGCGGATCGCCATGGGGCATCGCCTCTGCGAGGCCACACAGACGGTCGAACTCGGCCACATCGTAGCGGAAATCCAAGACAGGATTAAGGCGGTACAGGCCGGCCTCGATCTCCAGGATGTCTTCGCCGAGCGCTGCCCGCAGGGCATGGGTTGTGGTATGGAGGCTCGCGGCTTGGCTTCCCTGGGTGGCGCCGGGCCAGATATCTTCGAGGAGTACATCGCGTGGGACCGGGGAGAACTCGGCCAGGTAGAAAAGCACCTGGCGGTGGAGCGGCTCCAGGCTATCGCAGGGAGCATCTCCAAGCATGATGGTGAAACTCCCCAGACCCCGCAAGATGATAGCCTCTCGCTCCGGCGGCGATGGGGCGAGCGTGGCGCGGGCTGCGAACAACCGCATGAGCTCAATGCGCCGATCCACCGCTTCGAGCGAGGGGTGGCTGATCCCTTGCTCTTCCATGAAGTGGCGCACATCGGGGCCAACTTGTATTTCGGCGGCGAGAGTTTGCTCGTCGCCTGAGACTGCCGCCAGGTCCAATGCCCGCATGAAGTCGCGCCGGGCTGACCCGGAGTTCCCCAGATGCAGACGCGCCAGGGCCAGGAAGTAGGCCGCTTGGACCCGCTGGCGTGCGGGCATTCCTGAAGCCGGCAGCTCCAGCATGGATGCAAGTTCGCGTGCCGAGCTTTCTGGATCTGCCTGCAGCCGTAGCGCGGCGGCTTGAATTCGGTGCGACAGAGGCAGGAGGCCCTCGCAATGATTCGAGGCGCGTTCCAGCCACTCCTGGGCCGCTCGAGGGGTGCCGTGGCGGCGGTGAAGGATGGCGGTGCCGAGGCAGCCATAATGAAGAACTCGTCGGTTCTCCAATCGGCTTGCCAGAGTCAGGCCTTCGCCATAGAGATCGCCCGAGGCGGAGGCCATGCCCACATCGTTGTACATATCAGCCAGACTGTAGAGCAGGAAGGTCTGGGCAAGCGGGCTGGCGGCGCGGTGGGCCTGCCGACGGCCTTCCTCAAAGAACTGGATCGCGCGCTCGAATTCTCCCCTGCGATGGGCTTCGATGAGGTGTGCGTTCATCACCGATCCAAGGCCAAAAGGTGAGCCAGTCCGCTCGAGGATCCTATGAGCACGCTCAAGCGAGGCGATGGCTTCATAGCGCTTGCCCAAATCATCCTGAACCATCACCAGGTCGAGGTAGACATGTCCGAGCGTGAATTCATCGCCGGCTTCCCGCAGCAATTGTGCGGCAAGTCCAAGCAGACGCTCGGCCTCCTCCCAGTCCGTGCCGCTGTGGTAGAGGGCAAGCCCACGCAAGCGGTAAATGCCTGCACGCCGGATCTTCGCGCCGCGCTTGGGGATCGCCCGCTCGATTCCCTCTGCGGCGCGCAGGACTTCACCGTAGTCGCCGCGCCGCAGTGCCATCCAGCCACGCACGGATTCAGCGTGGGCCTGAAATTTGCGCTGATCTCGTGCCGGAGCGCGTGGAATTTGACCCAGCGCCAGATCAAGATGGGATTGTGCCTGTTCAAGATCGCCACGGTCCGTGTAATGGGTGGCCAGCACAAGATGAACGCTGGGCGCTGGGATACCTTGTAAGGTGAAAGCCTCCGCCCAAGTATCGAGCATGTTAATCCGCCCGCTTGCGAGGAATGCCTGCGCATGCCGCTCGGCAAGGCGGGCTGCTGCCCGGGCATCTCCCGCCTGCTGATAGAGATCGACGGCTTCAGCGACGGAGCCCTGGTCCTCGAGAAGTCGGGCGCCGGCCGTCTGTAGGCGATGCAGCCGGGTGGGATCTCGGTCGGCCGCGATGTCGAGCAGGAAGCGGCGGAACAGCGCATGAAACTCGTAGGTGCGCGGGCTCGTTTCCGTGGCCGAGAGAAAGGTTCCTTCGCGGTAGAGCTTCGCCAGGATTCGACCGCTATCCTTGCGCCCCATCAAGAGGTCGCAAGAGGCGGCGGTCATCACGGGCAAGACGGCCGCATCCAACAAGAAGGCCTGGATCTGCTCCGGCAGGCGGTTGAAAACCTCCGTGGCGAGATAGGTGTAGAGGAGCGGCCTCTCCTGTGTAGGAGCTGGCCAGACTTTTTGGGGCAGCTGGGAAGAAAGAAGGACGGCCGCGATCCAGCCGCGCGATTCCTGCAGCACTGCTTGTGCCTGCTCCCCGGTTAGAGACCTGTGAAGGGCACGGGTGTCGAGGGCCATCAACTCGTCAAGGGTCAGCGCCAAGTCATGGGCGCCGAACCCCGCCATTTGTGCGTCCATGACCAGGCGACCCACGGAGAGCCCGGGAAGCTCGCGTCCAGCAATGATGAAGGTAAGGTTGTCGGGGGATTCGAGCAGCAGCGTGTCCAGGAGTTCTAGGGAGGCCTCAGAATCCCGAATGACGTGGACGTCATCCAGAATGATCATAGCTGGCTCTGGTATGCGTTCGCGAACGGCATCCAGGAGCACGCGACCTAGACCCTTGGGAGGCAATTGCCCTATCTGGTCCCAGTTCCAAGCCTTGCGCAACCTTCGGAAGCGTCGCTGCAGCGAAGCGCCGATCAGCTCCGCCAGATGCCTGGGATCCATATCTTCTTGTGATAGCTTGGCCCAGCATGCCGGGAAGTCTGTGTGGGCGATGAAGTCCGCGAGCAGCGTGGTCTTACCGTAGCCGGGCGGCGCTACGATGGCGATTAGCTTCCTTTCGATGGCGGCATAGATGGCATCGACCAGCCGGGCACGATGTAGCTTGGTGCGGTCGAAGGATGGCGGTGTGATCGCGTGGCGTATGGCTTCGGTAAGAGGCATTAGATCGTGTGTCCGATTCCAACTGGGTTTGCTGCCCTTCCGGTCAATCCCCCGCCTTTTCGTGATGGGCGTTGCCCTAGTATAGCCGCAAGCGTCGAGCCAGACACGCGATTTCTGACCGGGCTCCTTCTAAAAAGGTAGAATGAAGGGCAAGGCCGCTTGCCGGGGCCGCCCATGGCCCTCTCCTTGGGTCAGGGCCATGGGCGGGGGCAATTGCCATCTTGCGCTTGGCCTCGAGCGGCGGCTTTACCAAATCCTTAACCGGACTTCATCCGTTCTTGCTGTTCACAGCGTCCAATGGATCTGTTAGCGGGATGCTGACTGAAGCCCAGGACGGCAGCCAAGGTGTCTGGCTCGCACGGGCACGGGGTGGCTGGGTATCAGCCAGAGAGGAGGGTGTTGGCGATGGCGAAGGTGCTGGTCGTGGATGATGAAGCAAGCATCCTACAGCTTGTTCGCGGGTATCTCGAGCGGGAGGGCTATGAAGTTTTCACCGCGATGGATGGTGTGACCGGCCTGCGATTGGCCCGCAAGGAGAATCCTGATGTGGTCATCCTGGACATCATGTTGCCCGAAATGGACGGACTAGAGGTGCTCTCCCGCCTGCGGCGCGAGTCGAATGTCTATGTCATCATGCTGACCGCCAAGGCCGAAGAGACAGACAAGATCGTGGGACTCTCCGTCGGTGCCGATGATTACCTGACCAAGCCCTTCAGCCCACGCGAACTGGTGGCGCGCGTGAAGGCAGCTTTGCGCAGACTGCGGTCCGCAGCGGGACAGACCGAGGATGAAGTGCTGGATTTCGAGGGCATGCGGATCGACCTCGCCAGTCGACAGGTATGGGTAGGGGAGCGACTGGTCGATTTGACCGCGACCGAGTTCGAACTGCTGAGGGCGCTGGCCGAGAATCGCGGGCGAGTGCTCAATCGCGAGCAGCTGTTGGAGCGGGTATGGGGTCATGAGTACTATGGGGAGTTGCGGGTGGTGGACGTCCATATCGGACACATCCGCCGGAAGCTAGGCGACAACAGGTACATCGTCACCGTGCGCGGCGTCGGATACCGCTTCGAGGATGTGGAGGCAGGGAAGCCATGAGCCTTGTTAGAAGACGCTTGGCCGTCAAGATCTTCCTCTCTCAGCTGGCGGTCGTCGTGGTCGGGGTGCTCGTGCTGGCGACTGCGACCGAGCTATCGATCCCCACTGCCTTTGACCGGCATATGGCTGCGATGGATCTGGCCATGCGGCAGATGATGGGGCGAGGAATGGGGATGGATCTGGAAGGGAGTTTGTTCGCCAATTTTCGGGCGGCGGTGTTGGAAGCCATGGCACTCGCCGCCGCGGCCGCCCTGGGGGTTGCGCTCGCGGTGAGCGTGCTGATCAGTCGGCGCATCGTGGCCCCGATCTGCGCCATGCTGCGAGCCAGCGAGCGGATCGCCGAAGGGCATTACGACGAACGCGTGGACGTTCCTGTTGGCGGATCGGTCGAAGATTTGGATGAGCTGGGCCAGATGGCGATCCAGTTCAATCGCATGGCTGCCAGCCTGGAGAATATCGAGGGCATCCGCCGACAGTTGATCGGCGATGTGGCGCATGAATTGCGGACACCGCTGGCGACGCTCAGAGGTTCGCTTGAGGCATTGATGGATGGCGTGCTGGAGCCAACCCCGGAGAACCTGCACGCATTGGGCCGCGAGATTGATCGGATGCAAAGACTGGTCAGGGATTTGGAGGAGCTGAGTCGGGTGGAAGCCGGTTCCTACGAGATTCGCAGGGGGCGGGTCGATTTGAATGAGCTGGTCCGGGCGGTGACGGATAGTCTGCGCCCACAGTTTGATGAGAAAGGGGTCAACCTCGAACTCGATGCAATGGAGGGCCTGCCGCCCGTCGAGGTGGACGAAGGCCGCGTCCAGCAAGTGTTGACGAACATCATCGGGAATGCGTTGCAATATACGCCAGGCGGGGGGCAGGTGCGCATCCGCATATCTCGAGATCGGGACCAGGCTGCGGTAGAGGTTGTGGATACAGGCATCGGCATCTCTGCCGAGCACATTGGTCATATCTTCGATCGCTTCTACCGCGTCGACCCGTCTCGCGCCCGAGCTTCGGGGGGAAGTGGGATCGGCCTTACCATCGCCAAGCGTCTGGTCGAGGCGCATGGCGGTCGCATCTGGGCCGAGAGCGAGGGCCCCGGGAAGGGCAGCCGCTTCACTTTTACCCTGCCGCTTGCCTCTCCGCACCCCTAGGTCGCTTTCCTTTACCAAATCTTTAATCATTCTTCAATGGGTTTTGATACATCCCTCCTAAGATGGAGAAGAATAATCTCAGTTCGAGGAGGTGATGAAACATGCATGGTTTTTGTTGTGATGGATGGGGGAGCTGGGGTGTCTATGGTTCGATCGGCTGGGTGTTGAATCTTGTTCTCGGGCTGATCGTTCTGGTGGCGCTGCTGCTGCTCATTGTCTGGGCGGTCCGAAGGTTGTCGGGTGCGAGCGCGGGCCTGGGAGCCTCAACGGCCAGAGAGATCATCAAACGGCGCTATGCCCAGGGAGAGCTGACCCGGGAGGAGTACCAGAAAATGCTAAAAGATCTGGAGGGTATAGGCGGCTAGCTGGCGGCTTACAGGTCTTGATCCGGCTGGGAGGGTCACGATGATGATGGGTATGGGTTTGATCGGATGGGTGATCATGCTGCTCTTCTGGGGCGGGCTGGCCGCGGGCGCTGTGCTTCTGGCGAGGGCCTTGTTTCCGGGCGGGTCGCCTGTGGAGGAGCCAAGGGAACTGGACGCCCTTCAAATCCTGGAGATGCGCTATGCGCGGGGCGAGATCGCGCGGGATGATTTCATGAGGATGAAGCAAGATCTGGAGGCATGAGCTCTTCGCTGGGAACGGGTGCTCACCCCCCGCGCTGTAGGTAGCAGGGGCCGCGATTGGCGCGGCCCCTGCTACTCGCTGCGAGAAGCCTAGAAAGCGGCGTAGATCAAAACTCCATAGACAGCCATCGTGAGCACCCCGTCGACCAGAGCGTAAGCCAGGAAGACGCGCAGGACTGGAATTTCGCCCACATGCCAGGTGTAGCGGATGGCGATCCAGAGGGCCACGAGAGCGATTGCCACCGGGGCAAAGATCCGCAGCAGGGGAAAGACCTCAGGAGGCAGAAACGGCATCCAGGCAGAGAAGGGCGCGTAGGTGAGCATGCCCGGCAGGAAGCCGATCTTGAGAGCCCAAAGGGCCGCCAGTCCCAGCCCAGTCGTGACCACCTGAGCAGACTGCCCCTGCCAACGCACGGCTGCGAAGAGGCGGTTCACCAGGACGAGCGCGATGGCGCTGGGGAGAACCCATGCGATCGCCACCGGGATCAGCAGCGCCCCCGTTGCCAGCCCGAAGAGGGTGTCGGCCGAGATGCGTCCGACATCGTCGGCCGTCATACGGCTGAACTGCGACCGGATGCCCGGCGCGGTGGAGGCGAAGTAGACCGCCCAGCCTGGAAGTTCCCCTTTTTCGAGCCAGGTGAGATAGAGATTGCCCTGCGCGTCGCTGGCCAGAAAAGGCGTGCTCGATTGGCCGGGCGTGAAGGAGAGTTGCTGGTAGCCGGTAGGCTGCTCTCCCGAAAGGTATAGGGCACCTACCTGCGATTGGACCTTGCGCATCAGATATTCAGTGCGAGCTTGGAAGACGACGGCTTGCTCTTCGGCTGCATGGACATTGGGACGTATCTGAATGATGTATGTTCCGCCTCCCTGGAAGGAGGCGCCCAGAGGCACGCGCCGGCCAGAGTTCAGGTTGGCGGACTCGGCAGCTTCATAGGTTAGATTGTAGGACCAGGGTATGCTCAGCAATCGTTCCCGTGAAACCGGCGCGAAACTGGCACGCGGGAAGTGGACGTAGTAGGCCTGGGATGTGCCCGCTTCTGGACCGGTAAAGAAGGTCAGGGACCAGAAGATGTAGGCGTGCGACTTGTCGATGCCCAAGGTGGGTCCGTCCAACACAGTGGTGCCGTAGATCTGGGCGGCGTAAACCGCTTCGGCGTGACCACGGCTCAGATCGGCTCCGGGGTAAAACCCATATATGAAAGGATTGGCGCCGCGCGCGGTTGGCCTGCGAAGCCATGCAGCATGCAAGTCGCCGGCCTCGTCGAAGATGAGTTCGGGTTGGGAGCCCTCTGGATCCACAGGTCGGAAGCCGGCCTTGCCAGTGAGTGCGAATAGTCCTCCGGAATCGGGGGGTGTGGAGAACCACACTGCCACCTGTCCCCGGCCATCGGTAGCCGCGGCAATATGCTGCACCGGGAATTCTCCTGAGAGCATCTCCGGGTCGCCCAGGGCCTGTCCGCGGTCATCGATCTTCATGCCGTACAAGCTGCCATCATTGATCCAGAATAGCGTCCAATGGGCGCCATCCCAGAGGATATGGGGTTCATCCGGCAGGTACAGTTCGATCTCACCGAAGTTGTGCTCCCAGCGAACCAGGCCATCGGGCGAGAAGCTCGTCAACTGAAGCCGGGGGCGATCTTCGCTGGCATTGAAGAGGAAAAGAGTGACATTGCCTGAAGGGTCCACTGCCAGCGGCACGGGTTCTCCAACGCGGGTATTTCCGAGCAGCAAGCCGCGGCCCCAATCGGGTGCGCGCATCCAGAGGCGGGGGGGCTGCGCTGAACAGGCCGTCATCAGGGCCGCCATGCCGATAAGCAAGAGGATCGCCATGACGGGGGTTTTGTAAGT
>Ga0190334_1000983_pt1 | contig 12732 bp, 14 predicted proteins | sample 48720478_MG_FD_161270 | JGI IMG/M metagenome (GOLD analysis project Ga0190334, IMG submission 161270) | Hydrothermal vent sediment bacterial communities from Southern Trench, Guaymas Basin, Mexico - 4872-04-7-8_MG | ecosystem: Environmental > Aquatic > Marine > Hydrothermal vents > Sediment ...
AATAATTGCCTGCTTCCATAAAACAACCTCTTTTTTATGGTGTCTAAAAGTGCCGCTTATGGCGGTGGGTAAAACCACTAAAAGATTAGTCCCAAAGGCAACCCTGATAGCGATTGTTGGGTCAATTCCGATTGCCTTCAAGATAAAAAACTGAATAGGCACCATTATAAAACATCCTCCGACTCCCAACATTCCGGAAACAAGACCCACGCCAATTCCGGTTAAAAGCAAATAGAAGATATAAATTGTAGCCATAAATTTAATCCTTTAAAAATTTATTTAGCAATTTTAAATATCTTTTGACGACCTTTTGGTTTATTTTGTAAAAAATTTTTACTCCTTTTTTCCTTGATGAAATTAGATCAAAATCTTTTAGAATTCTCAAATGGTGGGAAACCAGATTTTGAGGCAATTTTAAGTATTGCCAAATTTCGCAGACGCATTTTTCTCCTTTTTTCAAAAGGCACAAAATTTTAAGCCGATTTTTTTCAGATATTATTTTCAAAAATTCTACCTCTTGTTTTATTTTCTTTGCTGATTTATTTTTACAACAATCTGGTTTCATAAAAATTAATTTAATCAATCTACATTGATATATTATCTTCTTTTAATATTATTGTCAAGGGGGTATAATTTTGTTACAATAAAATTGATTCTTCTAAATTTTTTGACCTGCCAGCAAAAAGAAAGGGAATTTGAGCGCCATCCCTGCCAAGAATTTTTGCCTGCCTATTGTCCCGCGAAGCGAGACTTGGGATGGGAAGCAGCTCTCTCTGCGAAAACTGTGAAGCAAAGCCCGCTCCGCATAGGCTGAGTTGGGCCGCTGGCTGAACCGTACAAGAATAATTAAATAAAAAGATAAAATGATAAATTGCTTTAAAAAAACAGCCCACTCCCTGGCCAAAATGTTTCCCCTAATTATGGGAACCATTATGCTGGTTTCTTTGTTTAATGTTTTGGTCCCCAGATCTTTTTACAGCTATCTCTTTACTGATAATGGTTTTTGGGATCCTTTAATCGGCGCTCTGGCGGGCAGTTTTTCTGCAGGTACGCCTGTCGTCAGTTATATAATTTCCGGAGAGCTTCAGAAAAACGGAGTTGGTTTGGCTGCAATAACCGCTTTTTTGCTGGCCTGGGTAACGGTTGGCTTGCTGCAGATGCCCGTCGAAGGGGCGGTTCTGGGAAAGAGATTCACCGTTGTGAGAAACTTAAGTTCATTTGTTTCTGCCATTATTATCGCCATTATTATAGGTTTTATTTTGCCTTAATCTGTTTATGAGAGGAAAAAATAAAAAAAGAGCAAATAAGGGCAGCTGGTATTTTTTGGGCCTGGTGGCGGCCAGCTATATTATATTGTCGTTTTTTTCTTTGCCAGCTTTTTTTGCGGCCTTGAAATTTCTTTGGCGGTTGATAATTCAGCTAATGCCCATTTTTGCTCTTGTTTTTGCTATTATGTTTGTGACTAATTATTATCTTCGTCCCGAACTAGTAATCCGGCATGTGGGCAAGGAGGCAGGCTTCAAGAAGTGGCTTATTATGATTGCGGCTGGGATATTATCCAGCGGACCGGTTTATGCCTGGTATCCTTGGCTTTCTGATTTGCGCGACAAGGGGATTAGCAACGGGCTTTTGGCCACCTTTTTATACAATCGGGCCATTAAGATATCTCTTTTGCCTTTGTTTATTTCTTATTTTTCTTTAACCTTTGTTGTTTTATTGACAATACTTATGATTATTTTTTCCGTGCTTCAAGGTATTATTATGGATTGGATAATAGAAAAACAAAGGTAAAGATAAAAAGAACCTTTTTGGGGAAAAGTTTTTTAATTGAACTGATCGAATTTGTAATTGAAAATGTTTGAAGTAATGGGCCCTAAAAAGATTAAGTGGGCCTCAGCCAAGGCGTATTTTAAAGCAATCTTAAAGCGGCCGTCTTTTTCCAGACGGCGGACAGAAACAGGTATCTTAACGCTTTTTAAATAGCGGAAAGGAGCAATCTTGCTTGCCCTCATTATATAGTCATGATCTTCGGCAAGCTTTATTTTTTCGTCAAACCCGTTTATTTTTTGGTGGATTTCTTTTTTTACAAAAATGCAAAAACCCGGGGCATGGGGCCAAAACCTCTCAGTGCCCTTGAAATAAAGGTTAACTGTGTTGTGTAGGAATTTGTCAATTTTTTTATCGCTTAAAGGTTTGATATTGCACGAAGCGGCCTTAAGATTTCTTTTTTTTATTTCCTTCATTGCCCTTTCCAAAAAGTAGGGGGGGAGAATAACATCTGCGTCCAAAAACAAAAGCCATTCGTTTTTGGCCGCCTTGGCTCCATTATTCCTTCCCGAGCCGGGCAGGCCGCCCTTAATGATTCTGCAGCCGAAATTTTTGGCGATTTCCCTTGTTCTATCTTTAGAATCGGCGTCAGCGACAATGACCTCAAAATCTTGGAAGGTCTGCCTTGACAAAGAAGCCAAAAGATAGGGGAGATAGTTTTGCTCGTTTAAAGTGGGAATAATAATGCTTAACATAATTTATTTAACACTCAGCATTTAAAATTTCTTTTAACGAGGAGGAATAATTATCCAGATATTGGGTAATTTGTTCGTCTTTGATTATCTTTTCCGCTTCTTTTTCGGTAGGATAAACCTTGGAGCATTGAAAAACCACTTTTCTTAAACATTGAGGATTGTCAATAATCATACAGGGCATGCGGTGGTCCTTGCACCAGGGCTGTCCCTCTCTGATTTTTTTAAAAAAGGGCGAGCGCCAGGCGTCCCATAAATGCCCTCCTTTTTTGTAAATTTCTTTAATATTGTCTTGAGCAAAATGGGCGAAAACACAAGGTTCAATGTCGCCGTTGGTATTGATATGGAAATACCCCTGACCGTTTCTGGCTCCGGCGATACAGCCATGGGTATAGTCGCCGTCGTTCCAAAAATCAGCCACAAAAAGGGGGAGTTTGTTGCGGATTTCTCTTATTTTTTTTCTAATGGCTAGTCTTTGCTGGGGTTTGAGCATTAAAGAAAGATCAGGGGCCCGACCGATGGGGATATATTGAAAAAGCCAGCCAAAAGAAAAGCCTTGGTCCACCAGAAACCGATAAAAATCGTCTCCTGTTAAAATTTGCCAGTTTTTGGAAGAAGGCATAGTAGAAAAGCCAAAAATTACGCCGGCCCTTTTTAAATTTTCTGCCGCTTGGCAGATTTTTTTAAAGGTTCCTTTTCCCCGCCGCAAATCGGTTTCTTTTTCAAAGCCCTCAATGGAGATGACCGGGGCTAGGTTGCCCAGTTTTGCCAGTTTTTTGGCTAACCTTTCATCAATAAGGGTCCCATTGCTAAAAACCTGAAAGTAAATGTCATTATGTTCTTTAAAAAGTTTTAAAAGGTCTTTGCGGATAAAGGGTTCTCCGCCTGAAACAGTAACAAAATAAATACCCGCTTTCTTGGCGTCTTTTAAAATTTTGTCTAAGACATCATAAGGAAGGTCATTTTCTTTTTTATATTGGGCAGCGTAACAGCCAATACATTTTAGATTGCATCTCATTGTTGGACTGACAACAAAAAAGAAAGGAGCGGGAAGGTTGTTTTCTTGGCTGAATTTTAGCCTTTTACTTCGGCCGCTAAAAATTGCCCGATAGAAAAAGTTAAGGGCTAATTTTTCGCGGCATTTTTTTGATTTTCTAAAAATACTTTTGGCCAACCGGATTGATGGGTGTTTTTCTTTAAAGCATTTTTCTACCACATCAAAAGCTTTTTGACGTTCTTTTGTTCTGTCTAATTTTCTGGCAAGCTTAATTAGTTTAAGCAAGTTTTTATCAGAAAGATAGGGGAGGATAAAAATTGTTTTTAAAAAACCCTTTAGAAGCAAATATCTAAAATATTCGCCGGCTTTGCTATAAGATGAGCTCTGTTTTTTCTTTTCTAAAGACATTTTAACTATTAATTAGTTAATTATTAATTAATTAGCGATTAAGGCAAAAACTTGTTTGGCTATTTTTTTTGAATCAATTTTTTTATTAAAAAAAGAATATTCCAAAAGTATACCCTCTATCATTCCGATTAAAAGGGAGGTGGTTAATCGGCTTTCAATCTTTTTGCCTTTCTTTTTCTCGGCAAGAATTTTCTTAACCACCGGTTCAGCCAAGTCTAATATTCCTTCCCTTAATTGGAAGATGTACTTTTTGAGTTCTGCATCTTTGGAAGGGAATTTCAGCATTAAGACCCTAATAAGGTTTTTCTCTTTTAATCCAAAATCCAAATAATTTTTAATGATTTTATAAAACTTCTTATCAGTTGTTTTTTCTTTTAGGGCCTGGGAAAGGGCAAGGCGCAGATTATTAAAAACTTCGTCAATGACCTTAATATAAATCTCTCTTTTTCCGCTGAAATGATAATAAAGGGCTGCCTTGGTAATGTTTAGCTTTTTGGCAATATCGTTCATTGAGACCCCAAAATAACTGAACTCGGAAAAAAGCCTCCGGGCTGTTTCAAGGATATTTTTTTTGGTGTTTTCAAGTATATTCTTTTGTTCTTTGGCAACAGATTTCATATTTTTACTTACTTACTTACTTACTTACTTACCAGTTGGTAAGTTAATTCAGTATATCAAAAAGCAAAAAGGCTTGTCAAGGGCATTAAAAAAAGAAGGTTTACAAATCTACCTTATAACAAAAAAGGTGGGCAGTTAGCAATAAAGATTTGAAAAAATAAGTTTCTTATGTGAAAATAATATAATATTTTTTTGGCAGATTATTATGCCTTTTTTAAATCCTCAATTCTATTTAGAATACTTCCTTAAAAGAGAAAGAACCCAGCTTTATACTAGTGTGGCCATTCGCAATTTTGCCATGGCTATGATTTTGATTTTTGAGCCTATTTATTTGTTTTTATATTTTAATCAGTCTTTAACAAAAACATTTTTATTTTTTTCGGCCATTTATTTTTTTTACGGCATTCTCTCACCTTTTGGGGCCAAAATAATGGCCAAGGTGGGCTTAAAGAGGGCTATATTCTTGAGCATTCCTTTTTTATTTTCTTATTATTTGGCGCTTTATGCCCTAAAGAGGGATTATTTTATGCTTGGGGGAGCCATTTTGCTTATTGCCGCTTCCTTAAAGGTGGTCTCTATGCTTTTCTATTGGCCTGCTTTTCATACCGACTTTGTAAGATTTTCTGAAAAGAAAAACCGGGCAACACAGGTAAGCCATCTGCATATTGTTAATCTGGCTGGCTGGAGCGTTTCCCCCTTGCTGGGCGGATTTATTTTGGAAAGGTTTGGCTATTCTGTTTTATTTATCATTGTCTTAATTGTCTTGGGCCTTTCCGCTTTTCCTCTTTTATTTTCAAGAGAGGTCCATGAGGTATATACCGACTCTTACCAGCGGGCGTTCAAAAGAGTGCTTTGGCCAGAGAATAAAAATAACAACATCGCCTTTTTTGCCATGGGCGGAGAAAATGCGATAAGCTTTTGGGTCTGGCCCGTTTTTCTGTTCGTTATGACTTTAAAATACCAAACAATAGGGCTTATCAGCACCTTTTCCTTGATAATTGGAATTTTTTCCACTTTAATTATCGGCAAACTGGCAGACAGGGTGGGAAAGAGAAGGCTTTTGAGAATAGGCAGTATTTTCAGGTCAGGAGCTTGGATTATTAAATCATTTGTAAAAACAGGCATGCAAGCGTTTTTAGCTAGAAGCTTTTACCGTATCAGCCAAAAGACAGCCGGAGTACCTTTTTCCGCTATTTTATATGATAAAGCGGCCCAAAAAGGAGCAGATGCTGATGAATTTATTATTTACCGCGAAATTGTAACAAACCTGGCAAAGGCCATTACCCTTTTGTTTTTGATTTTCCTTTTTTCTTTAAGGCTGCCAATTTATTCTGCTTTTTTGCTGGCTAGTTTTTATTCCTTGCTGTTAATGTTTCTATGAATGGCTTTTTCAGAATTAAAAAAAGAAAGTTTTTTTAATTGATGGATTGCGAACTATGCGGACTGTTTGTTGACAAGCCCCAAAATTATTATTTAAATAAAAGGATCGCGGGGTGATTGGCGAAATAAAAGAGTATAAAGGCCGGGCGGAAATTATTTTAAAAAAAGCCTCGCAATGTATTATATGAGATAGGCAAATAATTATTATCAAGAACAATGCTGGCAATAGAGGTAAAAAATTTATCAAAAGAATTCAACGGACTAAAAGCAGTAAAGGGGATTTCCTTTGACGTAAAAGAGGGCGAGGTTTTCAGCTTGCTGGGTCCTAATGGAGCAGGCAAAACCACTACTATCAAAATGCTGGCCACCCTGCTTAAGCCGAGCGGAGGAGAAGCTAAAATTTTTGGCTATGATATCCTCAAGCAGAGAGAAAAAGTAAGGGAGGTGATTGGAATTGTTTTTCAAGAGCCGGCCCTGGATATACGCTTAACAGGAAAGGAAAACCTTGATTTTCATGCCCGGCTTTACGGCCTGGATTCTGAGACAAGAAAACAAAGGATTGCCCAGGTTCTAAACTTGGTGGAGCTTTCAGACAAGGCAGATGTTTTGGTTAAAAATTATTCGGGCGGAATGAAAAGAAGGCTTGAAATTGCCAGAGGATTGATGCATTTTCCCAAAATTCTATTTTTAGACGAACCTACTCTAGGGCTGGATCCTCAGACAAGGCGCAAAATCTGGGAATATGTTTTGGGCCTAAACAAGGAAGAAAAAATTACCATTATTTTAACTACCCATTATATGGAAGAGGCGGATTTTCTTTGTCAAAGGGTAGGCATTATTGACCAGGGAAAAATTATTGCCATGGATACCCCTTCCAATCTAAAAAATTCCTTGAACAAAAAAACACTGGAGGATGTTTTTCTGCACCTTACAGGAAAAACAATCAAGGAGGATGAAATTAAGCTAAGGCCGAGCTTTGGCAGGTTTAAACATAGGTTTTAAATATGAATTCAAAAAATTTACAAGCAATCTATGTGATGTGGTTGAGGGAAATGAAGAGGTTTTTCCGGGCAAAGGCGCGGGTGGTAGGAACATTGGCCATGCCTTTTTTCTTTCTTTTGAGTTTTGGCTTGGGCATGCGGGGCAGTTTTTTTATTCCAGGCCAAAGAGAGATTGATTATTTAAATTTTTTGGTCCCAGGAATCATAGGAATGACTCTTCTTTTTAATTCTATTTTTGCGGGGATTTCTGTTTTGTGGGACAGAGAATTCGGTTTTCTGAAAGAAATTCTGGTAGCCCCGGTAAAGAGATGGGTTATTGTTTTGGGCCGGATTGCCGGAGGAGTGACCACCGCTTTATTGCAGGCCCTTTTGATTTTGCTATTATCTTTGTTTCTGGGTTTTAAAATCGCTGTTTTTCATCTTTTATTTTTTACCTTTTTATTTATGCTTTTAATTGGCATTGGTTTTATCGGCTTTGGCATTGCCCTAGCTTCAATTTTGGAAAACACAGAAAGCTTTTCCTTAATCATGCAACTGATTGTTTTTCCCACTTTTTTGCTTTCGGGCGCTTTTTTCCCTGTTTCTAATTTTCCAAACTGGGTCAAGGTTTTTTCCCTTCTCAATCCTTTAACCTACGGAGTAGACGGCCTGAGGGCAAGCCTTATTGGTTTTTCCCAGTTCCCCTTGGGATTGGACCTTCTAATTGTTTCTTTTTTCGCTTTTTTAATGCTTTTTCTGGGGAGCTTTCTTTTTAACAAATCAGAGGCCTGATTTTTTATGAAAAGGAAAATAATATTTTTTTTAATTTTATCTCTTTCTTCGGTAATTGCCGGTTTTTTATTTTTTAGAGAAGGGGTTGAAAATATTCTTTATTCAAAAATTGAAGAGATTGAAAAATCTCTGCCAAAAATTATCCAATCGGCGAACAGAAAAAAGGTGGAGCTTCCTCCACCCCTTAAGCTTTTGGTTGAAGAAAAGGAGCCAGGCTTTTTAACAAGGCAGGGGATAGTTGACCAAACAAACATTAAGAGGGGTTTAAAAGGTCTGCCTCCGCTTAAGGAAAACGCTTTGCTTGACCGGTCAGCCCAGTTTAAAGCAGAGGATATGCTTAAAAACCAGTATTTTGCCCATCAGTCGCCTTTGGCAGAAGGGGTAGGGGACTTGGCTAATAAATTCGGCTATCAATATTTGATAATAGGAGAGAACCTGGCTATGGGGAATTTTGCCAACGACAAAGAGCTGGTTGAGGCCTGGATGGCAAGCCCGGGCCATAGAGAAAATATTCTTGGTTCTTACAAGGAAATTGGCATAGGGATAAAAAAGGGCCTTTTTGAAGGAAAAATGGTTTGGGTGGCAGTGCAGCATTTTGGGTCGCCCGCCTCTCTTTGTTCCAGCCCTAACTTGGAATTAAAAGAAGAAATTGAAAAAAACGAGCTGCTTTTAAAAGAGATTGAATCAAGGCTGAGGTCTTTAAGAGAAGAAATTAAAGCGGTGCCTTCTAATGTATTAAAAAAAGACTATCTTCAGAAAATAAAAGACTATAATAGGCTGGTTTCTCAGTACAACGACCTTTTAAAAAAAGAGAAAGAATTTATTGACCAATATAATTCTCAGGTAAGGGTTTTTAACCAATGCATTGAAAGCTTTTTGCCTTAATATTTGCTATTTTTTATAAGATTTGTTATATAAATTAAATATGGCGGTTTTAAAAAAAATTTCTTTTGTTTTTCTGGCTTTCATCTTGATTGGAGGGACTTTTTTTGCTGGATTTTATATTGGTAATTCTTTTGGCCTTTCCCAATGCAAAATTTGCCCCCCCGAAGAGATTGATTTTTCCCTTTTTTGGGAAACATACCATAAAATCCAGGACAAATTTGTTAATAGGGACAAAATTGACAAACAACAGATTATTTATGGAGCCATTTCAGGAATGGTCAAAGCGTTAAACGACCCTTATACTGTTTTTTTTCCTCCTGAAGATTCAAAAATTTTTCAAGAAGATGTAAAGGGTTCCTTTGAGGGCGTGGGAATGGAAATTGGGATAAGAGACAACCAGTTGCAGGTTATCAGCCCTTTAGAGGGTACGCCCGCCGAAAGAGCAGGAATAAGGGCAGGGGATATAATAGTTGCTGTGAACGGCACTTCAACAGCGGGTATTGCGCTTGAAAAGGCGGTAAAATGGATTAGAGGCCCCAAAGGCAGCGAGGTTACCTTAACTATTATGCGGGAAGGGTGGAAAGAAGCAAAAGAAATAAAAATCGTCAGAGACACTATTTCTATTCCAGCTGTTAGGTGGGAATTAAAAGAAAATAATATTGCCTATTTAAAAATTTATCAATTTTCCGGAAATGCCGCTTTTGAATTCAGCAAAGCAGCGGTTGAAATTTTAAATAGCCCGGCTGAAAAAATAATCATTGATTTAAGGAACAATCCTGGCGGATACTTAGAGGTGGTCCAAGATATTGCTGGTTGGTTTCTGAAAAAAGATGAATTGGTTGCCATTGAAGATTTTGGACCAAACCAAGAAAAAACAGAATATCGTTCCAAAGGAAAAGGAAATTTCTCAAATTATCCGGTGGTTATTTTGATAAACCAAGGTTCTGCTTCTGCTTCTGAGATTTTAGCCGGAGCTCTCAGGGATAATTTGGGAATTAAACTGATAGGAGAAAGGTCTTTTGGAAAGGGTTCTGTCCAGACATTAGAACAGTTAAGGGATGGCTCTTCAGTAAAAATCACGGTTGCCAAATGGCTCACCCCAAAGGGAGAATCAATTTCAGAGAAGGGTTTGGAACCTGACATTAAACTGGAAATGACAGAGCAAGATTATGAGTCGGGCAAAGATCCCCAACTGGACAAGGCTATTGAAATAATTAAAGGAATGTGAGAAAATAGATTAATATGAAAGTAATACTTTTAAAAGATATAGAAAATTTAGGCAAGAAATACGAGGTAAAAGAGGTAAGGGACGGTTACGCCCGGAATTTTCTTATTCCCAAGGGCTTGGTCAAACCGGCAACAAAGCAGGCTTTAAAATGGCTGGAGACACAAAAAGAGATTTTAAGTCAGAAGGAGGAGGAGGAATTAAAACGCTTTCAAGAGTTGGCTTCAAAGCTGGACGGCCAAGAGATTGTCATTGCGGTGAAGGTGGGGGGAAAGGAACAGCTTTTTGAATCAATAACCCCTCAGAAAATCTCTGAAAAATTAAAAGAAATGGGTTTTAGCGTCAAAAAAAGCCAGATTGAGTTGGAAAAGCCGATTAAAGAACTTGGTGAATTTTCCATAAAGTTAAAGCTGGAGCACAACCTTGAGCCGGAACTGAAACTACTTGTTGTTGAAAAAGAGCAAGAAGGGAAGGAATAAGGAATTTTTATCCCCTTCTTAATCCTCCAAAGGAGGGGGAGGATAATAGGTGGGGGGATTGGTAAAACTTTACATAATATAACCAAAAGCTGTTTATGCCGCGTATTATTTTTGTTGCCGGAGGGGTAATGTCCGGCATTGGCAAAGGGGTGGCCACCGCCTCAATTGGCAAAATTCTACAGTCAAAAGGCTTTAGGGTAACCTCTATTAAAATTGATCCTTATATAAATGTAGACGCCGGGACAATGAACCCGGTGGAGCATGGAGAGGTTTTTGTGACTGACGACGGTCTGGAATGCGATCAGGATATAGGAAATTATGAAAGGTTTTTAAATCAGAATCTGAGCGCTGACAACTATATGACCACCGGCAGGGTCTACCAGTCGGTTATTTCCAAAGAAAGAAACTTAGAATACGGCGGAAGATGCGTTGAAGTGGTGCCTGACATTCCAAACGAGGTTATTCACCGAATTTTTAAAGCAGGCCGGAAGACAAAATCAGATTTTGTCTTAATTGAGGTGGGAGGAACAGTAGGGGAATACCAAAACCTTTTATTCCTTGAAGCGGCCAGAATGTTAAAATTACAGCGTCCAAAGGACGTTCTTTTTGTTTTAATTTCTTACCTTCCCATACCCAAAATCATTGGGGAAATGAAAACCAAGCCCACCCAGACGGCAGTGCGGCTTTTAAATGAGGCGGGCATTCAACCCGATGTTATTTTGGGCAGGTCAAGGGTTCCCTTAGATGAACCAAGAAAAAGGAAAATAGCCACCTTTTGTAATGTGGCCGAGGAAAATGTAATTTCAGCCCCTGACATCAAAACCATTTATGAAGTGCCTTTGAATTTTGAAAAGGAAGACTTGGGCAACCGCATCCTTAAAAAATTTGGATTAAGGGGCAGAAAGAGCAATCTTAGAGAATGGGCAAAATTGGTTAAAGTAATAAAAGAAGGGGAAAAGAAGGTTAAAATAGGAATTGTCGGCAAGTATTTTGAAACAGGGAGTTTTACTTTGCTGGATTCTTATATTTCTGTGATTGAAGCAATAAAGCATGCCAGCTGGCATTTTAAGAGGACGCCTGAGATTTTTTGGCTTTCAGCCCAGAAATATGAAAAAGATTCCAAGCAATTAAAAGAATTGAAGGATTTTGAAGGGATTATTGTTCCTGGCGGCTTTGGCAGAAGGGGAGTAGAGGGGAAGATAAAAGCTATTGAGTTCTGCCGTAAAAATAAAATTCCTTTTTTAGGGCTTTGTTTGGGCATGCAGTTGGCAGTAATAGAGTTTTCCAGAAATGTTTGCGGACTCAAAAGGGCAAATTCCACGGAGTTTGACCCAAGGTCTCCTGAAAAGGTGATTGATGTTATGCCAGAACAAAAGGTTCTTTTAAAGGAGAAAAATTACGGGGGGACGATGAGGTTGGGCGCTTATAAATGCCAATTAAGGCCAAATACCCTTAGTTTTAGGGCCTATTTTGGCTCTAGGGCTCATTTTGGATCTAAGTTGGGTAATTTTATATCTGAGCGACATAGACATCGTTACGAGCTTAATAATGAATATAGAGATATCTTAGAGAAAAAGGGTTTGGTGGTAGCGGGCATTAACCCGGAAAGAGACCTTGTGGAAATTATTGAACTGAAAAACCATCCCTTTTTTGTTGCCAGCCAATTTCATCCCGAATTTAAATCGCGGCCCTTAAATCCTCATCCATTGTTTAGAGAATTTGTCCGGGCCGCGATAAGAAACAAATAAAGAAAAATTAAAAATTATTTATTTTTTTCAATTACATTAACAACCTTGGCCACTCTGCTTGAGCCGTTAAAGCATTTTTTTCTTTTGGTGGTAAAGTGAACCTTGCCTTCTTTTATAGCATAAAGAGTATCATCGTTTCCTCTTTTTACATTTTTGCCGGGCAAAAATCTTGTTCCTCTTTGACGGACGATTATAGAGCCGGGTTTGGCAAACTGGCCTTCGGTCATCTTGACCCCCAAGTATTTTGGCCGTGAATCTCTTCCTAATCTTGTTGTTCCTGCCGCTTTTGTTTTAGCCATATTTTTATAATGTTTAGCCTAAATAATTTACATTTTATACTATCAAAAGTAAAGGAATTTGTCAAACAGTACCAAGCTGAAATAATTTTGTTTCTTGGAGTGGCGCTTGCCTGCTTTTTTTCTTTTTTCCTCGGTTACATTACGGCGAAAATAAATGAAAAAAGGCCGCTGGAAATAGAATTTTCTTGCCACCGATATTTAATTAGCAGTATAGTTTCACCACATTGTTTACAATAATCCTCCCTCGCCAAAGGAGGAGGATAACAGGAGGGAGATGGTAACTGGTGAAACTTTACAAATAGCAGTTATAATCTATGAAAACAGCAATTATAGGAGGGGGGACAATCGGGCTTTATCTGGCTTGGAAGTTGAGCGAAAAAGGCGAAAGGGTTTGTGTTTTTG
>Ga0190334_1000984_pt1 | contig 12729 bp, 10 predicted proteins | sample 48720478_MG_FD_161270 | JGI IMG/M metagenome (GOLD analysis project Ga0190334, IMG submission 161270) | Hydrothermal vent sediment bacterial communities from Southern Trench, Guaymas Basin, Mexico - 4872-04-7-8_MG | ecosystem: Environmental > Aquatic > Marine > Hydrothermal vents > Sediment ...
GGCGGAAGAAGGACATGCTGATCACCGGCGGGTTCAACGTCTACCCGGCCGAGATCGAGGAGTACCTGTTCACCCACCCCAAGGTGCAGAACGTCTCCGTTGTCGGGGTCCCGGACGACGTGATGGGCGAGGTGGCGATCGCCTACATCATCCCGCGGGAGGGGGAAACGATCGATCCGCAGGAGATCGTCGACTACTGCGCCGGCGAGATCGCAAACTTCAAGGTCCCCCGCTACGTCGAGATCGTGGACGGGTTCCCGATGACCCAATCGGGGAAGATCCAGAAGTTCCGCCTTCGGAAGATCGCCAAGGAGGCCCTTGAACAAGGGAAGCTCACCAAGCTGAAGCCGAGCAAGAAGTGACGGCCCGGTATGACATAAGCTGCCCCGTCATGCTGGACAGAGGCCCGGATCTGAGAGATCGCTTCCTTAGGATGAATGATTTGATTACAAGGCGTTATCCTGAAATACGGCAGCTGAACCGAAAGATATCAAGAATGAAAGTGTGCCCCCAATACGGTTCGCATACAGTTCGGGGCAAGGACGGGGTTAGATCTGCCTCGGAAGGGAGGAGTCCATCACGCCACCGGTAGCCTACGTCGCAGAGCTGCTAGGGGTTGGCACAAATCTGTGAAGTCAACGGGCCGGATTTTTCATCTTTGTTAGAGTCCAGGGACGTGATGTATTGGTCGGTCGGTAAGGCGGGGAGTTGAAGAAAACGACCATCGCCGCCATCTTCAGCCAAAGACATAAAATCCGGCACACGTCGGCACCGAGGAGGAAGCGATGGTCAAGGAAAGGGTAGGGAGTTTGGCATGGCTGCGCAAGCGGATCGAGCAGGCGGATGCCGATCTTCTGCGTGAGATGGTGAAGACGATGGATGAAACGTTGATGTCGGCTGAGGTCGATGCGAGATGCGGTGCACCGTATCGCCGACCGAGCGCGGATGATGCTGGACGGAACGTGTTCTTGCGCGGATTGGTGGCTACACTGGTCCAATCGATCTTCGCTCAACAGGGCGAGATCAACAGCTCGGAACAGGAGGGAGTATCGGTCGGACAGCTCACTGCTTGATCGATCACGAAGATGGCGCAATCCCATTACACCACTTGACTGGACGTGACCCGCCTAAGCTAGCTCCTTCAGGTTCCTGGAAAGAGCGATAGACCCGCACCGCCCTTCCGCATCGACCTCAGCTGACATATGACTTGTGGATCTTTGCTAATTGATTGTTGCGCTCAGCCTCTAGGCACGTTATCGCCTCTGTTCTAGTTCTTCTCTCCAATAGGCACGTATAGGAGATTCCGTCCGCCGATCCTCCCGATCCACTTACGAGACGCTTTGTGTTATAATGACAAAGGCTCGAACACCTGAGAGGAGGACGGATGCAGCTCAGGCTTCGGGAGGCGCTTACGCTGGCAGAGCCCCTGCGGAAAGCCCGTGTTGTAGCTGGGGAGGCTGGCCTTGATAACGTTGTCACATCCGTCAACGTCATGGAGGTCCCGGACATCGTCGACTGGGTGCACGCGGGTGAGTTCCTGGTTTCAACCCTCTATCCACTGCGCGACGACAAAGCGGCTGTCGAAAGCCTGATCCCGCGGCTTGCCGACAAGGGGCTCGCTGGTCTGGCTGTGACCCCAGAGTCGTACATCGATGAACTGCCGAAGGCAATGGTCGACGACGCGAATCGTCTCGGCTTCCCCCTGATCGAGCTCCCGGCTCGCGTCTCATTCGTGGACATTATTCAGCCCCTCACCTCGAGAATCCTGGACCTCCAGGCGGATGAGCTGCGGCAGTCGGAAGCCATCCTACGCCGCTTCCTTAACCTCGTTCTGGTCGGCGGCGACTACTCAGATATCGCTCAGGTGATCAACGAAGTCACTGGCCGTCCGGTGACCATCGTGGACCGATTCCGCCGGGTCCTCGGGCAGGGGGGGCGTCTGAGTGAGTCCCTGGAACAATGCGTCATTGAGGAAGATCGCTCGGGGGAGAGGTACATCGGCTCACTGCTTGATTTGGACGGCACCTCAGATCAGCGCGGCGAGCCACTACGACACTCGGCGGTGCAAGTGGGGGATCGCACGCTCCACAGCCTGGTGCAGCCTGTGGAAGTGAGCGGGACCCAGCTTGGAAGCATCATTGCCTGGGAACACGAGAGGGCAGATCTCGACTCCAGGGCGCTGATGGCAATCCAGCATGGTGCCACGGTCGTGGCGTTGAAGATGATGGAAACGCGATCATTGGGACAAGTGGAGCAGCAGTTCCAAAACGAGGTCCTTGAAGGCCTGCTTTCGGAGCGGGCCGCGGCCCAGGCAAACGCCATCCGGCTTTCCGAAAGCCTTGGGAACCCCCTCAATCCTCCATTTACCATTCTTCTGGTAGGCTCGGACGTCCCGTCACACAGACTTCTGGTGTCAAGGGGTCGGCAAGAACGCAGCTACGTGGATTCCAGCCTCCATCTTGCAGAACGGTACATCCGGAGTTACCGAGAGGGGCTATCCTTCTGGCGGCGGGGCCCCCACCTCATCGTCTTCTATCCTCTAGGAAGCAAAGATCCCGCCGCCGAGAAGGAATCGATCGCATCTATGCTTCGAGAAGTCTGCTCGCGGATCGAAGCTGAGAACGCTCCATACACTGTTTCATCCGGAATCAGCCGCCCAGCGGAGGACCTCGGGAGGTTCCGACAAGCATACAACGAGGCCAAGCAGAGCTTCGAGGTCGGGCGCGCGCTGGCCAAAGACCAGACCAGCACTGTGACGCACTACGACGACCTTGGCCTGCTCCGGCTCGCCCATGTACCGGAGACGTCGATGGGCATCCGTAGCTACTGCATCGACATGCTGGGACCGCTGGTTGAACACGATCGTCGTAGCCCTGCCCAGCTGATAGAGACCCTTCAAGTGTTCCTTGAGTCGAACCAGAACCACGCTGAAGCGGCACGCAAGTTGGGGATTCACTACAACTCGCTTCGATATCGACTTAAGCGGATCCGCCAGTTGATCGGCGATATCTTCGAGGAACCACAAAGGCGGCTCGCAGTTGAAGTTGCGCTTCATCTGTACCCTCTTCTAGAGGGAGAGACCCGCTCAGCTGGATCCGACGGGCTCCAGGGCTGATCCCCGGCTTCACGCCGGAAGCAAGCTTGCAGTTGTCAGAGGTTGACAATTATGTGGCATCTCGTTGTCGCGTTTTGACATTCATACGGGACGGATCAAGGTCTACAATATCAGAGGATTTGGAGGCGTGATGTGCGTTGAGAATTTAATCATCAACCTTGGAGAGTCGGTCGATCTATTCGCATAGCCCACAAAGGGGAGTCGGGATCCGAAATGCCAAGTAGTCAGAATCTGACAACAGAGACAGGCGTGCCTCGCGCTGGAACCGACCTCCCGCTGGTGGAGATGCGCGGAATCACGAAGCGTTTCCCGAACGTCCTCGCGAACGATTCAGTGGATCTGAATCTGTTCCCAGGAGAGGTCCACGCACTCCTGGGAGAGAACGGCGCCGGCAAGAGCACATTGATGAAGATCCTCTACGGCTTCTACAGCTCCGACGGAGGTACGATCAAGTTAGACGGTAGAGAGGTACAGATCGGCTCGCCGCTCGATGCGCGCAAGCTTCAGATCGGTATGGTTTTTCAGACGTTCACGCTGATTCCGGCGATGACAGTTGCGGAGAACATCGCTCTATACCTTTCCGATCTCCCCTTCGCTTTCGATACGCGGCACGTCGCCGAGCAGATCGCCGAGTTTTCAGACCAGTACCACCTCGATGTTGACGCGCGTTGCCCGATCCGAGATCTTGCAATCGGAGATCAACAGAAGGTGGAGGTTCTCAAGCTGCTCCTCGGCAATGCGCGGATCCTCATCTTCGATGAAGCGACCCGCGTCCTGGCTCCCCACGAGATCGATGCGCTATTCGGCATCTTCAAGAGGCTCAAGGAAGACGGTTACGCGATCGTCTTCATCACCCACAAGATGCGCGAGGTGCTCGCCTGCGCGGATCGGATCACAGTGATGAAACGGGGGCGCGTCGCAGGCACACTCGAACGAGGGCGGGCAACGGAGCAGACGCTCATCCGCTTGATGTTCGGCGACTCCGTCCCCGAGGGGATTCGCCCTTGCGACACGGACCGTCCCATAGCGGGTTCACCCCTGCTGGAGCTTCGTGGCGTCAGCACGCGTTCGAAGGGATTTGGGATAAGGCTGGTAGATATCGATCTCAAGATCCACGGCGGAGAAATCGTTGGCGTCGCAGGCGTCTCTGGGAACGGGCAACGCGAGCTTGGGGATGTCATCCTTGGGCTGCTCCCTTGTGCATACGGCAAGCGCCTCCTGGATGGCATCGATGCGACGTCTTGGTCACCGGGCAGAATCCGTGGCCACGGCGTCGGCTTTGTCCCCGAAGATCCGCTCGGGATGGCTGCCGTACCGTGGATGACGGTTGCCCAGAACGCCGCATTGGGAGACGTCGAAACCTACGCGCGAAGGGGAGGATTCTCGCTGGATTGGGAGCGCGTTGAGCGAGACTTAGAAGCCTCATTCGAAGCGTTCTCTCTTGAGCCGTTACCACCGGCGATTCAGATGCGTACGCTCTCTGGCGGTCAGTTACAGCGAGCCATCTTGGCACGTGAGCTTGGCAGACGGCCTAAGCTACTCGTCGCTTTGTACCCAACGCGCGGACTCGATGTGCACAGTGCTATTGCGGCTCGCCGGGTCCTGTCTGAGCTTCGAGAAGCCGGCGGCGGAGTTCTTTTGATCTCCGAAGATCTCGATGAACTCTGCGGCTTGAGTGATCGCCTCCTTGTCCTTCATGCGGGGAAGATAGTCGGTAGTTTCCTTCCGCACGAGATCGACTTGCACAGGATCGGCCACCTCATGACCGGTTCAGGAGAAGAGGATGGCTAGGCTACTCAGAGCGACAGTCCGTAAAATGCAGACGGGATGGGTAATCGCTGGCCGGCGGTATGTGATCATCCTGGTAGTCGCGATCGCTGCATACGCCGCTGTCCTCTTGCTGGCGGGCAAGGATCCGATCAAAGCATATGTCGACACTTTCTCCTTTACATTGGGTAGCTCGTACGGCTTTTCTGAAGTGCTGGTAAGAATGATCCCACTCCTTCTCACGGCGGTTGCGGTCGCCTTGCCGTCTCGACTAGGTCTCATCAACGTTGGAGGAGAGGGACAGCTGTACATGGGCGCTTGGCTGGCGACGTGGGGGGCAATCACGTTCACCTCGCTTCCGCAGGCCGCTTTCGTCCCACTCCTCATCGTGTTAGGGTTCCTGGGCGGGGGGGCTTGGGCCTCGGTGGCCGGATTCTTCCGCGCTCGGGGACTGGTGAATGAGACGATCACGACACTTCTCATGAACTACATCGCACCCCTGATAATTGGGTTCTTCGTCTACGGCTCGTGGCGATCACGAGAGATCGGGGCGTCCGCCTTTCCCCAATCCCCCGCCTTTCCGAGCGCCGCTCGACTCCCTCAGTTCTTCGGGACGCGCGTCCATCTCGGGCTTGTACTTGCCCTCGTGGCCCTCGCTCTTTACTGGTTCGTTGTGGAGAGAACCAAGTGGGGGTTGAAGATGCGGGCGATAGGCGGCAACCCGGAGGCGGCCCGGCGGGTTGGAATCCGCCTGGGGATATACATGGTCACCGTGATGTTCGTCGCAGGTGGGATCGCAGGCCTTGCGGGAATGGCCGAAGTGTCCGCGTTGTTCGGGCGCCTCCGGGCCGGTTTCTCGCCTGGCTACGGCTTCGTCGGTTTCCTGATCAGCTGGCTGACAAACGGGAGCCCCCTCGGTATTCTGGTCATGTCGTTCGTATTGGCGATCGTTTTCTCGGGTGGCTCCCTTCTTCAGATCACGCAAGGTGTTCCGTTCGCAGCGATTAACGTGCTTATGGCGATCATCCTCCTTGTCGTGTTGGCGAGACCGAGGCTCGCTTGGGTGCCATCGAGGAGGAGGCCATGACCGGGGATCTTATCCAAGGGGTCGTTTCAGGGACGATCATGTACGGCGCACCGCTTCTTTATGTGACTCTGGGGGAAGTTATCGGCCAACGCGCTGGGATGGTCAACCTGGGCCTTGAAGGGATCATGCTCATCGGAGCCTCTGTAGGGTTCGCTGTCGCTTCTGATTCCGGAAATCCCTGGGTGGGGATAGGAGCCGCTGGAGTTGCGGGGGCGCTGTTCAATCTCGTCTATGGGTACCTGGTCGTGAATCGGAAGGCGAATCAGCTGGCTAGCGGACTGGCCGTGATGTTCCTGGGTATCGGGGTCAGCGCGATGATAGGGAGGGCTTATGTCGGGAAGGGGATTGCAGGGCTGGTTCGATATCAGATTCCAGGGATATCTAACATTTCGTGGGTAAGCAAAACGATGTTCAGTTACGACCTCTTGGTCTACTTCGCCGTTCCGATCGCCTTCGTCGTCTGGTGGTTCCTGTTCCGAACGAGATGGGGCCTCAGCTTGCGGGCGGTCGGTGAGAGTCCGGCGGCTGCGTTCGCGGCCGGAAGACGGATCTCCTGGTTGAAGTATCAAGCAGCGCTGGTGTGCGGATTCCTGGGCGGCGTCGCTGGAGCGCACCTTTCCGTTGCGCTTGCGCGAACCTGGACCGAGGGGATGACAGGTGGAAGAGGGTTTATCGCAGTCGCACTTGTGATCTTCTCCAAATGGCATCCACTGCGCGCGATCGTCGGTGCGCTGTTGTTCGGGGGGGCTGTAACACTACAACTTCAGTTACAAGCAAAAGGATCATCGATCTCCCCGTTCGTGCTCAACATGATCCCATACGCGCTGACCTTGGGCGTCCTACTAGTTTGGGGCGGCGCGCGTCGTTTCGCGGCTCCCGCGGCCTTGGGGCGCGTCTACCACGGAGAGGAGTAAACGGAGGGTGAAGTGCGAGATCGATGAGGAATCCCATCTCGGGGAGATCGGCAGAAGGAGGTGGTCAAGGGGAGGAGAACCGAGAACTTGCACCCGCTGGAATGAACCGGACAGTTGGAAATCTTCCACGAGGAGGCGAGCAATGAGATTGAGAAATACTGTGCTGTTGGGAGTGGCTGTCGCCCTCGGGGTGGCCACACTGATAGGAGCGGTAGGCGTCGCGCAGGAGCCAAGTCTGACCATTGGGCTTCTGCTTCCGGGGGCCAAGAACGACGCCGGCTACAACCAGACGTTCTACGATGCGGTGTTGGAGGTACAGGAGAACATCCCAGGCGTTGAGGTCATCGTCGCCGAATACATATCCGATGCCGAAGCCGTAAGCACAATGGAGACCATGATCCAGCAAGGTGCGAAGATGATCCTGCCGTGCGCCTTTGCGTTCCAGTACCCGGCCCTTGAGGTAGCTGAACGCCATCCGGATGTCGTCTTCATGCACCCCGGCGGTTGGGAGGTCCGAGACAACTTCAGCACCTTCTATGCCACAACGCAACTGGACTTCTTCATCATGGGTGTAGCTGCCGGCATGATGACGAAGACCGACAAGATCGGGTTCGTCGCTGGCATGCCGCTCGGCTTCATGCTGGGGAACTGCAACGGCTTCCATCTCGGGGCTCGTGCTGTCAATCCGAACGTGGAGACGCACTTGCTCTTCACGTTCAGCTGGGGCGACACGACCAAGGAAGCGGCTGCGGCACAGGCCCTGCTCGATCAAGGATGCGACGTGATCACTATGCACTTGGACTCCCCCGTCGCTGTGATCCAGACGGTGGAGGCTGCGGGTGCATACACAATCGGTTTCATGTCGCTTGCTGCTCAGAAGTACGCCCCGAACGGTTGGATTACAGGCCTCGGGCTCAATTGGGGTCCTTATTTCACGGAGAGCGCACAAGCCGTGATCGACGGAACCTGGCAGACTGGCTTCATTCGCAAGGGGCTTGCTGACGGCTTCAATGTGATCGGACCGTTCGGCGATGTGGTCCCGGATCGTGTCAGGGAGTTCGTGCTAGCAGTAGCCGAGGGCTACAAGGCGGGGCTGATTCACACGTTCATGGGCCCGATCGAGGATCAAGACGGAGTCGTCCGCATCCCGGAAGGAGAGTTCTGGGGCAACGAAAAGATGGGCGACTTCGACTGGTTGGTCGAAGGGATAGTCGGCGAACCACAATAGGCAGGCTGGGTCACCACTGTGCGTTATGCACGGTGGTGACCCATCTTTATAGGCTGTTGTATGCGAGGACCAGAGAACAGCAGACAGAAGCGGAGAACCGATAGGGCTGGCGCCATGATGCAGAAACGGAGAGCAACGGATATGGGGACGAAGACCTACCTGTTGCTCGGCGACCCAGACAGACGATGGACCGTCCTTGCCTCGGTAAGCGGCGCGATCTACATGGAGAATGATGCAAATGATCTTCTCTGGCTTGCCGGAGGAGGGTTGGCCCTGCACGGACGCGCCATTCTCCTCGACAGCATGCCGTCCAGGCTCCCCTCACCCGGCACGCCGTGCTGGTTCCGTCGGTCCTCCCTCCACATCGGCCATCAGCTGGTCGTCGACCTGGAAGGCGCTGCCGTCTGGCGCCCGGCCCTAGCTCCCCGAGACGAGGTTCGTTTGGTCGAGCGGTGCGACCATCTTGTAAGGGCTCTACATCGGTTTGCACTGCAGACCGTCTCGAGAGGCTACTTCATTCACGTTGTGGCCCCTGCCGTTGCCCACACCGGTTCAGGCTCTGGGATCGGGACAACGCTCGTCTTTGCGGCCCGACGCGGAATTGCTGCGTTGGAACGTCTGACCTCGGGGAGCGATCTTGTGAAAGGACTTGAGGCTGCGCAGGGGCTCGTCGGTCTCGGCGAAGGGCTAACCCCTTCTGGGGATGATTTCTTGGGGGGATTTCTGTTCACGCTCTCGGTCCTGGACCGAGCCTCAGGGAGCTCTTGCGGAATCGACTGGGAGGGCGTGATGGCCTGGATACAACGGGTAGAGCCCCTGACCAACAAGATCAGCTATCCCATGCTTGTTGATCACGCGCGCGGGGAAGCGGCTGAGCCCCTTTTGACTCTCTTACAAGCAACGCTGACCGAGTCGTCTTTGGCCCGTCTAGCCCGACTTGCCAGCCGGGTCGGAGGGATCGGCAACTCGTCGGGCTGGGACATGTTAGCGGGCGTTTACTGCGCTACTTCTGTGGCCAAACGTATGCTGGATGGAGCATCTGATGCAGGCAGCGGATCGCTCGGCGATGCAAATCGAGATTCGACGTACCTACAGGCACAAAGACGGAAGGAGGCTGTGCGTGTCTGCTGATGTCAAGCGGAAGATCGAGGAAGCGAATAAGGAATTCCTGAAGCGGGTGACCTCTGGAGACCCGGTCCTGGTCGACGTCGCCCCCGCCGGCGATGTCTATCCAGATTTCCCGGAGAAGACAATCCTTCATGCCGGCCCGCCGATTGAATGGCAACGGATGAGCGGGGCGCAGCGAGGCGCGTGCATCGGGATCACGCTGTTCGAGGGGTGGGCATCGAATCCCGATGAGGCGATCCATCTGCTGGAGGGAGGTGCGATCCGCCTCGAGCCCAATCATCATCACCAGATGGTCGGGCCGATGGCAGGCACGATCACCCCCTCGATGTGGGTCTGGGTGGTTGAGAACAAGGCGTTCGGAAATCGGGCAAGCTGCCGGCAGGTGGAAAGCCGACAGCAATTTGGCGAGTACACGCCCGAAGCCCTTGATGGTCTGGAGAAGTGGCGCGACATATGGGCCCCGGCTCTGCAGGCCGCGATTCGGTCGATAGGGGGGCTCCCTCTGAAACCGATCATCACCAAGGCGCTGCAAATGGGAGACGAGCTTCACAACCGTACGGTCGCTGCATCCAGCCTGTTCGCCAATGCAATGGCCATCCCACTATTGAAGAGTGGTCTCCCCGATGAGCTGATAACCGCCACTCTCGACTATCTCGGCGGACACGAGCTGCTGTTCTTGGGGATCTCAATGGCGGCGGCCAAGTCGATCGTCGATCCGGCGCGGGACATCCCTTTCTGCACAGGAGTGACCGCAATGGCACGCAACGGCACAGAATTTGGGATTCAAGTGAGCGGTTTGGAGAGTGAGTGGTTTACAGCTCCCGCCCCCGAAGTGATGGGCCTGTTCCTCCCCGGCTACAGAAAAGGGGATGAAGGACGGGACATCGGGGACTCAGCGATCACCGAAACCGTAGGTTGGGGAGGGTTCGTGCTCGGTGGAGCTCCAGGGATCCTCAGTTTCGTCGGGGGAACGCCGGACGAGGCGCTCGCGTACAGCAGGCAAATGGGCCAGATCACGATCGGACAGAGCCCCGACTACCTCATCCCTGCCTTGGGATTCGAGGGAACGGCCGTTGGAATCGATATCCGGAAGGTCGTGCAGACTGCCGTCGTCCCCATTATCGACACGGCCATGGCGCACAAGGAGCCGGGACATCCGATTGTCGGGGCCGGGCTCGTCCGTCCTCCGCTCGAGTGTTTCAAGAAGGCGCTGAAGCGGTTCGCAGAGAAGTACGTCTTGAAACGATAGCTGGCTCCCAACGACCGGATGGGGATAGGAGAACCAGGATGAGCAGCCGTGAGATTGCGATCAAGAAGAACCGTTATTTCGATTCCGTCTTCTTGATGACTGTGACAAGACGGCTCAGCGAGCAACCAGGGATAGAGAACGCCGCAGCCGTCATGGGATCGCCCGCGAACAAGGCGATCCTCGTCAATATGGGTTTCGCCGAGGAAGCTCTTGCCCCGGCCGGCCCGAACGACCTGATCGTGGCGCTTGAAGGTGACAGGGCCGCCGTTCGTAGACTGGTCGACCACCTCGAAGAGTGGATCATCAGGCCGACGCCCGAGCGCACTGGACCGATGGCGATCTCGTTCGATGATGCCCTCTCACGACAACCAAAGTCTAACCTTGCGGTCATCTCAGTCCCAGGTGAGTACGCGGCCCGCGAGGCCCACGCCGCGCTTGCCCACGGTATCAGCGTGTTTCTGTTCAGCGACCACGTTCCTTTAGAGGATGAGATCGCACTCAAGCGGAAAGCTTCACAAGCGGGCTTGATTGTCATGGGGCCCGACTGCGGGACCGCCCTCATCGGAGGGATCGGCGTTGGATTCGCCAATGCCGTACGGAGAGGCCCGATCGGAGTGGTTGCATCGTCCGGGACCGGGCTGCAGGAGTTCAGCTGTCTCGTACATCGGGCCGGGTCGGGAGTCTCGCACGGGATAGGGACCGGCAGCCGCGACCTCTCAGATGAGGTGGGGGGTCTTTCCACGCTGACGGCGGTGAATGCACTTGAGGATGATCCTGGAACTAGGGTTGTCGCTGTTATCTCAAAGCCGCCTGGGAAGACCACTCTGCAGCGGATCGTAGAGCGACTGAACCGGTGCGGTAAGCCTGTCGTGGCGTGTTTCCTCGGTCTGGCTCCGGACTCGCGGCCAGAGAACGCGCGCTTCAAGATCTGCTCAACCTTGGACGATATCGTGACGGCTGCGCTGCGCCTTTCGGGAGAGGAATTGGCAGGGTGGCCGGCTCTGTCTGCAGATCAGCTTGAGACACTCTTACACGGTCAAGTGAGAAGAATGGCCGCACAACAGAAGTACATCAGGGGCCTGTTCGCAGGAGGGACCTTATGCTACCAGTCTCAGCAGGTGATGCGCGACGCTGGCATCATCGTATACTCCAATGCGCCGCTTGATGGCATGCGCCAGATTAAAGACCCGAACACTAGCATCGAGAATACTCTGATCGACATGGGCGCTGACGAGTTCACCGTAGGAACACCCCACCCGATGATAGATGCGACCCAGCGGATAAGGCGGATTCAAGCCGAAGCCCAGGATCCGGAGGTCGCTGTCCTCCTTCTGGACGTCATTCTCGGGTACAATGCCTCTCCCGAACCGGCCGGAGATCTCGCCAATGCGATCCGCGCTGCGAAGCGGACGACCGCAGATGCCGGGAGGCATCTATCGGTGGTCGCGTCGGTTTGCGGGACCGACGGTGACCCCCAAGGCCTCGAAGAGCAGGAGGAGATCCTTCGCGAAGCCGGGGCGATCGTTTTCGCCAGCAATCTCCAGGCCAGCTCCTTCGCCCGGGATATCGTCCTTCAGCGAATGGAGGTTCTCGGATAGGAATGCCAACCATAAGAAGCCTCATGGAAGAAGGCCCGATCGCAATAAACCTAGGCCTTCAAGGGTTCGCCAAGGCTCTCCAGGATCAGAGTAGACCGGTCATTCAAGTCGATTGGTCCCCTCCACCACCCCAGGATGAGGAGATGCAGGATATCCTCGATGAGTTGCTCTGAGCCCTGCCCCCTTTGACGTGATCCTTCCTGGCTTCACAGGGCACGTCTCCTACCGGACTATGCGACATCGATCCCGCGCAATGCACGTCGACTCTTAACGTTGACGGACCTGCCGGATGACCACCGAAATCGAAAATCCCTGGGAAAACCGCAGTTTGTAGGCTGAGGAGCGGATGTAAGTGCTTATTCCCTTCGCTCGAACAGCTCGCTGTTTGATCGATCACGAAGATGGCGCAATCACCAATACACCACTTGACTGGACGTGGCCTCGGTTGGCGGGCGGGCTTCGCCTCACTCTCCTGTCGGCGGGGCGATTACCACCTGGGAATTGACGTCGGTAACGTCGGTCCGCCACTCAACCGAGCCGGTGTTCCCCTCCTCGTCCGTCCCCGAGGCGGTGAACAGGAACCTGACCGGGTAGCCGTCCTCGGCGATCCAGATGTCCCCGTGGGCGTTTCCGAACCCGGCTT
>Ga0190334_1000989_pt1 | contig 12700 bp, 14 predicted proteins | sample 48720478_MG_FD_161270 | JGI IMG/M metagenome (GOLD analysis project Ga0190334, IMG submission 161270) | Hydrothermal vent sediment bacterial communities from Southern Trench, Guaymas Basin, Mexico - 4872-04-7-8_MG | ecosystem: Environmental > Aquatic > Marine > Hydrothermal vents > Sediment ...
TCGGGATCCCGAACGGGGCGCGTCAGGTCGGGTACGCTCTCGCATCCCTCGGCCGCGGTAGGCCTCGGCCGGACGTCCCCTGGCATCGGGTCGTGAACGCCAAGGGCGAATCTCGGATCGGGAAAGAGCAGGTCTCCCGACTCGCTGCCGAGGGGATACGGTTCGATCCCTCCGGCCGGATTGATCTGGGGGAGTTCGGCTGGGACGGGCTCTAGGGGGGATGATGCTGAATTTTCGGTTTTCTCGGGCGTTGGAGGTTCTGATCGCCCTCTCCTTGATCCTTCTCTCCGGATGCTTCGCCGAGATAAAGCGTCCGGTCGCTGACTTCGATTGGTGTCCGGACGGCTCCCTCGGGGAGCTCGACTACCGGTTCACCTCCGTCTCCGCTCCCTCCGGGTCCCCGATCGTGGAGGAGGTCTGGGAGTTTGGGGACGGATCGGCCCCGGTCCGAACGGAGTGGGGGGAGGTCTGGCATCGGTTCCCGGCTGAAGGGTTGTACCACGTAACCCTGACCGTCACCGACCGTTGCGGGATCTCGGGGACGGTGACGAAGGAGGTCCCGGTCGAGCTGGCGGCGTACATCCACCCCGGCTGGAGGCTGAACCTCGGGTTCCCGGTGAAGGTGACGGGGGTCGTCGAGAACCGCGCCGATCTCCGGCTGCTCTCTGTCATCATCAGGGCGAAGTTCTACGATCCTGACGGGCTCCGGCTGACCGCTGGTACGGTCGAGATCACCGATCTCGATCCCGGAGAGAAGGCGGCGTTCGAGGTCGAAGCGGAGGAGTTCTCGGCGAGGATCTTCTACGCCAGCGTCAAAGTCGAGTCGTTCATCGTCGATTGCCCGTCCCCGCAAGGAGCCGTTCCGTTCGATGAGGCTGATCGCTGATCTCCACATCCATTCCCGCTATTCACGGGCGACGAGCCCCTCGATCGACCTTCCGACCTTATCCCGGGCGGCCCGGGATAAGGGGATCGACGTCCTCGGGACAGGGGACTTCACCCATCCCGAGTGGTTCAAGATCCTGAAGGGAGGGCTCGCACCGGAGGGGAACGGCCTCTACACCCACGATGGGATCCGGTACCTCGTAAGCGGGGAGATATCCGCAGTATGGAGCCAGGACGGCCGCGTCCGGAAGGTCCATCTCCTCGTCCTTTCCCCATCGCTCGATGACGCTTCCCGGATAAACCGGGAGCTCAGCCTCCTCGGGAACCTCGCCGCCGACGGCCGGCCGATATTCGGGGCATCGGCGGAGCGGCTCCTCGACGCGATCTACAACGCCTCCCCTGATGCCGAGGTGATCCCGGCCCACGCCTGGACCCCCTGGTTCTCCGTCTTCGGTTCGCGCTCCGGATTCGATTCGCTCGATGAATGCTTCGGCCCCTACACGGAGAGGATATTCGCGATCGAGACAGGGCTATCGAGCGATCCGCCGATGAACTGGCGGGTGTCGGCGCTCGATCGGATCGCCCTCGTATCCAACTCCGACGCCCACTCCACAGCGAACCTCGGCCGCGAGGCGACGATCTTCGACCTTCCCGAGCCGTCGTACGAGGCGATCATCGCGGCTGTGAAGGGTACCGGCCCCGGGCGCCTTACAGGGACGATTGAATTCTTCCCCCAGGAGGGGAAGTACCATTACGATGGGCATCGTGCCTGCGGGGTCGTCATGTCCCCGGCCGAGGCGATCAGGGCCAACGATCGCTGCCCGGTCTGCGGAAGGCCGCTGACGGACGGGGTGATGCACCGGGTGGAGGACCTCGCCGATCGTCCGGCCGGCTTCTCCTCCTCAGGCCGGCCGCCTTTCTACTCCGTCGTCCCCCTCCCCGAGATCATCGCCCAGGCGTTGGGGACAGGGGTGAAGACGAAGGGGGTCGCCCGCGAGCACGAGCGGCTGATCCGTCATTTCGGTAACGAATTCTCCATCCTGATCGATCTACCTGAGGAGGAACTCCGCAAGGCCCTCCCCGCGCGGATAGCAGAGGGGATCGTCAGGGTGAGGCGAGGGGAGCTTCGGATCGAGCCGGGCTACGACGGGGTATACGGGAAGGTGACGATCCCGCTTCCGGACGAGGAGGAGCAGCTCTCCCTCCTCTAATCGGCGAATTTCGCCTTGATCTTCTCCTTCAGCTCCTCTTTCAGCCGATCCTCGGCGAACGCCGCCTCGGCGCTCGTAAGGAGGATCCGTTCCAGCTCCTCCCGCGTTAGATCGAACGCCTCGGTCACCGCCTCGAGCTCGTGGGTGAGGTCGATCTGCGACATCAGCCGGTTGTCCGTGTTGACGGTGACCTTGATCCCAAGATCGAGGTAACGCTTCAGCGGATGGTCGGCGTAGGTCTCCATCAGCCCGGATATCTGGAGGTTGCTCGTCGGGCAGACCTCGAGCGGGATCCCCCGCTCGGCGACGAGATCCTCGGTAGCCGGGTTCTTGAACAGGTAGACGCCGTGCCCGATCCGTTCGGTGCCGAGGTCGACCGCCTCCTTGATCTGCTCCGGGCAGCACCCCTCCCCGGCGTGGATCGTCACGTGCAGCCCCGCGGCGTGGGCGAACTCGACCGCCTCGTGGTGGATCTGAGGGGGGTAGCTCCGCTCAGGGCCGGCGAGATCGAAGCCGACGACCCCCTTCCCGAAGAACTGGGCGGCGAGCTGGGCCGCCTCGATCGACCGCTCCGTCCCCTCCGGCTTGAGGGCGGACAGGATCAGGCCGGTCCTTATCGGGAAGTCGGCCTCGGCGCGGTGCATCCCCTTGAGTACCGCTGCCACCACATCGCGCGGTTTCAGGTCGAGCTGCGTGTGGAGGAGCGGCGCGAACCTGATCTCCATGTAGATCACATTCTCGTTTGCCGCATCCTCGCAGAGCTCGTAGGCGGCCCGCTCAAGCGCCTCCTCGGTCTGGAGGGTGGCGACGGTAACCTGGAACGCTTCCAGGTACTCCTCCAGGCTGCACCGCTCCGGCGGGATCAACGCGGAGATCGGATCCGGCGACAAGTCGGGTCTGACCTCAGGCGGGAGGGCATCCGCCAGCTCCAACACCGTCTGAAGGCGCATCGAGCCGTCCAGATGGACGTGAAGGTCTATCTTCGGTAGTTCTCGTATCCAGGACATGACTCAATCTACCCCGTCTTCCCTTCCGTTCCCAATCTGTCGGGGCTCACATCTTCCCCTTTGCCGATTCGACTTTCCGAACCAGCTCGCCGCTCCGTCCCTTCCGGTCGTCGATCCGGATCGATATCGACACGCGATCGGACATCTCGAGGAGACGATCCCGGCAGGCCTTGATAACCCCCATCACCTCGTCCCAATCACCTTCGATGCTCGTCCCCATCGCATGATGCTCGTGGGGGAGGCCAGATCCCTCGATGATCTTGTACGCTTCGGCGACGTATCCGCTCAACGATTCACCCTTGCCGATCGGGAAGATCGAGAAATCTGCGATCATCAGCCCCTCCTAGTACTCAAGCTCCCAGTCGGCCTGCTCCCCCTCCCCAACGATCGTGATCGTCCGCGCATCCGGGTCGAGGGTGACGTAGGCCCAGGACGGTTCGGTCCCCGCGTCGACGAGCTGGTCGAATTCGATGTAGTGGATCCCGTTTATCATCGTGTAGGCGTTCTCGTGATCGTGCCCCTGGAAGACGGCGATCACCACGCCGGAGTCCTCGAGGACCTTCTGCACCGCCTTGTTGTCCATGATCTCAGGGGCGTTCCCGGAGAGGAAGTCGACGTCGACATCGAGGCGCTGGTGGACACAGACGATCGTCGGCTTGTCGGTCCCGGCGAGGTCGGCCCGGAGCCAGTCGAGCTCCTCGTCCGGAATGTTCCCCTGCACGACCCATCCGGCGTGATCGAGGTCGTCCCCATCCCTGTCATACTGGGCATCGAGGATCACGAAGTGATATCCGCCGGCATCGAAGCTCCCGTAGGTGAACGAGGCGGCGGTGTGCTCGAGGATCTCCTCCTTGGAGAGGTCGTAAACGTCGTGGTTGCCGATGACGTAGTAGCGGGGGGCGGAGAGCCCGGCGTATATCGCCTCGGCCTCGTCGAGGATGGAGACGATCCGGGCCGGATCGCCGATCGGCGCGCCGAGGACGAAGTTCCCGTTCACGAAATCCCCGAGCTCGATGACGAGATCGGCCGGCCAGGCGTTCATCGCCTCGACGAACGCGGAGAGCCGCTCCGGATAGTTCGTCATCACTTTCCCCTCCCCCGGCGAGTCGGTATCATGGGCGTGGATGTCGGTGACGATACCTACCTTTAGGCCGAACGCCCCGAACGATGCGGCTACGAGCAGAACAAGGACGAGGAAGATTGCGGTTCGCGTTCTCATGCTGACCTCCTGGTGATCGTTCCTGATAGAGACTAGCGCAGGTGCGCCACGGGGGCAAGGCGGACGGAGCGATCCCGAAGCGAACGGAGGAAGAATGACGATCGGTAAGCTGCAAGAGAAGGTGCATCGGGTCGCCGTCGAACACGGTTGGTGGGACGATCCGCGATCGACCGGCGAGGCACTGATGCTGATCGTCACCGAGATCGCCGAGGCGATGGAGGCCTACCGGATCGGAAACCCGCAGAGCGATGCGATCCCCGGTTTCTCACGGTTGGAGGAGGAGCTCGCCGATGTAATCATCCGCGTCCTCGATTTCGCCGGCGGGACCGGCCTCGATCTCGAGGGGGCGATCGAGGCCAAGGTGAGATACAACGAGACGCGCCCTTACCGCCACGGTGGGAAGCTCGCCTAGGAGGTATCGAGCCCGAGCCGGAAGGTGGCGATGTTCGCCTCTATCGCCCCCTCCTTCAGCCTCCCGGAAAAGACGGACCGGATCCCGAAGATCAGGCTCTCCTCCCTCAGGCCGAGGAACGGGGCCGCCGCCCCGAGGAGGGCCATGTTCGCCGATCGCGGGGCCCCTGCCTGTTTCGCGATTGCGAGGGCATCGATCAGCCGGTGCTCCTTCACCTTCCCGATCTCGCTCAGGATCGCCTCTAGGGGAGGATAGTTCGGGATGTTGACGAACGGGACCGAGCTTCCGACGAAGGCCCCGTTCGGGGCGAGGAACGGTAGGTGACGGAGCCCCTCCATCGGCTCCAGGGCGAGGAGGAGATCGGCCGTCCCCTCGCGGACGATGGGGGAGTAGATCTCCCCGTCGCTCAGCCTGATGTGGCTCTCCACCATCCCGCCGCGTTGTGACATACCGTGCACCTCGGCCTGCTTGACGTTGAGGTCCTCGTTCATCGCTGCGCTTGTTATGACCGCGGCCAGGGAGAGGAGCCCCTGCCCTCCGACCCCGGCGAGGACGATCTCGCGTCTCATCCCCCCTCCTTCCCCTTGACCCGTCGCCGGAGCGTCTGGACGCATTCCCGCCGGGCGATGACGACCGACGGACCGCGGTGGTCGATCTCCTCCTTCAGGATCGCGACGTTCTGTTCGTGTCTTGCCGGGAGCGGCTCGATCACCTTTATGTGCCCGGGCTCGACCCCGAGGCCGGCGCAGATCGACTCGAGCCGGCTTCGGGCCGAAGAATCTTGCCCCCCGGTCATGGCGACGGTCAGGTTGTCGACGATGACGACCGTTATGTCGGCCTCCTCGTTGACGCAATCGAGCAGCCCGGTCATCCCGGAGTGGGTGAACGTCGAATCTCCGATCAGGGCGACCGCCGGTCTCAGCCCGGCGGCCGATGCCCCCTTCGCCATCGTGATCGACGCCCCCATCTCGACGCAGGTGTCGATCGCTTCGTAAGGGGGGAGTGCTCCGAGGGTGTAGCATCCGATGTCGGAGAAGACGCGCCCTCCGGGGCGATCGGCGAGGGCATCCTTCAGGGCGCGACAGGTGTCGGCGTGCGGACAGCCCGGACAGAGGGCGGGCGGGCGGGGGACGGGGATCTTCGATGGCGGTCTGACCTCCTCCGTGCCGAGGCCGAGGGCTTCGGCGACGATCCGCGGGCTGAGCTCCCCCGTCCGGGTGATCTCTCCCGTCAGCCGGCCGAGGATCTCCGGGGACTTCCGGGGAGTGAGCCCGCGGATCTTCCCCTCGATGTAAGGATAGCCCTCCTCCAAGACGAGGACCCGCTCGCATCGATTGAGGATCCCCTCCACCAGGCGGGTCGGGATCGGATACTGTCCGATCTTGAGGACCGGGTACCTCGGTGCGCCGCCCGTCACCTCGAGGACGTAGGTGTAGGCGATCCCAGAGGCGATTATCCCGAGGCCCTCGTCTTCCCCTGGGAAGAGGGCGTTGAACGGGCTCCCTTCGCTCTCGCGGACGAACTCGCGTTGCCGGCGGACGAGATCGGCGTAGGATGCCCGCGCGTTCGCCGGGAGTAGGATATACCGGCTCGTATCCTCTGGAGGTCTGAGCCGGTTCTGGGGGCGCCCTTCCCTCCGGGAGATCGGTCCGCGGGAATGGGCGAGCCTGGTCGTCAACCTGATCAAGACCGGGACCCGAAGCCGCTCGGCGAGGTCGAATGCATAACCGGGTGCGTCATACGCCTCCTGGTGGTCGGCCGGCTCGATGCACGGGACGAGCGCGAGTTCCGTGTACAGGCGGGAGTCCTGCTCGTTCTGAGAGGAGTGCATCGAGGGGTCGTCGGCGACGTTGACGATCAGCCCGCCGTTCGCCCCGGAGATCGCCGCGTTGATGAACGGATCGGCGGCAACGTTCAGCCCGACGTGCTTCATGCTCGCCATCGCCCGAACCCCGGCGTAGCTCATCCCGAGGGCGGCCTCGAGGGCGGTCTTCTCGTTTGCCGTCCAGCGGACCGTGATCTTCCCCGAGCGAAGCTCCGGGCTCTTCAGGAGATATTCGGTGATCTCGGTCGAAGGCGTCCCCGGATAGGCGTACGCCCCGGAGAGGCCGGCGTCGATCGCCCCCTGCGCGAGGGCCTCATCTCCCAGCAGGAAGAGCTTCGGCAACTTGTTCCTCCTTCATTCGAACGTACAGCGATTAGGGTACGCCTCCCTCTCTCTATCCACAAGGGATGCAACCCCCCAACCCCCTCGGGAACGGCTCTCTTGTCCCCGCGAGCGGGCGTGGATATACTCCGCGAGAAGTTCTTTCGATTCTACCCAAGGGGGACACCAACATGGGGCAAGCGAGGAGCATCTGCTTGGTGGGGCATTCCGGTTGCGGGAAGACGACCCTTGCCGCTGCGCTCTTGGAGAAGGCAGGATACAAGGAGATCGCACTCGACGCATCGCGGGAGGAGAAGGAACGCGGCTACACGATCGACATGGGGTTCGCTTCCTACGCCGCTGGGGGGGGACGGATCGTCCTGATCGACACCCCGGGCGGGGATGAATTCATCGAGGAGATGTACAAGGCCGTCCCGGTCGCCGACCTGTCCCTGTTGGTGGTCAGCGCGGAGAAGGCGGTCGAGGTCGTCACCGAGCGGGCGTGGGAGCTGACCGGCGCTGCGAAGCGGCCGACGGCGATCCTCGTCAATCAGATGGACAAGGAGAACGCGAACTTCGCCGGCGCTGTCGATGCGCTCCGCTCCCATTTCGAGGGGAAGCTCGTCCCGATTCAGCTCCCGATCCGCGATGGGGGGACGTTCGTCGGAGTGGTCGATCTCGTCATGAACCGGCCGGTCCATTTTGCCGGTGGATCTAAGGAGATCCCCTCCGATCTCGCCGGTAAGGTGGAAGAGGCCCGCAGCCAGCTCCTCGAAGAGGCGGCGGCGTTCGACGACGGATTGATGATGAAGTTCCTCGACGAGGAGGAGATCCCGGGCGCCGAATTGGCGGCTGCTCTGGCGAAGGGGGTCCTCGCCGGCGAGATCGTCCCGATCATGTGCGCGTCGGCCGCCGAGAAGAAGGGGCTCGACCCTCTGACCGAGGCGTTCATCGAGTTGATCCCGGATGGGAAGTGGAACACGGCCGGTGCTCCCCGCGCTGTCGTCTTCAACCTGACCTACGACCCCTACCTCGGGAGGCTGACGTTCGTCCGCGTCCTCGAGGGGAAGATCCAGGAGGGGAAATCGCTCGTCGACGTAGCAAACGGATCCCGTATCGACATCCGCGACATATACGCCCTTGATGGGACGAAGCAGAAGCGCGTCTCCGTTGCCGAGGCCGGTGATCTGGTGGCAATCGGCAAGATCGACTCCGCCGCGATCGGGGCAACCCTCGCCGCTGACCAAGGGGCCACCCCCTTCGAGATGCCGGAGTTCCCGAAGCCGGTCTACTCCCGGGCGATCGTCCCCAAGAGCCAGGCCGACGTCGAGAAGATGAGCGAGGCCCTGAGGGAGATCGTGGGGACGAAGGTCACCCTCACCGTCGAACGGGATCCTGTCACCAAGGAGCTCCTCGTCGAAGGGATGGGGGACATCCACCTCTCGGTGTTCATCGAGCGGCTGAAGAACCGGTACAACGTCTCGCTCGAGATGCACCAACCGCGGATCCCCTACAAGGAGACGATCCGGAAGAAGGCTGAGGCCAAGTACCGCCACAAGAAGCAGACCGGAGGCCGCGGTCAGTTCGGTGAGGTCGTCCTCCGGCTCGAGCCGTATTCCGGGGAAGGCGGATACCGGTTCATCGATGAGATCAAAGGGGCGGCGATCCCCGGCCAGTACATCCCCGGGGTTGAGAAAGGGGTCCTCGAGGCGATGGAGGAAGGGAACCTCGCCAAGTATCCGGTGACGAACGTTTCAGTCGCCGTGTTCGACGGGAGTTATCACCCGGTAGACTCCTCCGAGCTCGCGTTCAAGCTCGCGGCGCGCAATGCGTTCCGGGACGCGTTCAACAAGGCGGATCCGTGCCTCCTCGAGCCGATCATGTCGGTCGAGGTGAGGGTCCCCGAGGAATTCACCGGGGATATCATAAGCGACCTGAACGGCCGGCGCGGCCGGATCCTCGGGATGGAGCCGGCGGGGAAGACGACGGTGATCCGCGCCGAGGTCCCCCTCGCTGAGATGCAGAGCTACGCCCTCGATCTGAAGTCGCGAACCCAGGGGAGGGCGACGTTCCAGATGGAGTTCTCCAAGTATCAGCAGGTCCCTGGAAACCTGCAGGAGAAGATCATCGCCCAGGCCAGCCGCGAGGAATGAACGTCGAGCGGTACATGGAGCGAAGGACGGTCACCGTCCTCCCTGAGACCCCTGTCTCCGAGGTCGAAGCGACGATGGAGGAGAACCGCTTCTCCATCATGCTCGTGGTGGCGGAGGATGGGAAGCTCGCCGGGTTCGTAACCCGCGCCTCCCTGAAGGGGGCAGACGGCGAGACCCCGATCGAGCAGGTCGCCCATCCGGTCAAGTTCGCCGTAGTCCCCTCGGACACCTTGGAGAAGGCGGCGCTGATCATGCTCGAGAATCGGCTCGTGATCTTACCGGTCGCGGTCGACGATCGGTTGGTCGGGGTGATCACCCAGGGTGAGATCCTCCGCGGCCTCGCCTCCGGTCTTGGGATCGGCCTTCCGGGTACGCGCCTGACCGTCCGGACGAGGGTCGATTCCGACGACCTATACCGCGTGTTGGAGGTCCTCCGGGAGCATGACGTCCGGTTAGTCAGCCTGGCCCAAGGAGGCGGGGACGGAACGCATCGGGAGGTCATCCTTCGCGTTCAAGGGATCGAGGATCGCGAGCGGCTCCGGGCGGATCTCGAAGCCTGCCTCCGCGAGGGATGATGGAAGAGCTCGTCTTCGAAACGCCGGCGAAGGAGGCATTGGTCGATATAACCGATGCCGTCCAGGAGGCGGTTCGATGCTCCGGGATTCATGATGGGCTCTGTTTTATCTTCTGCCCGCACACCACGGCCGGCCTGACGATCAACGAATCGGCCGATCCGGCGGTGGGGCGGGATATCGTCCGCGGCCTCGATCGGATCCTGGGAGACGGTGCCGGCTGGGAACACGCCGAGGGGAACTCACCGGCGCACATCAAGGCGTCCCTCATCGGTTCATCCCTGACCGTCGGTGTTACCGGCGGCCAGCTCGCCCTCGGAACCTGGCAAGGGATCTTCCTCTGCGAGTTCGACGGGCCGCGGAGGAGGAGGGTCTGGGTGCGGCTCCTTATTGCAGGTAAAGAGGAATTGGGCCTATCGTTACCCCATTAGTGCTGATCGAGTAGTTCAAGGATGTCGGCGTTAGCTTAACGAATTGATATACGCTCGTCGTGGTTGTAGTTCCATCTGAGGTAGTTATGGTAATACTGTAGGACGTGGAGGTTGCACTATCACTCATATCGGCACTGGCGGCGGTGTAGACTTGGGTGAAGCTGATGGAGATGCCCGCTGTTGTGAACACAACGTCGCCAGCGGTGAACGTGTATGTGCTAGTGTCAAACTCATCGGACCATGTGCCGATGATCCACGCCGGAGGAGCTAGGCCGACTGAAACAGTTATGGTCTTCGAAGAGGTATCCCTAGCGCCTTGGTTGTCCGTTACAGTGAGTTTGGCAACGTAGGTGCCAGCGTTTTGGTAAGTGTGAGAAATCTCTACCCCTGTTCCGCTTGAACCGTCACCGAATGACCACTGATGGCTGACGATGCTGCCATCGGAGTCGTAAGATCCTGATGCGTTGAACGAGACAGGAAGAGGTGCACCTCCGGATGATGGGTTACATGTGAAGCTGGCTACTGGAGGAGAATTTGTCAGCATACATCCCGTAACCAACGCCAAAGTCATCCCAAGGGCAGCCACCACAGCGATGCCTTGCTTGGCTTTCACGGTAATCACCCTCTCTCACCATACATCTTCCGCTTTTGCTTGACAAGGAAACAGAGATTAGAATAGGTGATGCCAAGAACAAAAGCAAAGTGAGGAGGGTGAAGTGAATAGCAAAGAAAGAGACCCTGGAGTATCTGAAAAGAGTGGAAAGAAAACGAGAAGACGGATATTCCTCCTTAGTCTTGTAGCGCTGGCATTGCTTACTCTTGCTGCCGGTTGTCCTAACAGCGGACCGCCAAATGGTCCGACAAACCAACCGCCCGTCGCCAGCTTCTCCTGTTCACAAACGTCTGGTCAATCGCCGTTGACCGTTGCCTTCGATGCCTCTGCCTCAAGCGATCCTGACGGCTGGATAAGTGAATACAGCTGGCACTTCGGGGATGGAGACGCAGGAAGTGGGAAGACAATCTCGCATACCTATTCAACAACGCTAGATAAGACCTATACGGCGGAGTTAACCGTAACCGACGATGATGGAGCGCAATCGTCGAAGACTCGCGCGATCACTGTAACTGTTGCGTATTCGCCACCCCCTTCCCCGCCCCCATCTGCTCCGTGCAATTGTAGTGGATCAGATCTTGACTGCAGCGATTTTGAAACCCAAGCGGCGGCCCAGCGGTGCTATGACTACTGCAAATCAAAAGGGTATGGGGACGTATTCGGACTTGACAGGGATAAGGACGGGATTGCTTGCGAGTCGCTGCCATAGAGATGAGGAGCGGGATGTGAGTACGATTCCGGTATGGGGTGGAGCTATCGTCGGGAGGTTCTTCTACGTTGTCCTCTCCTGTGTGGCGCTGATCAGATATCTTTCCCCAGTGACAGAGAGATGGATACTGCTGCAAGTGGCGGACTTTGGGTCGCGGATCTCAGCCGCTAGGCGTATTGCTCACTTGACGACGACTCACTTTTGTTCTATAATACATGTTTGTAATTATTGCTTAATAAGCAGAGTAAAGATCATGATAAAGGGTATCAATCGTTGGTATCCAGGCAGAGTTCCTAGCGAAGCTCCTGGTCCAAGGAGTATTCGCGGACATTTTTTGCTCTTCGCTGTTGCTTGTTGTATTTTAGTAGTTAGTCTTGCTTCCTGTACGCTGACAGAAGGGCCTATTGCCGTATCAATCAATTGTTTACAGGAAAGCTCAGCCAGGTTCAAGTTCGCGCTCGAAGTTAGCCAACCAGTGACAACTTGCACATGGAATTTCGGCGATGGGCACACAAGTAGCGATCTTGAGCCCAGTCACGTTTTCGTCAACCGGGGTATCTATACGGTCAATGTTAACGTCTTCGATGAGGATGGTAGACACGGGTGGACAAGTGTTGTAATTACGGCTGGTCACGACTGGTATGTTCCGCGGGATGGAGACCTTCAGGATGTAGTTGACCGTGCGATACCCCATGACACTGTCTTTGTGACGACGGGCTCATATTCTGTAACGGTGACCAAGGACCTTGACATGCGTAGTGAGGGCGGGCAGCTCAAGGTAGTACTGTATGAAGGAGCCAACGGCTCGCTGAAAGGCTTTACGATATTCGGCGATGAGGAGGATGACAAGAGATCAGCCCTTACCCTTGTTAAGTCTTCTCCCACGATTATCAGGTGCGTGTTTTCTGGCAGCGAGTCGATGTACGGTGCTGGGGTTTACGCTCTTGAGAGTGGTGCGCGCTTTGAGGAATGTACGTTCTCTAACAACTGGGCTCATCTGGGTGGCGGGGCCGTCTACGCGGTAGGGACATACACCTTTCCCTCATTTGACGCATGTGAGTTCCGCGGTAATCGTTCCGATGCAGCGGGCGGTGCGCTTCTCTTCCGTAGCCTGATGGATGTGACACTTGTCGCTGATGCGAATCTACCTTGTGTTTCCAGCTGCATATTTGTAAGTAACACTGCAAGGCAGAATCCCGGTATAGCGGAGCCAATGGTGGGAGGCGCCATCCATGTGGGTACGGGGTGTCGATTGCTGCAAAGGGGCAATACGTTCGTGGGGAATATACCCGCCGATGTCATCTACGAAGATCTTCTGGGCTCAGGGCTGTAGTCAGCTACG
>Ga0190334_1000991_pt1 | contig 12691 bp, 19 predicted proteins | sample 48720478_MG_FD_161270 | JGI IMG/M metagenome (GOLD analysis project Ga0190334, IMG submission 161270) | Hydrothermal vent sediment bacterial communities from Southern Trench, Guaymas Basin, Mexico - 4872-04-7-8_MG | ecosystem: Environmental > Aquatic > Marine > Hydrothermal vents > Sediment ...
ATTTGATGGGCAGAGGTTAACACAGGTCTGACATGCTACCATACAGTTGTATGGATATACTACCCTGGCTTTCTTATTGACATAGTCGTACCTGAATACCTTGCGCCCACAAGCTACCACGCATACGCCACAACCTATGCAATTTTCCTCATCAATAATTGGATACCATTCAATTTGCTCCCGTGGTACACCAAACCAGAAAGGATCAGGTTTCCCAGACATTTTTGTCCTCCTTTAGAAACAGAGCTGATTGCATTGCCAGATCATAATATAGCCACGATCCAAAAATGTCAAGTGTATTACTGGCCCTACTAGTCGTGAGGCTATACTAATATAAGCATCGCCAATTAGAAATATGTTAAAGGGGTTCACAGAAGAAACGCAAAGAGATAGCGCAGCTATCCTATGGAGCAGCAGAATCTCGGCCTAGCAGGTAAATCTACAACTAACACAGGAATCAGTTGCTCTGTTATCAAGGCAGGTCTGGGGAGTGAATGCCGATGCTTTCATCAGTATGCGTTCTATTACCGGGACGGCTGGCTTATAAGTACGCCGATAAGTAAACCACGCGGTCATTATTGCCATGGCTGCCAAGGCTACGCCGAAGAGGATTCGAGACAGGGAAAGGGTCCTAAACCCTGAGGTCATATAGTAGGATATGATAACACCGAAGAGAATTCCCACAACGGGTATCCCTATGAGGATCAAGGCGTTTCGCAGGAGCACAGATGTGTCCCTTCTTACCACCACCCAATCTCCCACGCCTGCTCCGGCCTCATTCAACGCATCAATTGTGACCTGAGACCCCTCTGCCGCGCAGTGGCACACCTGCTGGTTTACGCGCTCAGAGACCCCCGGTATGCCTTCAGAGGAAGACCTTATCATTACTTCCACTAAGCCTTCCTCCTTTTTGCTGACAACGAAACCCTCGTACTGTGCCATCTTGCCTCACCTCCATATGACCAAACTCGCAGCACTGCCTCCGGGCGGTGGACTACTAGTTTGTCAATTTCCTGAGTCGCTCCTGAACAGCTCTCAAGAACATCTCAGGGGAGCCCCGGTCTTCTCTAAATCTTTTGGTGTCGAAAACATATTTTCCCTCTTTTTTGAACACGTAGGTGCTGCAAAGTCTGCCATTGAGCATATCCGTCGACAACCCCGGCCATTTCCTCCAACACCCGTTTGATCCCAACAGAGTCAGGTAATATTTCAAAGAGATCATTACTAATCTTTCTGTACCTCATGGTTTACAAGTTACATGGCATATACCAGTTGGAGTTTCCACGGCGTACGGGAAATATTTTCTCTTGAACCACAGGGCCACGTTTACTAGTGAAATGAGAACAGGAACCTCCACCAATGGCCCTAGCACCGCTGCAAATGCCTGGCCTGAATCAATGCCGAACACTGCCACTGCAACTGCTATGGCCAGTTCAAAGTTATTGGATGCAGCTGTAAAGCTCAGGGTAGTGGATTGTTCATAGGTGGCACCTGCTTTCATTGAAAGATAAAACGAGGCAAAAAACATTACCACAAAGTATATGCAAAGGGGTATGGCCACCCTTACTACGTCCAATGGAAGTGCCACAATGAATTCGCCCTTGAGGGAGAACATCACCACAATGGTAAAGAGCAAGGCAATTAGTGTAATAGGGCTTATTTTGGGTACGTATTTTGTTTCATACCACTGTTTCCCTTTAGTTTTAAGCCCGATGAATCTAGAAAGGATGCCAGCAATAAATGGAATTCCTAAATAGATAAAAACACTTTCTGCAATCTGTCCGATAGATATGTTTACCACAGCACCCTTGAGGCCAAGCCACTGCGGCAGCACTGTAATAAAAACATAAGCATAGATAGAGTAAAAGACAACCTGGAACACTGAATTAAATGCCACAAGACCGGCACAGTACTCGGCATCGCCCGTGGCAAGGTCGTTCCATACAATGACCATGGCAATGCACCGGGCCAGCCCTATCATAATGAGGCCTACCATGTATTCATGGTGACCGGAAAGGAACGCAATGGCCAAAAGAAACATGAGGATGGGGCCTATGACCCAGTTCTGTACCAAAGAAAGGGCAAGAACCTTAAAGTCCCGAAACACATACCCCATCTGCTCGTATTTTACCTTAGCAAGTGGTGGGTACATCATGAGGATGAGACCAATGGCAATGGGAATGTTGGTTGTGCCTACCTGGAAATAGTTGATTACCTGCCTTACGCCTGGGAAAAGATAACCCCATCCCACACCCACAAACATGGCCAGGAAAATCCACAGCGTCAGGAATCGATCGAGAAATGATAGACGCTTAACAGCAACAGGTTCGGCTTCGGTGTTACCTTTTACCATCTTCCTTCTCCCTCCTTCTTTTCATTTTCCAGGCTGTAGCGTTTTTCATAGATGTACACTTGTGCAAGAGCCACTGGTAGTAATCCAGTATTCCGTCCACAAGGCAGTAACATACTCTAGGGCCGTGAATCTCCCCCTGAAGCCAGCCCGTGTCCTTGAGTACCTTCAGGTGCTGTGAAACGGTGGATTGTGCCAGGGGAAGAGCATCCACAATATCGCCACAAAAGCATTTATCCTCCGGCGGCCTGCTGGCTAGCATGGTTATAATCCTTGCTCTAGCAGGATGCCCTAATCCTTTGGACAGCCTAGCCAGTTCTTCCTGGGCGTTTTGAAGTGCCATGTACTTGGGTATTTTAACCGAGATGTTACATATTTCTTTTTTGCCCGTGGTATTCATAGAACTGCCCTCCTAGCAGGAATCCATAATCGGAAATGGAAGCCCCATCGTTCATCGTCGATATACGATAATAGGATTTCATCAGAAAATCAAGTGATAAAAAACATGGGAGGGGGTACCAGCAGGGGCGTCTGCACAATGGGGAGAAAGGAGGTGCAAGGGTCGGCCTCAATAAAGGGCTTCAAGAAAAAGGCCTGAAGGGAGTGCATAAAGAGCAGGAAACAAAAACCCCAAAACACCAGCATGTGAAAAGCCCAGCGGTAAGGACTGGCTTGAAGCAATCTTCTTTGAAAAAGGACATCGACCAATAATGCCTTAAGCAGTGAGACTATCTTGCGAGAGAAAACAGTGCAGGCAGTTCCTTTACATGCAGTCGATAGCCTTTTGCCAGTGGACAAATCTTGGCTCTGGATTCCAACTGTCATGGAGAACCAGCGAAAGATTCTATATGCGAGGCCTCCTAAAAAGACTCCCAACGCTAGGAACAATGATATAGTAAAAACCATAACTCGAAGCCTTTTCTATTAATTGGGTAACCTTGGTTCGAAAATATATACCACACAGTGGTATTTGTCAAGAAAATTTAATGACTGTCTAACTGGTGCGGGGCACATCAAGTGTTGGTATGCACCGGAGGTATGAGAAAACCTAGTTGGGGAGATTGTATTAGGAAATTATGACTCAGTCCCGGAGTTCCAGGCGTAACACAGCGTCACATCTATCACAAAGTTTTTCCATATTTCGCCTCTCACGGTCCCCGAGCTCGCCTCCTCCAAGAGTTGTGCCATAATAACCATTCATGACGGTAGTGGAGGACATTTCGATAATGGTCCAAAGTTTTTCCAGGTCTCCTGCCTGAAGGTAGAGGCTAATGTCATTGATGCACAATGTGCGAGCAGGATCTTTGCGGTAAATGTCAAATAGCTTCTCTATGCGAGCGGCATTTTCGCTGGCCAGTAGTTGCACTTCGTGAGGCGATTTTCCCATCAGCCGCGGCGGGTGAACGGTGGTGGTGTAATAATGTGCACCTTCCAGTCCTGACATATTAATCTTTCCGCCTATGACACCTTTGGCCTCTGGCGCCATGTCTATTACAGCTACGGAGACCGCCCCTGATTCAAGAATCTTTTTGAGTATTTTCCTAGTGTAGGCTGTCTTTCCAGAGCCCACTTCCCCTATGATAAGGACCTTTTTATTCAGGAATCCTTCCAGGTCGTTGGCAAGGGGCGGGAGCGAATCTAGAGGAGCCATCCTATGATCCCCAGTTTTTGGATAGTAAAACGAATCGCCAAGATGGTCGTCACCAACAAAGTCAATGACCCCATAATGTAAAGACCCACAGAATTTCTGTATATACCAGGATAGTGTTCTGATGATAAGAAATACAAGATAATGGCTAGGATCAAAGGGGTGCCGCAAAGACCTAAGGCCAACATCACTGGGAGGAGGAGGAAAAAGCTGCCCCTAAGGAAAGGCCCAAGAGCACTCATTAGTGCACCTACAAGTATAACCACTGCGAATCGACCTTTCATTTTCGAGCGGTGCCATCCCATCTTGTCGAAAATGAAATACGCTCCTGCCAGGAATGTGGGAGAAATGGTGGAAAGGGTTGCGCCCCAAAGTCCGATCAGGAATATGACCATTGCCCCTTTACCCAGCAGAGGCCCTAAACCTAGGGCAGCGTCCGTGGCTCCCTTTATTTGTATGTTGTTGGGGTGCAGAACAGCGGCTGCCACAGTGTATATGGCCAAACTATATATGCCAAACGCCACCCCCATTGAAACAATGGTATCAAAACGGGCTAGAGGCAGATCCTGCACCTTCCACCGCTTTTCGTTTACTGTATATGTATGCATACCTATGATGGTAATCTGAACCGCTCCTCCCATTATGGCGGCCATCATCAATGCGGAGCTCAACCCTCCAGGTATATTAGGGATTAGCCCTTGAAATAGCTCAGATGGATTAATATCCGCCTGGAAGGCTGTTACAACAAAACAAAGAACCACAAAGCCCACCATCATCTTGCATGCCAACTCGAACCAGCCATACCCCCCTCGGATAATAATGGCCGAGATGAGCAGGGCGTAGAACACTCCCCACCATGGGTTTTTGACTCCTGTTACAAGTCCCGTTATTCCAACGAGTGCATTCATTAGGACAATGGCCGCTATGTATGTGGCCACTACTGCATCTATTGTAAGGATCCAGCTCCACACCGGACCCAGCCTTTCCTCTGTCAAGGCTATGATGCCCTTGCCCTTAAGAATACCGATCTTGGCGGCCAAATATTGCGCAGTGGCGCCAAAGGCGGCGCTCAAGACCACCACCCAGAGCAGCCCAAAACCGTATGAGGCTCCTGCAATAGATACACTAGCAAGAGTTGCGGGCCCACATGCAACAGCACTAATCACCCATGCAGGTCCCATTCTACGAAAATAGTCATTCCATTTGCTGGCCATAGTGATTTCAAATTCCCTATATCAGCACCCACAGTTAACAACATGAGGTCCTATCAACTTCCACTTCTTAATTTCTCTGTTCAATCTTCTCCTATCTTGCCATACCTTAGCGGCGATGTGCTGTGGAGCTTCTTCAGGTCTTAGACGAACCCCTAGGAAGGTTATGGTTCCGTCTGGGTGCTTGAACATTTGAGCCCTATAAGGATTAAAGGACAACTCCTCGCTTTCGAACGAGGCTAGGATGATAGCAGATAACACCTTAGCATCTTCCTCGGTCTTGATTTCACGAATTGCCTCTACCATGAGATCAAAATACACCTCCTTTTTAAAAAACATGTTGACCTTTATACCACAAGGTGGTATAAAGGTCAACATTATTTTTTGACAGGAGAGATCGTGGATTCAAGAGAGTTCGCTTCTATCCGCAAGGAGTTGGGCAAGACTCAAAAGCAATTGGCACAGATTCTGGGTATCTCTTTGAAAGCGGTCTGTAGCTATGAGCAAGGGTGGAGGAAAATACCTGTGCATATCGAGCGCCATTTGCTTTTGCTGGCCCCTAGGAAATGCCGGGATCAGCGCAACGGTATTCCATGCTGGAAAGTCAAAAACTGTCCAAGAGAAAGGCGGGAAGGGTGCCCCGCCTGGGAATTTGGTCTGGGAACGCTTTGCTGGTTTGTCAGTGGTACCATGTGTGAAGGCAAGAACAGAAGAAGCTGGGAGGAAAAGATGAAGATATGCCGAAAGTGTGAATACTTTACATCGTTAGGCAAGAAAGACGGGGAGGAAGAATGAGCAAACTCGGAAGAAAATTCAACACTATTGCAGTTCACGGAGGGCAACAGCCTGATCCTGCTACCAGGGCCAGAGCTGTACCCATCTACCAGACAGTGGCCTACAATTTTGATAGTACGGAACAGGCGGCCAATCTGTTTGCGCTGAAGCCGCCTGATTTTCCAAGTGGTATTTATAATCGTTTTACAAATCCTACTTATGAGGTCATGGAGGAGCGAGTCTCCCAGCTCGAGGGAGGAATCGGCGCTGCCTCGACCTCATCAGGGCAGGCCGCAACCATGCTTTCAATCCTGACAATAGCCAACAGTGGCCACAACATTGTGGCATCAAAGACCATCTATGGGGGGACTTACACACTTTTCGATCTGACATTCAGAAAAAAGTTCGGAATAGAAGTTCGGTTCGTTGATCCCACACCTGAATCATTTGACAAAGCAATAGACAAAAATACCAGGGCCCTTTTTGCAGAGACAATAGGAAACCCCAAGTTGAATGTCTTGGATATACAAGGAGTCTCAGCAGTAGCCGAAAAGGCCGGAATTCCCTTGATTATAGATAATACCTTCGCGACCCCTTATCTTTGCCGTCCCATAGAACATGGAGCACACATCATTATGCACTCATTAACCAAATGGATCGGCGGGCATGGCACCTCGCTGGGGGGTATAGTGGTGGACTCTGGCAGGTTTGACTGGAGCAAGGGCGGGTTTGAAGAACTTACTGGAGATGACCCTGCGTATCGGAGTGGTATCAATTATCTTAAAGAGTTTGGGAAACTTGCCTATATTGTCAAACTTAGATCCCGTCTAACACGGGACCTGGGGCCGTGCATTAGTCCATTCAATGCGTTTCTAATCCTGTTGGGCCTGGAAACACTTCATCTACGGATGGAGCGGCACTGCGAAAATGCCCTTACAGTGGCAAGATTTCTAGAGGATCATCCACTGGTAAAATGGGTAATTTATCCTGGCTTGGAATCTCACATTACTCATGATCTCGCTCTGAAGTACCTATCCGGAGGTTTTGGTGCAGTGGTGGGGTTTGGCATTAAGGGCGGTCTTGAGGCAGGAAGGAACTTCATTGAATCCCTGAAGTTGTTCTCTCATCTTGCAAATGTAGGTGATGCCAAATCTCTTGCGATTCACCCAGCCAGCACCACCCACTCCCAGCTTACAAAAGATCAACAACTGGCAGCGGGAGTGACGGAGGACTTTGTGAGGCTTTCCATCGGGATTGAGGACATAGAAGACATCTTGGAAGACCTTGATCAAGCACTACGAAGGGCAGCCAAAGCTGTGTGGCATTGATATGTATGACCGTGCTAAAGGACAGGGTGGAATTCGTGAGCGAATACATTGAGCATGACAAGAACGGAATCTCCGTTGGTGTAGTGGAAAAGAAATTTTTCACTTTTGCCCATCCACCAAGCGAAATGAGGCTGGAGAGCGGTGCACGTCTTGGTCCGGTCACCATTTGATTTGCAGATTATTGCTTCCTGGATCAGGCCTGGCAGCAAGGTGTTGGATTTAGGGTGTGGAGAAGGCAATTTGTTGAAGTACCTGAAAGAGCACAAGGGAATTAGAGGTGTTGGGGTCGAGAGAGATGAGAGGAAAGTATCCACCTGTGTCGCGAAAGGTCTTTCAGTGGTGCATGGTGATATCAATTCCGAGATACAAGGTTACCCTGATAATAGTTTCGACTACATTATTGTGAGCCAGACGCTTCAACAGGTTTATGAGCCTGCCACCGTCTTGAAAGAAGCCCTCCGGATCGGTGCTCGAGCCATAGTCAGTTTTCCCAATTTCAGCCATTGGCGAGTTAGGATGCAATTGCTATTCGGAGGGTATGCACCAGTTACCAAAGAGCTTCCCTATCAATGGCATGACACGCCTAATATCCGGGTAATCACTTTGAAGGATTTTAGAAGGTTCGCAAAGGAAGTGGGTTTTAGGATTCTCAAAGAGGCCCCCGTAGCAACTACTCATGACCACAGAAAGGGGAAAATAATTCAGACCATGCCGACTCTAAGGGCAGCCTATGGAATATTCCTCATAGGAAAAGGCAAATGAAAACAAATCAGGAAAAGAAGGATCTTTATTCCCATAACCCCGAGGTTGCACATGAGCCCACGTTTGAGGCAAATATCCCAGCCATAGTGGAGGAGCTTGTTTCCTCATGCAAGGACAGGGATTCCTTTGATCACGTTGACCCTACGCCGTTTCCTTCAAGGGAAAAAGTGGTAAGGATAATTCTCCAGACACGGAGGATACTTTTCCCTGGCTATTTTGGCCATGCGAGAGTGGATCCAGTAAATCTGTCTTATGTTCTGGGTCGGGAGGTCACAGAACTATTCCATTCTCTGGCTCGCCAGGTGGTTCTGGCATACCAACATAGCTGTCTCCAGTATGAACGGGCTTGTCTCGAGTGTATAAGGCAGGGGCAAGAGGTGGCATATCATTTTATAAGAATGCTGCCCAATCTTAGGCGCATCCTTGCCACAGATACCCGGGCTGCACTCAGTGGTGATCCGGCCGCCAAGAGTTTTGATGAAGTGATCTTTAGCTACCCTGGGCTTTTTGCCATCACGGTTTATCGTATGGCCCACCTATTGTATGAGACTGGTATTCCGCTTTTGCCAAGAATGATGACAGAATATGCCCACAGTCTTACGGGTATTGATATTCATCCAGGAGCGCGAATTGGTGAAAGGTTTTTCATCGACCATGGTACTGGGGTCGTGATTGGAGAAACCACTGAGATTGGCGATAGGGTGCGCCTCTATCAGGGAGTGACGCTAGGGGCACTGTCCATACCAAGAGACAAAGTGGAGCTATTTAGGGACAAGAAGCGGCATCCTACCATTGGAGATGATGTGATCATATACTCAAACGCCACCATACTAGGGCCTGATGCTGTCATCGGTGCGCGCTCTGTAATCGGAGGAAATGTTTGGATCACAGGGCCAGTACCCCCGGACACAAAGGTAATACTCAAGAAACCCGAATTGATCTATATTGGTAGAAACCATCAGACCAAGGAGCAGCGGAGAAGGCCATGAAAAATGCGCCAGATATTACCCAAACCGTAGGACATACGCCTCTGGTGAGACTAAACAAACTAGGCGCTCAACTCGGGGCCACAATTCTAGCAAAGTTGGAAGCCAGGAATCCGTTGGCCAGCGTTAAGGACCGCATCGGGCTGGCCATGGTCGAAGCAGCAGAAAGGAATGGGCTCATAGGACGGCATACGATCATAGTAGAACCCACCAGCGGCAATACTGGGCTCGCGCTGGCCTTTGTGTGTGCAGCCAAGGGTCTACGGTTGATCCTGACGATGCCCGAGACGATGAGCATAGAGCGCAGGAAGTTGCTCAAGCATCTGGGTGCCGAATTGATTCTGACTCCCGGAGACAAGGGAATGAAAGGAGCCATAGAAAAGGCCCAAGAGATTCTTCAGGATACCCCAAATTTTTATATGCCGAACCAATTTGAAAACCCGGCCAACCCTGAGATCCATAGAAGGACAACCGCCGAGGAAATCTGGCACGATACCCAGGGCAAGGCCGATGTGCTGGTGGCCGGTGTCGGGACAGGCGGTACCATAACGGGAGTCTCTGAGGTGATGAAGGCACGGAAACCCTCGTTTCAAAGCATTGCTGTGGAACCAGCAGAGTCTGCGGTGCTCTCAGGTGGAGCTGCCGGGCCACACAAGATTCAGGGCATAGGTGCAGGCTTTATTCCCGGGGTGCTCAATGTCCATGTGATTGATGAGGTAATTCAGGTCAGAAGTGAGGAAGCCCTCGATACCGCCAGAAGGCTCGCGGCAGAAGAAGGCATATTGTGTGGGATTTCGTCCGGCGCGGCAGCATTTGCTGCTCTGTCTGTGGCCTCAAGGCCGGAGAATAAGGGAAAAATGATCGTTGTTATCCTTCCTGATACCGGAGAAAGATATCTCAGCACAGATTTGGTGGTGCAGGGGAATTACGATCGTTTGTAGGGAGAGAAACGTGCATATCGTTTCGATCGCTGTTAGCAAGAAAAAGGGCACCAAAAAAGTGCCGGTTTCAGAGGCTCTGGTCAAGGTAAACCACGGAATATATGGGGATGCCCACGCTGGTCCATGGCACCGGCAAGTGAGCCTTCTGGCTGTGGAGAGCATAGAAAAGGCACGGTCGCATGGATTAGATGTTGGTTTCGGAGATTTTGCTGAGAATGTCGCCACTGAGGGTATCGATTGGCCTCGTGTTCCCATAGGATCAAGATGGAGACTTGGAGACTCAGTGGAGCTGGAAATCACGCAGATAGGAAAGGAATGCCATAACCGCTGCGCCATTTACTATGCGGCAGGCGACTGCATCATGCCACGGGAGGGTGTGTTTGCCCGGGTGATCAAGGGAGGGAAAATAAGGCGTGGTGATCGAGTATTCAGGCTCTAACTTGATTTGAGTCAAGTATACATGAGGAATTATGTGGGAAAATGTGATCGTGATTGTTCGATTGGCTTAGCAAGGAGATTAATGGGATGTCTGAGGTGTGGCCTACCAATTTCGGTTCAAGGCCGATGAGCTTCCCCATTTTGTGCGTTGGGAGGATTCCAGTAAAGTTCTTAGTAAGGCAGATGTGGTTATTATTACGGGCGTCACCCTGATCAACGACACGCTGGAGCCAATACTGAGAATGGTGAGGGAAGAGGCTGAAGTCGCAGTTATGGGGCCAACAAAGTATGTTGCCCGATATGTTATTTGACCGAGGGGTACATCTTGTTGGTGGTGTATGGGTTAAGGATGCCGATAAGTTGCTTGAAATTCTAGCAGCAGGGGGATCTAGATATCACTTTCGGACGAATTTGATTTTCTCGTGCTTCGCTGCGAGGGAAAAGACAGATCCACCCATTATGTTATTCCCCACCAATTTATGCCAAAGAGGATAGTCTCGCTCAATCCCGAAAGCATCAGATCGAGCACCAAATACGGTAGATTCAAAGAGGCATGGGATGTGTTGCGCTCCGATGAAATGGAAGGGGTCGTGACGTTTTCTTGACCTGCCATACCAAGGCGAACAAATAGCAGAACACCCCTCCTTAACCTCTTCTCTATCCGAAGCAGCAGGGCTTTCTCCCACTGATCGGATCACAATTCTCCATCTGGTGTGTGCTAGACCAAACCAGAGGACCACACCTAAGATCTTCCAAAACTGTAGGGAAAGATCTTAACTTTTACACTCCATATATCTATCAATCCTGTCCTTCATCCTACCCTCAATTATCTTCGTAAGGCTGTGCCGCGCTGCCACACGATAATCACTGGCACACTCTTCTGATAAATTCATTTCCTTCTTGCCTGACCTCAGGCAGGGATTACTTCCCATGCTTGTGGCAAACTCTTAATCACTGCTCTTCTCATTGGGGTGCCTCCTTCCTATTGCTTTTTCTTTAATTTCACTTAGGAGGTACCCCTTTTCTCTCCTTGACACAAGATATGATACACTACCATTTGTGATTTGCGATTGCCTATTGCAACGACTTCCACTATCATGCCTCAAATTCATTTTGATAGCGAAATTTTCTCAAGACTATTTCGCGGTGAACAGGTGTCTCCATGTTCTTTTCAATGACCACAAGGGGAGTCCTTGCCTGCCTGGGGGCGGCGATACTCTTCGGAGCTAACGCGGTTGCGTCCAAATATTTGATGGACGGGGGCCTTTCGCCCCTTGTCCTGTCTCAGGGACGTGTCACGTTTGCTGCCATTCTGACCGTTCTTTGGCTCGGTCTCAAGAAACCGGCGGCCTTCATAATCAGGCCTTTCGATATTATCCATTTTCTCCTGCTTGGATCAATTGGTATGGCCGGCGTGAACGCCTGTTATTTTACTGCAATTTCGAAAATTCCTACTGCTGCGGCTATCCTTATCGAATATATGGCCCCGGCATTGATCGCTGTTTTTGCCTGGGCCTTTATGCACCAGCGAATGGGGTACGTAAAATTCATGGCTTTACTTCTGGCTATGGCAGGATGTTATCTGGTGGTAGGGGGCTATAACGTGGATCTCTTTTCCCTGAATCTTGGGGGCCTTTTCTGGGGGCTTGGCGCCGCCCTGACATACTCTTTTTATATTGTCTATTCGGAGTATTCCATGCGGACCCACTCCCCCTGGACCGTTACCTGCTATGCGCTCATTGTCGCAGCCATCTGCTACAATATTGTCTTGAGTCCGAAAAACCTTGTCACCATGGGCTGGGACAGGACATCATGGACGCTTCTCATTCTTTCCGCCAGCCTCGGAACCGTCGTGCCTGTTGGACTTTTTGCCCATGGCGTTGAACTCCTTCGATCCACAAGAGCCACCATTGTCTCCACTTTCGAACCCATTGTCGCAGGTCTCATGGCTTTCCTTTTTCTAGGAGAACGGCTCCTTCTGCCCCAGATCATCGGCGGGCTGGCGGTTCTGACCGCCGTGGTCCTGATTCAATGGGAAAAGGAACATGACGAGATGACCCCTGCCATAATAAAGGCGCGCAAGAACACCTGAGAATCTCCCTTCCGGTTTTGTCCTCAAAAAAGCCACTTTTTATCACCTCACCAAGCGGCGGGTTAACCCTCGCCACCCAAGTAAGGTTCCCCTAGCATTGCTGGGGCTGCATGCCTGCGGGCGTCTTTGCCGATCACCGCGATAACAAGCACCATGAGCGT
>Ga0190334_1000996_pt1 | contig 12670 bp, 9 predicted proteins | sample 48720478_MG_FD_161270 | JGI IMG/M metagenome (GOLD analysis project Ga0190334, IMG submission 161270) | Hydrothermal vent sediment bacterial communities from Southern Trench, Guaymas Basin, Mexico - 4872-04-7-8_MG | ecosystem: Environmental > Aquatic > Marine > Hydrothermal vents > Sediment ...
TTGCAAGGAAAGCGCCATCAAGAGGTTCACGTACCACGTGAAGGAATTGCAAGAATTGGGAACGCCATTCACGTGCCGGAGGATTTTTTACGAGCGAGTCTATTTCAAGTGCAATGAATGTGGAAAGGTCTTCACGATCGAGCACCCTTTCATCCCAATAAACGCTAAGTACATGCCCAGCGTCGTCAAGTATGCAGTATCTCGCGTGTTGGATAAGGGAGATTCAGTCCGCAGGGTCACGCAAGATCTTAGCGAGTTCCACCTGGTAAAAGTATCGGTCTCTACGGTCCAGAGGTGGGTGAACGAAGAGGGCAAGAGAGACGAGCTCCCGGTAGATTTCAGCAACGAGAAGCCGCCTGAGAATTTTTCGGGATTTCTTTCACTGGACGGCACGTTCAAGCCAGTGAAGTTAAAAAAAAACTCTCAGAAATTGGTGCGCCGAAAGGCGGGCTCTTGATTGCAACTGATTCATTAAGCGGCAAGCCGATTGCAGGAGCAATTGTTTCTGGAGAAAGCGAGAAAGAAGCCATTTTCTTGCTGGAGTCAATGAAAAGCTGGCTGTCTCCGGATATCAAGCTTGCGACCATCGATTTTTCTCCAAGGCTTGAATCCGGCTTGAAAAAAGTTTTTCCAGGGGCAATGCTACAGAGGTGCGTCTTCCATGCCGTCCAATTGTTAACAAGGGGTCTCAACAAGGAGCTGTCGAGGGTCAAAAAGCAGGAGTTGGTCGATTACATCGATGAATGGAAAACATTGCGCAAGCTCACGTTTCTCTTGGAAAGGGGTGGAACAATGTCCCAGCCATTTGCATTCAAGTTCCCACAAGTCCGGCTTGCGAGAAAAGTCCACGAACAACTGGTAAGGTGTCTCTCTGGAAGGGACCACGTTGAGGTGGAAAAGAGATTGAACTCTTTTCTTTCTTCCGACCTGTTCTTGAAATGGAGCGGCAGGAAAGCATTCTTGACAAGACATGATGCCATGTTTACCAAGCGCAAGCTCAAGTATAGCGAAAAAGGGCTGAAGTACATCGTTCCAAGAATTCATGAAGCGTTTAGGTTTGCTATAAGGGAAGCCAGGGTTAATTTGGAGCATTTAAAATCCGATTTTAACAAGGCAAAGTACCTCATCATGAAGAACCCGGTCAACATGACCTCTCAAGACCGAAAGAACCTCCGGAAGTACCTGAAAGCGTTTCCTTGGCTGAGGAATTACAGGAAAATCCTTGTCAAGTTTTATTATCAGTTCAGGTTGCCTTCAAGCAAGAGAGGTTCGCTCTCATTCCTGGAAGGGCTCATTAACGTTGATTCGCACCCTTGGTTAAAGAGCGCAGTAAAAACGCTTATTGACAATGAAGAAAATGTTTTTCGCTTTCAAGTCGTTAGTGAATTGTTTCCACATGCCAAGCCCTCGAAGTCCATCAAGGTAGTGAACGAGTCTTGCAACAAGCAAGTCAATAAACTCTTCCGCACTCAGTGTGGCATGCGCACGATAAGGAATGCTCGCATGAGGATATCCCGCTTGCTTGGATGTCCCATCATTGTCTCGCCATCCATTCTAAACAATTATAAATGAAGAACTAATAATCATGAATAATACTCTTATTTTTAAAATATTTTAGATGATTTGAAATATAATAAAATAATTTTACAATTTTTATCAATATTCTATATAGATTATCAAAAAATAAGACGATAGCTAAGATTTGCAATTATTTCTATAACCAATTATTGGCTATTTTCATGTGATATAAAGAAAATATCAAAATATTTCGTATAATTTACGATATTTGAGAATTAAATTAGAAAATAAAATTTATATTAAAGACATTATTTTTAATTTTAATATTTAGCAAATTTACTATTTACTTTACTACAACTAGTGAATGTGATATTAAAGTAAAAGCAATGAAATAGAGAAGGGATCTATTATGATATTTAAAGATTTTGATTTATTTACCGCGGAACTTTCAACACAAGTTCTTTATATTATACTTTTTGGACTCACAATAGGATTAGCAGCATATGGTGTTATCTATATTCTAATGTTAATCCGAAAAATCAAAAAATTGGACGATGGAACCCCGGATATGAAAAAGGTTCATGACGCCATCCTTACCGGTTCAAAAGCATACTTGAGAAGACAATATAGAACCGTTAGCATTGTATTACTCATCATATTCGCATTATTTTTATTTTATGGATTCCAAATAGCAATATCTTTCCTTATTGGTGCTTTAAGTTCTATTATTGCGAGTTATATTAGTATGATAATTTCTACAATGTCAAATGTTAAGGTTGCTAATGCTTGCAGAGAAAGCGTGAAAAAAGCATTAAGAATTGGATTTGATTCGGGTATGGTCATTGGAAGCGGCGTAATTTCAATATCCTTACTAGGAATTTGTATTTTATACATTATATTCAATTTCACAACGAATAATATCATTGGTTTTGGCTTCGGAGCTTCATTTGCTGCTATATTTGCACAGTTAGGTGGAGGGATATATACCAAAGGAGCTGATATAGGCGCAGATATCGTTGGAAAACTTGAAATTGGTCTCAATGAAGATGATTATCGTAATCCGGGAACAATTGCGGATAATGTTGGTGATAATGTTGGAGATTGTGCCGGTAGAGGTGCCGATCTTTTCGAATCATCCTCAGCAAATAATCTGGGGGCAATGATCATTGGCGTTACTTTAAGTTCCATTACTGGAAATCCTCTATTCATCATTTTTTCACTAATAACTAGAGCTTTAGGAAACTTAGCAGCTATTATCGGAGGCTATTTTTTAAACATAAAAGATGAAGTGTTCACTCCCATCAAGGCATTTACACGCAGTTTAACAGCAACATCAATTTTAGCATCAGCATTCTTTTTCGTGATTTCATGGGTTTCATTTGGAACTGGTTGGTACATTTTATTCTTCTGTTCTTTAATCGGAATAATTTTAGGGATCATATCATACTTCATAGTAAATTATTATACATCTTCAAAATATAGACCAGTCAAAGAAATAATAAGGGGTTCCGAAACGGGGGCTGCTACTAACGTAATTAGTGGATTTGCTTTAGGCTTGGAATCTACATTATTACCAATCATTTCTTTTATAGTAGGAATTTTAGTCTGCTTTTATCTTGGAGAAATTTATGGTGATTTAAATGGAATTGACTCATTTACTTCAGGAGTTTTTGGAGTGACTGTCGCTACAATGGGATTATTATCCATTACTACTTTAATTCTGGCTTTTGATGGTTTTGGTCCTGTAGCAGACAACGCCGCAGGAATTGCTGAGATGGCACACTTAGGTCCAGAAGTACGGCAAAATTTAGATCATTTAGATGCTTTAGGAAATACTACTAAAGCGTTAGCAAAAGGATTCGGAATGACATGTGCAGCTTTATCTGCCATAGTGCTATATGTGGCATATTTAGAAGAAACACACATCAGCATAGTAAATATTTATAATCCTGTCATAATATGCACTTTATTCATTGGTGGCGTGGCACCATTCCTATTTTCCTCATTAGCTATAAGAGCAACAGGAATTTCTGCTCATGCCATGATAAAGGAAATCCAAAAACAAATTTCTGAAAACCCAGGTATTCTTAAGGGAACATCTGTTCCGAATTATGCCAAATGCATCGATATATCGACCAAGGTTGCATTAAAACAAATGATACCTCCAGCTTTAATCTCGGTCATAACACCTGTAGCTGTGGGGATTTTATTTGGACCATCTGCAATTGCGGCATTTCTCATATCAGGAACCGTCTCAGGAATACTTTTGGGCTTTATGATGAATACTGGAGGAGGAGCTCTAGATAACGCTAAAAAAGCAATTGAAGATGGATTATTGGGAGGAAAGGGCTCACCAGCTCATGCTGCTGCTGTTGTAGGAGATACTTTCGGAGATCCCCTGAAAGACACTGCCGGACCTTCGCTTCACATATTTATCAAGGTAATAAACACTATTTCAATAACTTTTGCGCCGTTATTCGTCATATTAGGAGGTCTAATTAGCACGATTTAAATTTTTTCGTTTAATCTTTTTTAAATTAAATATTTTTTTACAATTTTTAAGATATCTTCTTAATTTTTTGAATGCATCATTTTTTTAGATTAAAAAAAGACCATATTATTATAATCTTAATTTTAAAATATTTTAGCTCACTTTAAAAGTGTTTTTATGCTTATTTTATTAAAAACTTGTCCAATTTTCTTAATTATCTAAAAATTTTTAATTTTTAAGGTTTTCTTATAACTATAGTGAGAGAAAAATTAAAGAAAGGTATTTTATTTGGTACAATTGGAGTAATTTTTGTAGGATTGCAACCGATTATTGCGAATTCTAGACCAGAAGTTCTTGACGCACATATATTTGCTGCTATGACTTGTTTAGTAGAATCATTAATTTTTTTACCCGTAATGATGATTGAATCTCGTGTAAAACAAAAAAATTTGAAAATTTTAAATAATTCAAGTCAAAATAATTTCGAGAAATTCTCAGTTGCTAAAAACATTAAAAAGAATACTTTAGTTTTGATTTTTATAGGAGTGATTTTTGGTTTAAATCAATTATTATTTTTTCTGGGTTATAAATTAGCTGGGGCAATAAATGGAGCTCTGACGCAAAAAACTACAGTATTTTTTGGAATTTTGTTCGGATACATTCTTCTAAAGGAAAAGATAACTAAAAGGCAATTGATTTTTTCAATTTTGCTCTTTTTCGGATTATACATAGCAATTACTCAAGGGTCATTGAGTTTTTTTAATTTCAAAATTGAAACATTAATAGGGGTGCTATTATTATTAATCATTTCCTGTCTTTGGATGCTGGGTCATACATTAACAAAAAAAATATTTACCAGAAATGAAATAACACCAACCCAAATGGTGTTCTTAAGGAATTTGATCGGTGGTTTATTATTATTTTTAACATATTTTACGTACAATCCAGTTGAAAATTTGCTATTATTTGCAAATTTAACTAATAATTTATTTTTTTTAGCTATGGGCGCTGTTTATGGAATTGGATTGTGGTTTTGGTATAAAACATTATCCATTCTTAATGTTTCACGAGCAACTACAATTTTTTCTCCCACACCTTTGATAACTGCAATTTTTGCAACGATGATATTAAATGAAGTATTTACAATTTTTCATTTGATTGGAACAATGATAGTAATCTTATCAATAATTATCATTATGCATCAACAAGAACAAATTCGCCAATAATTTCTAATTTTTTGTTTAAAGATTTTAATAAAAATGAATTTTTCCAATCATTAAATTTTAAAGAAATAAAATTTTAAGAATCATTAAATTCAGAAATATATATAATTATATTTTTGATTTATCAATGAAAAACGATTATTTTGCCAAATATTAAATCTCGAATGAACAAAAAAAAGATTTAAATATAGCGCATGATTTTTTTATATAAAAATATATAGAATGATATAAAATTTCAATTTAAAGTGGAAATGAATGACAGCAACAGAACCAAAAAATTTCAATAGTGAAATGATTTCTGTTAAAAATTTAAAAAAATATTTTGGAAATATTAGAGCAGTTGATGGAATTTCTTTTAATGTCCATAAAGGTGAAGTATTTGGCTTATTAGGCCCAAATGGTGCAGGAAAAACCACGACAATAAAGTTATTATTAGGATTACTTGAACCAAATGAGGGTGAGATCAAGGTACTTGGATTGGATCCTGAAAAGGATGAAGTAGAGATTAAAAGTCGAGTTGGCTATGTTTCAGAAGAACCATTGATATTCAAATCCTTGACGCCGAAAGATCTTTTCAATTTCATAACTTCAATTCGAAAACTAGATCCTGAAATAGCCGAAAAAAGAGCTGAACAGTATTTAGAAAGTCTAGGAGCTTTTGAATATTATAATCAACTTATTGCGACCCTATCACATGGAAATAAACAAAAGATCCAAATTGTTGCGGCCATTCTTCATGATCCTGAAGTGTTAATTTTAGATGAACCACTAGCTGGATTAGATGCAAAATCCGTAAAAGTTGTAAAGGAAATATTGGATATTCATACTGAAAGGGGCGGAGCAGTCATATTTTCAACACATATAATGGAGATTGCTGAAGAATTATGCGATAGATTAGCAATCATTAATAAAGGAAAAATTGTAGGTATTGGAACAATGGAAGAATTAAGACAACAAGCTAACAATATAGGAGCCAGTCTAGAAGATATATTTTTGAAACTGACTGAACAAGATGAAAGTGTCAATGAGATTGTAAAAAGATTGAGAATGTCCCTAAATCAATATTGAAGTAGAAGGTGGTATTTAAACAATGTCGAGAAAAGAAATAAGTCTATATAAACTTGCTAAATATACTAATTTAGAAATCGTTTTAGAAGCACAACTTCAATCAACTGGCGCAAATCAATCAAGATTAATGGAAAAATTTAAGAAAAATAAAAATTCGGTCAAGCAACAAGCTATTGCCTTAAAAGTAGTTTATGCTTTCATATTTTCAATGATTACAATTCTTCCATTGATGACCTTCCTAAATATTAAAAATCAATTAGCAAGTGTTTTATCTCAACCAGATCCCATAATGTTTAGTGGTACCATTCTTTTTGGTATCTTTTTTGTGATGCAATTTGTTTATGTAATTTTATTTGGCATGTTAAGCATAGGAGCATTAATGTCTGGAGAAATTTTTAAATGGTTTGAAACATTACCAATTTCGCGAAGATCCTTGCGTAAATTAGGATTTTATACATTATTGAGGAATTTTGATATCGCATTAATTGTCATGGCGCTTTCATTTCCAATATTAATGATTATACTTTCACAAAACATACTTTTGATTATTTCAAGTTTTGTTTTATCATTTGCAAACATTATATTTACTTTTAGCATACTTGTTATTATTTCAGCGAAAATTAGCAAGATTTTCAGGGTTCATGAAATAAAATCAAAAAAAGCGACTGCAATTCGTGTCTTAACCATGTTAGGATATGCCATAGGAGCGTTTAGCATCGGATTTTTAATGCAATTAGCATTCGGAGCTGCAAATTCACTCATTTCTATCGCAATTGGTATAGATGATGTAAATTTTTATAATTATATTTTGAACCTCATCCCCTATCCATTTGCTCCTAGTTCGTTAATAACATTATGCATTTATCCAGAGAGATTCTCAATATTATATTGGATAACATCAATTATTGGAAACGTTTTATTCGGAGCTTGCATCTATTTAGTTTACAAAAAAGCATTAAAGACAATGCGATTGGTAACTTCCAGTAAATATGTAGAAATTTCTAGTTTTAAAACTAAAGAAGAAGAATTAAGAAAAGAAATTAAGGTTGAAATTAAAAAGAATACTCCCATAGTTGCATGTATCAAAAAAGACCTTTCGACTGCCACAAGAGACATCCAAACATTAATGTTCATCATAATGCCGCTTTTATTACCTTTCATAATTGTCATTACAATGATAAGTGCAAGTGGGGGTTCATTTGGCACATTTCAAGAAGATTTCTTATGGTTATGGGGGTTTTTAATATTCTATCAGCCAATTATTTCCATGATGATTACTAGCGGATTTTTAAATCTTGAAGATACAGGAGCGGCAATATTAGCATCATTGCCATTACATCCACGAGAACAAGCAAAAGCAAAACTCATTCTTTTAATATCTATTCAAACAGCATCATTTTTTCTTCCGTTAATCGTCTTTGCTTTCAATCCATTCTTTATTACTTTCCTAGTGATATTCTTAGTATGGTATCCTATTGTATTGACCTTTCTCTTAAATATGTTTTACATGAAAATCAGGTTATTTGGTAGAATGAAATACAAATTCGTTTTAGAGGAAGTTAATCCGGAGAAAAAAATAGTTAAATGGATTTTAATGATTTTCTCAGAATTTGGAATTTGTTTCTTTTACTTAATATTTGGGGGCATAATGTTATTGATGTTTGGTATTACAGGAATGATCATTGTTTTATCTATAATTGGATTGAGTCTATTTTCAATATATCTTCTAGCTCTACATCATATTTTTCCTAAGAAAATAGGAAAGAGACGAATGTTGAGTATTAGAGAAAATCTTAGAAAAAGACCATTACTTGGAACAAGTGTTTTATTACTACTCTATGCTCTTTTTCTCTTATTACCAAATATCGCACAACTACCTTTGATTTTCATATATACACACCTACAATTTATCTACATTTTATTTATCGATTTTAGTTTAAAGTTTTTTTTCATGGCACTATTATTCCTTTTAATCGTTCCGAAAAGCTTAAAATTTCCTACATTAGTCTTGAATTTAAAAGAATACCTACACAAAATTAAACTCATACCTTTAAAATTTAATTGGAAGCATTTAATCATAGCAATCTGTTGCCCTCTAATTATATATGCTAGTTCTTATATTTTTGGAATCTTTCTTGGGAAATTAACATTTAATCCACTATCTCTATTCGAACAACCATCTTTATATCCGCCTAGACTCGGTTGGTTTATTTTCATTATAATGTTAATACCTGGCATCTGGGAAGAATTTTCGTTCAGAGGCGTTCTAATGGAATTAAATCTAAACAAATATAGCCCAAAAATTACTTTAATAATAACCTCTATCCTTTTTGGATTATTTCATTATGTCAATTTATTAGTAGGGCAATCTTTAATAATAACCGTTAATCAATCCATATACGCTGCTGCCTTAGGCTTTTTACTAGGATATATATATCTGAAAACCAAAAGTTTACTAGTCCCTATGATCGTGCATTATTTAATTGATTCTGTGGGTCAAATATTTTATCAAATTTGGTTTGACAATCTGATTAACTTTTTTATTTACGGAATCTTTGGTCTTGGTGTAGTGCCAGCTATTCTTGGAATGTTATTAGTTAAAATCATAACGGGAAATAAAAGTCATAAAAAATAAAAATTAATTTAGATTTTTTTATTTTCTTCTTAATTTTCATAAAAATTTGGATATTATTTCAGTTGCTCACTTTTAAATAGCTTAAGCATAACTTTAATACCCTTTCTAAAGCTCCTCGTTCAATTTTATCTATTGTATCAGAAGGTTGATGATAAAAATCTAACATTTTTTTAAGATCCATGGCAACTATAGAAGCTGCCTTAACATTAGCTTTAGAAAAAGCAGTAGCATCGGTACCCCCTGTAATCTGTCCCAATATTTTACTTAATTTACTGGACCCTCCTAATGATTCTTGGAATAAATCTAAATGAATTTTTTTAGCAGCATTTCGTAATTTTTCCACTACTTGAATTGAATGACGAGTTCTGGTAGATGGTTCATTGTCTATGATTGAGACATTTTTAACGCTCTGGATAGTATCCATATTAACACACTCAGCATCATATTTCTTCAATTCTTCTAAATGACGATCAACATATCTATATGCTCCTCTTAAACCAGCTTCTTCACATCCAAAAGAAATTAACTTAATCTCTACATTTTTAGGAATGAAATCGTTTTTTGTCTTCAAAAACCTTCCAAGTCCTACAATTATTCCAACACTACTTAAATTATCAACAGCTCCAGGTACTTTATTTGCTTTTTCTCCAAATGGAACGAAGAAGAATAGAGCAATGAAAATTGGAATTGCAATTAAAAATAAAATTAAAATAAAAAGTTGCATCGCGTTGTTATTAACGATAATCATTGAAAATCCCAATAGAAATATTAATATAATGCCTGTAAAAATTAGCCAAATAAACATTATTAATAAACCAAGAAAGATGATAATTGTATAACCAATTTTTAGATAAGTCAAAAGATTAAACTGTAAAGCACTGTCATGATGAGCCGAAAAAATGATGATTTTTTGTTTTTCTTCAATGGAATTTATGGTTCCAATCACATTTTGAGAAGTTTTCTTTTTAAAGAGTGGATCTATAAATTCTCTATAATTAAAAAATTCGTTCCAAAGGATTATAAAAGCTATTAAATTTAAGAAAAATGCCATGCCGGATAAAATTTGATATATAAATAAAGGAAATTCTAAGTTGAAAAGCAATATTAAGACAAATGCACATAAAACAAGGATAACATCTATTCTAATGAAACCTAAAAAGGCTCTTGGATTGCAATTAAATTCTTCTATTTCAACTTTATCACAATTATTTTTTAATTCATTTTTAATAATTTCAGCAGCTTTAGCTTCTTGGATGCTACATGGCATTCTAGGACCACATTTGTCTATTATTTCATTAATGAACTGATACATGTGGTCTGAAATCTCTTTAGGAATTTCTATGTCTTCCAAATTTGCTTACCTCTTAATTTATTATTTTGTATTTTCTAATAGGTCATTTTTTTAAATGAATGATTTAAAAAAAGATTATATCCATCTCACTTTCAATTTTTCTCTTGGTGGTACGCGATAATATTTTACTGAAGGAATTCCCAATATTAAAACTCCCTTAACGTTCATTCGTTTTGATATTTTGAAATGTTTTCGTATCTTTTTAGAGCGACTCAATGCCTCTTGAGCGTATCCAATCCAACAACTTCCTAAACCTAACGATTGAGCTGCTAGCATTCCATATGTAAGAGCAATTCCTACATCGTTGCCGCTCATATCTCCATATTCGGGAGTATATGTTATGATTACAACTGGAGCTCCGTAAAATACCGGATCTTCTCCTTTATCAACATGTTCAAAGAATTTATTAAGTCCGGCGAGGGTTGCTGGATCCTCAATAATATCTCTAATTCTCTTAGGTACGAAATATTTAATGATCTTTGCCTTCTTAGTAATGCTTTCCAATAATTTCATCATTTTAATGACGGCATTTCTAATGATTTCAATCTCTTCGGGATTTGTTATGACTAAAAAACGCCAAAGTTGGGCATTTCTGGCACTAGGAGCATAACGAATTGCATTTAAGACTTTTTTAATATCTTCTTTAGGAACGGGATCTTCCTTGTATCTTCTAATAGATCTTCTACTGCGTAATACTTTCATTAATTTATCATATGATATTAAAGATGATGGATTTTTGGCTTCTTCAAATTCAAGAGTTTCTTCTACGCCTTCATATATTATTGCATCAACGGGACAGATAGATACGCAATGACCACATCGAATGCACCTATCATTAGGATCTTCATAAAGAATCTTTTTCTTTTCTCCAGCCGGAGTAGGTGGAGAAATAAATAATCCAGCAGGACAATCTTTAACACATTCTTCACACTTTATGCATTTTTCTCCATTAATTTCCTTAATTCTCATCTATACTCACTTTTTGCAATGTTTTTAGTCCTTAAATCTAAATTATTTTAAAAATCCTTCTATATGACAAAATAAAACTTTCAATACCAATTAACTTTAAAGAACAAATAAACAATCATTTAAGACTTTTTAATAGTAAAAATTAATTTTCAAAAAATTTAAAATATTTTTGGATAAATTGAGATTTAATTTTATAACTTGTAAAATCCTCTAATAAAAATTACTTATTATCTCTTAAATTATTTATAACGCATTAAGGATTTTAGCATGACTACACCTGGTTTTGATTTCCATGGATGGGAATTTATATTTCCTCATAAATTTCACCAGAGCGCGTTGGAAGTCCTTGAAAGTATTGAAAAAAGTGTTGTGCGTCACTTGCTTCCGCAAGAACTTCCAGAACCATTCCATTGGGTTCAAGTCAGGTGAATAAGGGGGTAAAAACATGAGCTCGACCCGCTCCTTGTTGGATTCAAGAAAGGGCCCTAAAATCTTGGAATGGTGGGATTTAGCGTTGTCAAGGACGATAATTAGCTTGCGTGCTCCAGGATAACGTGCAAGAAGCCCTTCGAGAAAATGTTGGAACTGGACTGCTTTAAGCCCGCCAGCAAGTGCCACGTGTACCTTGCCCCCGATCGGGTCAACGGCACCGATGAGCGGCTGGCGTTTTCGACCGCCGTGCGTGAAGACTTCAGGTTGCTGCCCCTTCAATGACCACGTTCGGATGATCGTGGGAGCAAATTGAATGCTCGCCTCGTCTTGAAAGAGGAGGACATCTTCGGGCCCAAAAGAGCTTAACTTTTTTTTAAATCGTGGATGAATTCTTCTTGCTTTTTCGGATCGGCTTTTGGGAACCTGTACCTTGGACGCTGGAGCGAGAAACCCAATTCATGGAGGAGGTACTGGCATTGGCGCACCTTTAAGACCACGCCAAACTTGTTCTTGACGTGTTCAGACACGCTCTTTCCTTCCCAGTTGCTAAATTCGTACCCTAACTTGCGAGGGTGTGTCAGAATGTCTTTCCTCAGTTCTTCTTTCTGGTCGCTCCTCAAGCGACAAGGCCTCCCCGGAGGCGTCTTGGGAACGATGGCTTCCAACCCACCACTGTTAAATGCATTCACCCAAGATTGTATCGTAACCCTTGACTTCTTCACGATGCTTGCTACCTTCGTGCAATTACCAAGCTCATGCATCAAGAATAAAGCGTGATATCGCTCTTTCAGCCTGGCATTCCTTTCTTTCTTGTAAAGCTCGACCAACTCGTCATGATCGGGCGAGCTCCTCGTGATTTCAAGTTTTTTCACGATCTTGAGTGCGAAGAAATACTTTTAAAGGACAAGTGATATCCACGTGATATTTAATGAATGCTTAATTATAAAATGCGTTATAAATAATTAATTTAAAAATATATTAAG
>Ga0190334_1001001_pt1 | contig 12643 bp, 15 predicted proteins | sample 48720478_MG_FD_161270 | JGI IMG/M metagenome (GOLD analysis project Ga0190334, IMG submission 161270) | Hydrothermal vent sediment bacterial communities from Southern Trench, Guaymas Basin, Mexico - 4872-04-7-8_MG | ecosystem: Environmental > Aquatic > Marine > Hydrothermal vents > Sediment ...
TACTATTTCTTGATAAAAATCACTTATTTTTAAAGTATCTAAAACCATTTTAACTTCTTCTTCTATTAAACCATAAATTTTGAAAACTTCTGCATCAATTTTAGCATCAGTATCTTCGATTTGTTTATGTATGTATGGTAAACTAAGTTCTTCTTTATAATCAATTTTTTCTCCTTTTAGCCATTTTTTTATTTCTTCTTTTACTTTTTTAAGTATATTAGGCGTTTTTTCCGCAGGGTTTGGTTGTATTACTGGAACAATCGTTTTATTAAATATATCATTTAAGGTTTTAACTCTAAATCGAGACCTTAAAAGATTTAATAAAGAAATATAGATGATTTCAAATAACTCTTTATTATTAAACTCTAATTCTAGGATCTTTTCTTTATTTCTATTTTCATCTAAACCATAAATTTCAATTATTAATTTCTTATTATCTGCTCTGACAATAAAAATTTTAAATTCTTTTTGTAGTAACTCATCTTTACTTTCTGGATAAATTGATGAATTTACCGTCCACTTTCTATTTTCTTCAAATATTTAATTAATCAACCTGAGTTTGACTCTTCATCGTAAAAACTTGACCTCAAACTCCTCTTAACTCTTTCTCTCAAACAACTCTGTCACAAAGTATTCTCTTTTTTTCTTATCATAAGCCACTCCTACTCCTGTGTGCGTATAATCATATTCAAGAATAAGCTCTTTATGCTTAGGACTTTCCATCCAGCTCTTAACTGCTGCCTGAGCAACTTGTTCTGATGTGAATATGCTCCCATAATCTGTTATTCTTCTAAAAGGCACTATACAAATATTTTCTCCTATGCTGTAACCAAAGATTTTATTTAGGATACGAACCCATTTAGGCTTAAGTTTTAGAGCCCTGTCCTCAGCATCCTCGCCTTTCTTATTAATATGCCCTTCAAAACAGCTCTTAATCATATCATTACTATGATTCCTGGCTGCTTTCTTAAGAGTAAGGTCAGAGTAAAGCCTGGATAAACCTTTTTTTCCTCTCTGTTTGTTTATTAGGGTAAGTATTTTTCTTTCTATCTTTCTCTCTTTTTGTTCTTCTCTCATATTAGATAAAGTAAGGATTAGAAGAATAAAAAAGTATCTTTTTTACTCTTTTATTCCCAGGTCTTTTTGTTTTAGCAGAGTAGTATGCATCACTACCAAGCCGAGCTTGACTCATACTAAGAATCAATCTCAGACTCCTCTAAAATAGAAGCTTTTATAAACCTGGCTTATTTATTGTTTATTATATCGGAAAAGTTTTTAGTTACTCACCCAGTATCATTAAGGCTTTTTCTGATAGTACATGGGCTTATGGCTCGGAGATAAGCATGGTTGACTACAGAATAGTTAAGTATTGCAGGCTGTGTAAGAAGAGATTTTTGATTAACAAGGGAGAAAAGATAAGTAATTATTGTAAGGATTGTCAAAAAAAGTTTAGGAAGGAGGATGAATAATGAAAGGAAAAGTAAAGTTTTTTAATACAATGAGAGGCTTTGGATTTATTGCAGCAGATAACGGAAAAGAGATTTTTGTGCACCAATCAGCGCTTCAACCAGGCGTTGTTATTAAGGATAATGACTCTGTCACGTTTGATGTTGAGGAAGGAGACCGAGGCCCAAGAGCTGTTAATGTTAAAAAAGACAGTTCTGAATGAATAATACCAGGCAGTACAGTCGGTTGTAATGGATGATGATTCTTAAGAATAAGCTTTAAACTCCTATTAATCTTTAGAAATTCTGTACTCTCTTAATTTTTCTATATCCTCCTTCTTCACCTCCTCTGCTTCTATCCACTTATTAATCAAGTAATCCTTCTGGTCCTCATCCAGCCCTTCTAGTTGGTCTGCCCTCTCCCTGACCAGCCTATCCCTCATAATACTCCTCAGTATCTCATTCTCTCTTCTTATTCCACTCTCTGATACTTGTTCCTCTCTTCTTTTCCTCTCCTTCTTCTCTTTTACTCTCTTATCTATTTCCTCTTTGTGCTGGATATAATAAATAAGGTACCCTGCACCATAAATAATAAGACCACATATTATGATGAGTCCCCCCCATTTGAAAGTGTTCAGATTGGTTTGGAAACCCTGGCCTAACCATTCAAACCATCCTAGTTTTAGTCCTAGGAGTATAAAAGCCCAGAATACTATGAAGAGGATAATCATTACTTTAACAATATCTCCTGGGTCTTGTCTACTCATACTAGGCCTGTATTAGTAGTGACTATTTAAATTATTTCTGTTTTAACAGGCACTATTGAAAAAATGTCCGTTGTTGCAATCAAAAAACATTTTTGGTTTTTTGATGTGTCAAAAACAAGTTTTTGAGCACCTTCATTTGCCTCATTTACAAAGTAAATGATGACAAGGCACAGCGAGACTTATCATGTTCCTATACAGAGTAAGGAGTTATAGTAAGGTAAGTAGACCTTATCTTGACAGTATTAGATGAGAGAAAACAGGAAACAGAAATATTTAAATACCAAAAAAATAATTAGTATTCTATGAAAAAAACATATTGGATTATTATAATCATCTTCATTGTAATAGGCTTACTGGTGGTTTTCTTTTATCCTAAGGATTGTGATAAATTAAGAAGGGAGTGCAAGTGTTTTGGCTTTGAAAGAATGACCCTTGCTAACTTATGTCCTGGGTGTGGTCATAAAAGTATTTGTAATGGTATTCCATATGGTTGTCACTTTATATGGCCGCATTTTCCAAGTACAAACCCTGAGAATCCTATTATTACTGATGTAAATGAAATTGAAGTTAGAGATGGAAAAAGCTCTGTTAGAAGTGCTGCTGTTTATAACAATAATTTCACAGATGAAAAGGTTTCCTTGTACATCACCAGATGCATTAATGCTACTGGAGGGCCTGAAAGAGGCATTTCTCTTCTCAGTCAACCACAGGAAATACCATTGGGAGAAGAAAAAAGTTATGAATTTATTATTAGCACCAGCAACACATCTGTAGGAATATATGTATGCACAGTATCTGCCTCAACAGCTGATAACATAGAAGATGCTCAGAGTGACCCTAATGCTGTTTCAAAAGAGATTTTTATTAAGGTTATAAAATAAACTTTTTCTTAGCAAGTAGTATGTATACTCGCAGCTTTTTTTCTTTTCTCTTGATTAAATTTTTCTATTGCTACTGGCGTCTTATCTATCACCAACTCTATTCCTCTCTTTTTTGCAGCTTTAAACACTTCTTCTCTTATCTTCACAACACCGTACTGCCCTGTCCCAATGATTAATATCTCAGGGTTATCCCTGGTTATTATCTGGAATTCTTCTATTGTGAACTCATGATTCCTGTTCCTTTCTTTTATACTCCCATCAGCAAATACCCAGACATCATGATCATAAGTTTTACTATCAATGGTTATTGACTTGAAAGAAGTCTTGTTTATTATCATTTCTTGTATCTGGAAAATAATGAAATTATTAATGTTTTATTATTTTTTTATTATTATAAGTCTCAAACTCCAATAACCACTTTTCAGTAATATTTAAATAAAAATCAAGACTTCTATTAGCAAGGGGTTAAACATGGTATTAGATGATTTGATTGAGTTAAAAAAGGATGAGCGTCCTAAGAAAGGCTTCTACATGTTTGAGAGGAAAGCAGCCAGGGCTAGAGAATTAACCAAGGAAAAGGCTGCTAAGAAAAACCTTTTTACCAATAAGGTCATACTACGACTCCTGAGCATGTACAGAAAGCCGCACTATTACCCTGACAAGCACCAGTTCGGAAATCTTAGGAGACTAAATAAAATGGGTGTTAAGAGTTCTGATATAAAAAAAATAAAAGATGGTCCTATAGAAATGATTTATATAACAGAGAACGGAGTAAAAACCATCCTTAACTACTTCTATGAAAGAAAGTGCATAGAGGATTACAAGAAGAAAGATGTTCTTAAAGACCTGAAAACAATTGCTTCTCTACTCTGATTATTTCTTTGCTTTTTAACAAGCTTTAAATACCAAGACTCATAATACATATAGAATGCCAAACTATGAATTAATAATTTTCATCTTAATATTACTCCTCTCCTTATTATCATCTCTTGTTCTTGGGATAATAATACTAGCAACCAAGATTCTAAGGAGTAAAGAGAAAGGAACCTATGGGATAATACTGCTGGTTATAGGTTTGCTTAATCTTATTATTTTTAATCTACTAATATTCAAACGCTTTAATTATAGCTTAGGAGAGATTATCTCACTCATCCTTCTCTTTCTAATCCCTTTTGTTGAAGGACTAGTATTCCTTGTAACAAAAGAGATAACCATAATAGTAAAAAAGGTTTTTGGAATTTTACTAATCATCCTGCCTGTGTTCTGGATGATTATGATAGTATTATCCAGTATAGGTATGTAAACAGAACTAGCCTATACACAGAAGTCATCCTCAGAACATGAATATTTCTCTTATCCCTATCCCAAACCACACTATCTCCTTCTTAGATACAACCTCTTAATTAACTCTTTATGCGCAAACTTAGAGAGGGGTATCATCTTCCTATGCTCAATCTCAACATTCTCAAAAGCCCTCTCTAACTTGAACTTATCCAGAGTGCTAAACTCATCCCATAAGCTTTCTCTCTTAAGGACGTCTACGAACTTTTCATAGTCCTCAGAGCTCTTAGAAGGAAACTTTACACACTCTTTCTTCCAAACACTAACCACTGCATCAGAACCATATATCTTATCAACCACTTTCTGCTCAGCAAAAGCAAATATATTATCCTTAATCTCTCCCAGCCTTTCAGCGATCTCTTTTTCTTTCACTTTAAGATTAGCATACTCATTAACCAATCTAACACCATCATCAGCTAAGAACTCCTTAGGCTTCTTCTCCTCTACTCCTACTAGGTGCTTGAACCTAGGACATAATTCTCTGTACACACACCAGTCACAAAGAGGCGACTCTCTGGGCTTATACTCCTTGCATCTCTCAATCTGCTTGATTATCTTAACAACCTCTTTTTTTAACTCGGATAACTCCTCATCAGTCCTCTTGCTTCTAAGCTCCTTGTCAAAAGCAAGGTAATGCCATACCAGAACCACTTCTTCACAGTCCCTGAACATTTGCTTAACAGCAATAGAATAAAGAGCTAGTTGTCTGTCATGATCAACCTCATTCTGAGCAGGCAGAGTATTAGCAGTCTTATAATCATGGATTTCATAAACACCATCCTTAAAAGATAATCTGTCAATAAAACCTTGTAGCACATACCCTGCTTTGTCACCCTCTTTCTTGTCATCAACCACATCATCAAGCTTAATAACAACCTTCATCTCCAGACCAATAGTCTTGTCCTGGTCAAAAGGCTTGTAATGATTATAATAATCTGTTATAAACTTCTCTCCCATCCTCCTAAAGTTCTCCTTATCATACTCATCCCTCACAATCAAGATATTATCATTCCAGTTCTTCTCCCATTCAGAATTATAATAATTAATTAATTCCCTAATACTGTTAAGCTTTTCAAACTTTAAGTCATAGTAAAGCTTTTCAAGAGTCTCATGCACTCTTGAGCCAAGAAAAGCCTCAACAGTCTCCTCCACCTCTATCTTAACCTTATCAACATATTTAAACTTGAACTTAAGAGGGCACTGCTCAAAACATGATATACGAGAGTAGGAGTGGATTATCATAGAAAGCAAGAATTTAGAGTATTATTTAAATCTTTTTCAAGCAACAGGGTTTGCAAGCATCTCTGATTTCTCACACTTACAAAGCTTACAAATGAAATAGTATTTAAGATTAATTTTCTTATTTAAGATTTTATGACTACTGGTTAAAAACAGGTTTTATTCAAAAGCTTTAAAAAGGAGGATTATACACTTTATCTTATTGTTCAAGTAGTATTGGGCATGTAGTTTAGTGGAGGAATAATAATGAAAGGAACAGTTAAGTGGTTTAATGAGAGAAAGGGATTCGGCTTTATCCAAGGAGAGGATGGAGAAGACTATTTTGTGCATCATACTGCTCTACCTCAAGGAGTATTTATACGTGATAATGACCGGGTATCTTTTGAACCTGTTGAAACTGATCGGGGAAAGCAAGCCAAGGATGTTGCCTTAATCCAAAAAGCTAGTGAAATAAAAGAAGATTAATTCATATCTTTTTATTTCTATTTTTTTTGATAATACTTCTTTTTTACACTAATTTTATACCATATTATTAAGATACATATTAAGTCCTATATTATTAGTCTTCAGTCAATATTAAAGATAATGTTTTTCGCAAGCTTTTTAAATAAAATACTACCTCTAAAAAAATATTGTTTTCATGATGATAATATGACTGGAGAAGTTAAGAGAAGGAGTGTTGGAAGCTTACAAGCAGGTAACTATGTTGTTATTGATGGTGCTGCCTGCACTGTTACTGGCATCCAAACATCAAGGCCTGGCAAGCATGGTCATGCAAAAGTCAGGTTAGATGCTGTTGGTATTGTTGATGGCAGGAAGAGACAAGTGGTAATGCCTGGTCATGACGAGATTGATGTGCCTGTTATTGATAAGAGGAATGCCCAGGTGCTAAGCATAACAGGAGACACCGCCCAGGTTATGGACTCAGAAACCTATGAGACCTTTGACTTGAAGGTTCCTGAGGAGCTTAAAGGCGAGCTAACAGAAGGAGCAGTTGTGGTTTATTGGCAAATACTTAAGGATAAAGTGATGAAACAGATCAAAACCACGTAGTGGTTTTGAGCGTGCCAAAAAACAAAATTTTTTTGAGGACAGATAAAAACCCTCTTAATTGATAATGTTAGTGGTGATAATCCATGGTTAAGTTTTCAGAAGCAGAGAAAAGATTCTTCACAAACGTTTTTGTGTGCAGGAAGTGCAAGTCTAAGATACGCGCACCCATGCTTAAGGTGATGAGTGGCAAGATTAAGTGCAGGAAGTGCAACTCCAAGGCTTTGAGGCCGATAAAGAAAAAATAAGGGGTATACTATACTAAGAAATAGTTAAAAAAGTTAAAAAACGCATAATATAATAGTTAAGAAACAGATAATATATTTAATATTTAAGAGATATAGAATAAATAATATAAGACGGAACGCCTAGTACTAACCAAAAGACATAAAAAGCCATTAACCAATTAATTCTCTAATATGGGTTTTTTGAGCTTTATAATACAGTACAAATGGGTAATCCTGTTTTACCTCTTAATAATCTTATTCATCATAATAAAGAGGAAGAAGTTCGTTTTTCAGGCAAAGTTCATTGCTCTTTACAGGACCAGGATTGGTTTAAGAATCATTGATAAGATAGGAACAAGGTATTCTGAGTTCATAAAAATACTGGGTTACACTGGTATTGGCATTGGTTATGTCGGTATGCTTGTTATTCTGTTCTTTATAATAAAAGGAGTTTTTGACCTTATCTTTGTGCCTGAAGCACCAGCAGTTATTGCTCCGGTACTACCAGGAATACCAGTGCCTGGAAGCCCTATATTTGTGCCCTTCTGGTATGGTATTATCTCATTATTCATAGTAGTACTTATCCATGAGTTCAGCCATGGGATTGTTGCAAAGGCTCACAACATTCCAGTCCAGAACACAGGCATAGTCTTTTTTGGACCATTAATAGGCGCCTTTGTTGAGCCTAATGAGAAAAAGCTAAAAAAACAGAGGGATACTGTTAAGTACAGTGTTTTTGCAGCAGGTCCTTTCTCTAACATAATAACAGCAGGCATAGTAATCCTTCTCTTCTCCTTAATATTTAACCCTGTGGCTGATGCTTATGCAAAACCAATGGGTGTGAGCTTTACAGAAATAGAGCCTGGTATGCCAGCAGAAAAAGCAGGGTTGGAAACAGGAGTTATATATAACAGGGTTAATAATATAAGTGTGAATAGCATAAAGGATTTCATAAGCGTATTCGATAAGGTAAGGGTTAATGAGAGCATAATAATTGGTAATGATAAAAAAAATTATACTGTGATAACCACTAGCAGGCCAGAGGCTCCTGATAAGCCAGTAATAGGAGTGAGTATACGGACAAACTACACTAATGAAAACAACATTCTTATGAAGATATTCATGTGGCTGAGTGGCTTGTTCAGCTGGATATTCATACTAAGCCTTGGCTTGGGCCTTGCAAACCTCTTACCATTAGGACCTGTTGATGGTGGCAGAATGCTTCGTGTGAGTCTGACAAAGACGCTTGGTAAACAAAAAGGCACACTCATATGGAGTAAGATAACCATTATGATGATAATAGTGATACTCATACTCCTTCTTACACCAATCCTGAGAGCAATAATATCCTAGCTTATCAGGCTTCTCATACACTAAAACCTTTTTTATGTAGCAAATTACTTTCTGATGTACCAAATTATTATACTAATACCTTAATCTTTTTAAATGAAGACATATTTCCTTTTACTCTAGGTGAGGGGAATTGGTATTTCATACTATTATAGAGGATAGAAACGAGAATGGACTTGTGAATGATAAGAAGGTGAAGGAGCTTTACAAGTATGCTAGCTACTCAGACCTTGACTACTTAGTAAACTTTGCTGAGAGAGAGTTAAGACTAAACGAACTTGCACAGTTCAGGATAAATAATAAGCGTCCCTTAATAACAGATGATGATAAGATATTCATAGGACTAGCACTTAAATATATTATTTCAAAACACAGTGGAAAAAAAAGGGATAGTGGAAGATTATTTCTTGGTCATCCAGTAGATACTGCAAAAGAATTTATCAACACATACCTGGACGAGTACTTGCCGAGGACAAACTACTTTCCGTCCACCCTAATTAACAGAACTGATATTGTTAGCTGCCTTGGCCATGATTTAATAGAGGAAGAGGATGTTACAAAAAAAGAGGTTGTTAAAGACCTCAGAAGGATGGTTTCAGAGTCAGGAATCAGGGATAAAAACAAGTACAAGTACTTGGTAATACCTGTAATCGGGAATAACATAGAGGCTCTTACAAGAGGAGATAAGGACTATTATGATGTTGCTTGCGACTTGGTGAGGATTGGGAATAAAAGATTAATATACTACAAGCTAAGTGATAGAACATCTAATATGAGAGAGTTGGAAATAGAACCCTCGTTTGAAAGATTTCTTAATACTTATATAAAGGATATGCTTAAAAGAGCGGACTGGGTTAATTACCCTTCTAGAAGGATATGGGTTGTTCTGAGCACGCTTTTCCATAAGGGAACAGAAAAAATCATGGATACCTTACATCAACTAGAGATAAGCAGGAGATTATACCCTAACCCAAAGACCCTTTACGAAGTGTTTAAGAGTTTTATAATGAGTGATGTGGCAAACCAGTATATGAATACTCGTATGCAAGACGACTTTCTTATAGTTCTAAAACAGAGAAGTATTCGTGAGGCTATATCACAGGATAAGAGAGTATCAGAGCATATCCTGAAGTATCATTGTAAAGGTCTTAACAGGATGTACGCTATTTCTAAAGCACAGGAAGAACTATTAGATAATCCTCTTCTCATACTTGATGAGCCTTACCTGAAAAAATTAGATGCAACTATAGGATTAGATAGAAGGCTTTCAAAAGAGGACTGGTTGAACATGTCATTATATAAAAAAGCTGCTTTCTTATTAAACAATGTATACAGGGATGCTATAAGTACACTTGGTCTTAGAAGCAGATTCAGAAAAGAAGAATTAACAAACCCAGAGACTGTTCAAAGGGCTTCAGAATACTTAAGAAACCACTATGTGAGTGAGGGAAGTAGCTCAGGATTCACAGTAGAACACCTAATCCATATTGACAAGTCCTTTCCAGAATATATAATGACAGGAGGCATAAACAGGATGACTTATCCTAGGATTAAAAAGAATAAGAGAGAATACCCCTTTGATAATCTTTTTAACTCAACCCTTAGTAGGGTTGTGCAAGGAGATAAAAAACTCTTGGAAGACCTAAAACCTCAACACGAGGTAATGTATAAGTTATCAAAGGTCTTAAATTATAAGCTCTGGCAATACTATAATAATCACACAATAACCTTTGACTGGGGTAGAATAAGAAAAATGAAAGCAGCGATTAGTGAAGCTGCTGATAATGCAGAGAATTCTTACTCTCACTTAAACTCAGGGAGAGGAGCAGGACTTATTTTTAGAAGGTACCAATTAATTTCAGGAAAGTATTAATTAACTTTCAATTAACTTTTTAAACCACACCCAAATTCTTCAGACTCATGCTCAGTATTATTCTCGTAGAGCCAGAGAACTCAGCAAACCTAGGGGGGGTTGCCCGTGTCATGGCAAACTTTGGTATAAAGGAGCTTGTTCTGGTCAATCCTAAGTGCAGGATTAATGAAGAATCAAGAAGGCTTGCTAAGAACGCCCAGAAAATCCTTGATAAGGCAAGGATTAACGGCTTTAGTATTCTTGAAAGATATGATTATCTTATTGGAACAACCAGTAAACTAGGCAGTGATTATAATATTCCAAGGAGCCCTATGAGCCCAGAGCAGCTGGCAAATAAACTTAAAGGAATAAGAGAGAAAAAGAAGATTGCCCTAATCCTTGGAAGGGAGAGCCAGGGATTAAGAAACAAAGAGATTAGGTTATGTGATTTCATAGTAAGCATACCTACTAGTAGGAATTACAAGGCTCTTAACATAAGCCATGCTTTAGGAATAATTCTTTACGAGTTATATAAAGAAAAGAATACAAAGGAAATGTTAAAGCCACATCCCCTTATGAACAGGAAGGAGAAAGAGCAAATAATAAAGTTATTGAAGAGTGCAATGAAGAAGATGGACTTTGCTAATCAGAAAAAAAAAGAAACCCAGATAAGGGTTTGGAAGAGGATGATTACTAAATCCTTTATGACCAGGAGAGAAGCATACGCACTAATGGGATTTTTGAAAAAGGTTAAGTGAATGGGCTTGAGCGTTTTTTAAGCGAAACCCATTGTTTTAGTCAAGTTTTTATGAAAAACTTGGTATGGAAGAGGATGATTACTAAATCCTTTATGACCAGGAGAGAAGCATACGCACTAATATGATTCCTAAAAAAAATAAATTTATAAATATTTATAAATAAGATATTTTATCCTGTTTGTTAAGAGGTGAGTGGATGACTTTATTATCTGGTTTTGATCAGTCTCTCAGAGTATATGTTATTCCTGTCTTTATTGGTGCAATAACCATAATTGTTGGAAATATTGCTAATTATCTTCTTAAGAAGACTTTTAGAAGTGCAGAGCGTGCTCTTGAGAAACACGCAAGCAAACATAAAGGGGAATACAAGGAGAAGATTGCAGCTGATAAGACCAAGTTTGTTTTTATGAGAAGAATAGTGGTTACTGTAATATACCTTGTAGGGGCAATCCTGGTTATAAGCAACATCCCAAGTCTTAAGGCGTTCTCCTACTCTTTGCTCGCAGGAGCAGGCGTGCTTGCTATTATCATAGGATTCGCAACTCAGAAAACATTATCCAATATCATGGCAGGGCTTATGATTTCTATTAGTCAGCCTTTTCGTGTTGGTGACAGGATTAGGTTCAGAGATGATTATGGCATAATCCAGGATATCACTCTTAGGCATACTGTGCTTAAGACATGGGATAACAGGTATGTTATTATACCGAATTCTATGATTAATGAGGAGGTTATAAACAACTACACTCTTGGGGATGAGAAGATACTAGCTACTGTTGACATGGATATTAGCTATGACTCTGACATTGACCTTGCAAGAAGGATTATGAAAGAAGAGATTCTTAAGCACCCCTCTTTTATTGACAACAGGACAGAGACTGATATGCTCGCTGGGAAAGACCCTGTGAAGGTACGTGTTGTGGGTTGTGGTGACTTCAGTGTTAAGCTAAGAGGTTATTACTGGGTTGAGAGCCAGCCAAAAGCTATCATATCCTCTTTTGATTTAAAGGAGAGTATTAAGAAGAGGTTTGATAAGGAAGGAGTAGAGATTCCTTTTCCTTACAGGACTATTGTTTATAAGAAGAATATTAAGAAGCCTAAGAGGCTTGTTAAAGTAAGAGGGGAGAAGGCTAAGAAGAAAAAAATAAGAAGAAGAAAACATAAGTATTAGATGATTATTTAAGTCATTAAATAATTATTAAATAACGATTAAGTCCATTTCCTCTTTTTAAAGAACAGGTACATCATGAATCCGACCAAAATCATTATTGTAAGGATTATGTAGTAACCTGCTTTCCAGTAAAGCTCTGGCATGTACTTAAAGTTCATTCCATAAATACCTGTTATGAATGTGAGCGGCATAAATATCGTGGCTATTATTGTTAGTTTCTGCATCACCTGGTTCATCCTGTTCGAGGTCTCTGTCATCTGCTTGGATATTATTGTTGTATGAGCATCAAAAACATTCTTTAATAAGTCCCTCTGGGTTTCGAGCTCTGAATAAATCCTCATTAAATGATCATAGACATCCTTGAAGTAAAGGCTCGCCTTGGAATTGATGAATGGAAAATCTTTTTTTGTGAACTTATTAATCACATCTATTTGTGGTGCTATGCTCTTCCTGAACTTAAGCAGTTCTTTCTTTATGCTCATTATCTGCTTCAGCGTGTCATTTTGGTGCTTGTGCTGGATGATTTCTTCCTCTAGTTTTTCTATATGGTCCTCCCATTTGT
>Ga0190334_1001002_pt1 | contig 12643 bp, 14 predicted proteins | sample 48720478_MG_FD_161270 | JGI IMG/M metagenome (GOLD analysis project Ga0190334, IMG submission 161270) | Hydrothermal vent sediment bacterial communities from Southern Trench, Guaymas Basin, Mexico - 4872-04-7-8_MG | ecosystem: Environmental > Aquatic > Marine > Hydrothermal vents > Sediment ...
ATCATACCTAAGGTTCTTATAATGCTCAACATCCTCATAATCGATTATTTCCTTAATTTTCTTCAAGACCCGTTCATACATCACTTTATCTTTCTTTGAAAGCTTGTTAAGAATGCCCTGTAAAGAAGGCTTTATTTCGTAATTTCTCATGCTTTGTCCTCAATAATCTTCCTAAGCTCAGCCATGTTCTTGAACTTTATACCTTTCTGTTTCTCAATCTTATTCAGTCTCTCAATATACTCGGGCCTCAAAGCAGGTTCTAGAATTTCTTGTTCATAACGCTGAGCCATTATCTCAATAGCCTCACTCTTATCCTTAAGGCCAAATTGAGCCTTCACAATATTCAACACTCTATTCGTATCATCATCAATCTTTATTATTGCCTGTACCATAATATCACCTTAACACCATATTAACATGGTATTAATATATAAATGTTTCGAAAATTTTGATTTTCGAAGCTCAAAAACAGAATATTTTTGATGTTTCGATTCTAACGAGCCCCAAACCATAATCCTAACAATCAAAAGTGTATCGCACAACAAAATGTTTTTTCTGAACTCTTCGTCGCCTCTTCCAGGGGCTCCTCGTCCTCGCTAAAAAAACGCTCGGAGAACAGAACAACGTTATGCTCAATTTTACATTTAAGAACGAGAAAAAGCCCCCTTCAAAAAGATTTATATAATTCAACTTTTAACTTATATTATTATGATAGTTCCACCTAAATTAAAACAAGGAGATGAGATTAGAATAATCGCTCCTGCCAGAAGTTTGTCTTTGCTTTCTGAAGATTTAGTAAAGTTAGCAAAGGAAAACTTTGAAAAACAAGGTTTCAAGATTACTTTCTCCAAAAATTGTGAAGAAAAAGATATATTCACTTCTTCTTCAATTAAATCCAGAGTTGATGATTTGCACGAAGCATTTTCTGATAAAAATGTAAAAGCCATTTTTACAGTAATTGGAGGATTTAACTCAAATCAAATATTAAAATATCTTGATTATAACTTGATTAAGAAAAATCCAAAAATTCTCTGTGGTTATTCGGATATTACGGCTCTAACAAACGCAATCACTGCAAAAACAGGGCTGATTACTTATTCAGGTCTTCATTTTTCTACATGGGGAATGAAAAAAGAATTTGACTATAATCTAGAATACTTTAAAAAATGCCTAATTGAAGAAGGTGAATTTGAAGTAAAACCTTCCGAAACTTGGTCTGATGATGCTTGGTATAAAGACCAAGAAAACAGAAAAATTGAGAAAAATAAAGGTTTTATAATTCTGAATAAAGGAAAAGCCGAAGGAACAATTTTTGGAGGAAACCTTTGCACTTTTAATTTACTTCAGGGAACAGAATTTATGCCTAACATTTCAAATTCTATTTTATTTCTTGAAGACGATGATATGGCAGGAGATTATTTTAGTGTTGAATTTGATAGAAATTTGCAGTCATTAATTCACCAGCCAAATTTTGAAAAAGTAAAAGGCATAGTAATAGGAAGATTTCAAAAAAAAACTGATATGACTTTAGAGAAACTAAAATATATTATTAAGACGAAAGAAGAATTAAGAAATCTTCCAATTATTGCAAATGCTGATTTTGGACATACAAACCCTTTGATTACTTTTCCTATTGGTGGAACTGTAAAGTTAAAAGTTGAAGATAAAGTTGAATTGAAGATTCTTAAACATTAGTTGAAGGGGGCTTTTTAATTATTGTCTCCCTTCGGTCGATATTTAATATAAGTTCTTAAATGTAAAACTCAAAAATTTTCCTTCGGGACGTTGCACTAAAACTCAATCCTTCGGAGAGTTTAACAGCGATTATATTCAATTTGCCCCCTCTCTAAAAATCAAAATTATGGGAAAGCCCCCGCCCGGTACCTTCAGCATTTCTTCTTTATAAAACCGTAAACTTTTTATATATTTACATTTATCAACATATCAATATGAGAGAATCACTAAAAATATTCAAGGCATTATGTGATGAGACAAGATTAAAGATAGTTGAACTTCTCCTAAATGGAGAAAAGTGCGTTTGCGAAATTGTTCCGTTTACGAAAAGAACCCAGTCAACAGTTTCAATCCAGTTATCAAAGCTTGAAAGTTTGGGAATTGTTGAGTCAAGAAGAGAGGGAAAAAGCGTTTATTATAAACTTACAAACCCGAAAGTGAAAAAAATACTAAAAATAATAAAAGGTGATAAAAAACGATGTCCTTAATCTATATTCTGGCTTTATTAATTACCGGAGCTTTAGTAGGAACTGTTTCTGGTTTATTGGGGGTGGGTGGTTGTTTTATAATGATTCCTGTCCAGTACTGGATTCTAACTGTAATGGGAATAGATCCCACTATTGCAATAAGGGTTGCCTTTGGAACTAATTTATTAGTTGTTTTCCCTACCGCCATTAGTAGCTCTTTTAAACATCATAAAAAAAATGTAATTCTTTGGAAACAGGCAATAATTCTTGGTTTAAGCAGCATGGCATTCACATTTGCAGGAGCTTATGTGGCTAGTATGTTAAGTGGCAATATTCTCACGGTTATCTTTGGGTTAGCAATTCTCTTAGGTGCATTAAGGATGGCAACCGCTCATCCTATAAGAGTAAAAGGAGAAGCACATACCAATCCCTTAACCTATATTATTTTGGGCATTGTTTTTGGATTTGTCACAGGACTAATAGGTATTGGTGGTGGAGTTTTGATGGTTCCATTAATGGTAATATTTCTGAATTATCATATGCACGAAGCAGTCGGCACTTCAACAGCAGTCATGATATTCACAAGCTTGGGAGGAGCAATAGCCTACATACTTTTTGGACTAAATGCTTCAGGTTTACCGCCATATTCTATTGGCTATGTTAATCTTTTACAATGGGTTTTATTAGCAGGCACGAGTATTCCAATGGCACAATTAGGTGTTCACTTTGCACATAAACTTAATCCAAAATCATTAAAATGGATTTTTATTATTGTTATGGCTTATATGGGATTAAAAATGATTGGTGTTTTCTCTTTGTTACATTTGCCTATATAAAAATAATTTTCGACAGATTTTGAAAAATAATAATTATAAAGGGAGTGATTTTTTTTTGATGGGTCAATACCATATACTTTTCTACCTATGATGAACTGTATTGTTGTGTCTGTTAATAAAATTTTTTGTTTTTCCTTCCTAGGATTTTGTTTTTGTTTTCATCTAAGTTCTTCTGTGCTTTACTCAGGGCTTTAAAGCTTTGTTTTAATAAACTATTTATACAAGTAGGAATTCTTTGTTCTCATGCCTTTTAGGAAGCATAAGCCTAAGCCTTTGAAGCAGCGTAGGATTGCTCTTGAGAGGATTGAGGTCTTGTTCAAGGAGGCTGATAAGGCTTTTAAGCATAACCCTGAGCTTAGTAATAGGTATGTTCAGCTGGCTCGTAGGATTGCTATGAAGTATAAGGTTAGGATTAGGCCTGTTCTTAAGAGGAGGTTTTGTAAGCATTGTTATAATTATCTTAAGCCAGGGGTTAATTGTAGGGTGAGGCTTGGTGAGAAGCAGGTTGTTTATTATTGTTTTGGGTGTGGGAGGTTTATGAGGTTCCCGTACAAAAAACAACCCAAATAGTATTTAACTACTTCTTAGTAATTACAAAACCGAAAGTTTTATAAATGCTGAACTCTACACACATTATGTTCAAGAACCATCTGGAAAGAGGGGGATGATACAAAATGGAAATAGACGAGATAATTGAACTTCAAAAAGAAAAACTCAGCAAAGAAATAGGTAACTTTTTAAACACATTACAACAAGAATAAACAGAAAACAAGGAAAATGATGATAAATAAAAAGAAAACATTATGTGGAATCTTGGGTTTCTCAATGCTAGGCATAACAATACATCAAGGAGTTTCATACCCAGCTTCATACATATACCAAGAAAAAAAGGAAACTAAACAAATCAAAGAAAAGAAAAAAGAAGAAAAATCAACATGGGTTATGATTGATGATATCCTTCTGCGAGTTGATAAAAACATCTATGAGATAACAATTGAAAAAGGCGACACTTTTAATAAATTGTTAAAATATGAAGAATGGAGGTTAGAGAAACATCCTGATAGATATACTGCCCTAGGAAGAATACTAGAAGCACTTAATCATAAACCAATAGATATCAGAACATATGTATTACATCCAGGTGAAAAATTAGTGGTTCCTAAACTACACACACCCCGAGGGATAATTAGGCTTAGAGGAATAGACATAGGATTCACTGTGTGGGGTAAGTACATATACTCAGATAAGGTGAGAAAAGTTCCGCTTAAAGAAGTTTTAGATAGGATACATAGGAGGGGGGACTACACGAATAAAGATTATAATAAAGAAGAACAGAAACAAAAGAAAGAAAATGTTAAATGAAATCAAAGACCAGGAAATCCTTGAAGAACTACACAAGGAAGAAGAAAAAGAGGATTTTAAGAGCATTCTTAATAAGAAAAAGATTAATAAGTGGGAACTGGATGAGGCCATGCTGAGCGAAGCATGAACTATCTAAGACAGAACTAATCTTATCTAATACAAACTGCCTAATTCTAAATTCGTGTCTAACTTAACACTTACTTTTTTTTCAGTAAAATTTACAAAACAATTAAAAATACTTCTTTATTCTTTTACTTACATGGAGGAAATAGCGCGAGGAGCAGAGGCTGTTCTGTACAAGGACAAGGAAAAGATTATCAAGCATAGAATAAAAAAGAGTTATAGGGTTAAAGAGCTGGATGATGAACTCAGAAGGCAGAGGACAAGAAGAGAAGCTAATCTGTTATTAAAAATACCGATTCCTCATCCCAAGCTAATACAAAGTGATTATAAGGAAGAAATAGTAATGGAAAGGATAAGGGGTGAGAAGCTAAGAGACATACTGGATAAAAAACCAGAACTGGCAAGGAAAATAGGGGTTTTAGTAGCAGAGCTGCATAACCATAACATTATTCATGGTGATTTAACCACGAGCAACATGTTGCTTGATAAAAATGATAATCTTGTGTTCATTGACTTTGGACTAAGCTTTTACTCGCATAAGGTAGAGGATAAAGCAGTGGATATTCACTTATTCAAACAAGCTCTTAATAGCAAGCACCACAGGGTTTATGAAGAGGCATTAAGAGAATTCCTTAAGGGTTATGAAAAGGTTAATAAGTACAAGGAGATTCTTAAGAGGCTTAGAAGGGTTGAGCTCAGAGGAAGGTATAAGAAAGAATGAAAAAGATTGCTTTATTAATATTAATTATATTATCATTATTAGTATGCATTAATCTGGCTAATGCTAAGACCTATCACATCACCCTATTAACAATTGGGGAGACAGATGGAGAGACCTTTGGAGGCATAGCAGATGCTTTCCTAGAAGTTAAGCCAGGCAAAGGCAGGATTTTCCTGGACTCATTCCCATTAACCAAGATTGATACTCAGATAAGCACCAGGTATGCTAATGAGATTGCATGTGATTATCTTGACATGGACTGCTCTGGATACGACTTTTTCTACACTATCAGAGCTGGCTCTACTATCGTAGGAGGTCCTAGTGCAAGCGCTCCTCTGACTATCCTCACCATTGCTGCGCTTAAAAACCTTGAACTAAGGAATGATACTGTGATGACAGGAACCATTAACTCTGGTGGGAGCATTGGGCCTGTTGGCGGGATTATGAAGAAAGCCATTGCTGCTGAAAAAAATGGTTTTAAGAAAGTGCTCATCCCATTATTCTCTTTTAATCTTAAGGAAAGAATAGATGAGAACAAGACACTTAACAAAACAGTTAATACCACCACCCAGAACATAACAGGAAACATAATAGGGAATATAACAAGGAGGAATATAACAAGGAGTATAACAGGGAATGCCTCTTCTGAGCATGTGCCAAGAACAAGGAAAACAAATATTACTAATGAAACAGGAATAATTAATAAGACACAAGAAGAGATTAATATTGAGAATGCTAATCTTAGTATTGAGGTCATAAGAGTAGGTAATATTGAGGAGGCATTAACATACTTCACAGAGATTCCTGTTAAACAGATTATGAGTGAGATAGAGGTCCCTGAGGATTATACAGCTACTATGAAAGAGGTTGCTGGTAAGCTATGCAACCGCGCACTAGGCATGTATAAAAGGGTCGGGCTTGTTGATGAGGATGAGATTAACAAGTCAGAAACCTATGCTAGAAATATTAATAAGAGCTTTGAAGAGCAGAATTATTACTCTGCTGCTAGTTACTGCTTTACCCTTGGGGTTCTACTAAGAAAAGCTAATCTCAGAGAGCTTGAAGAAAAACATCCTTCACGCATAAAAATGCTTTATAATGCTACTGAAAAAGCTGTGGATGAGTTTAACCATAAACTTGATAACATAAATCTCACAACCCTGTCAGAGCTAGAAACTTATATAATTGTTAAGGAAAGGCTGCTTGAAGCAGAGGAAAGCCTGACCAAGACTGCTAATAATATCTCTGTTGATGAATTGGCTTATGCTATTGAGCGTTACTATAGTGCTGTCTACTGGTCAGACTTCTTTAGGATTAGAGGAGTGCGTGTTAAACTGGACAAGGAATACCTGAAAGAGGCTTGTTATAAGAAGCTCTCAGAAGCAGAGGAAAGGATTAATTATGCCAGCTTCTATATTCCTCTAGCCCTTCAGAATTCTAGGAACACTATTAAGCAGGCTTATGCCTTTGCTCTTAAAGAGAACTATAAGATGTGCTTGTTCAAGGCTAGCTTTGCAAAGTCAGAGTCTAACCTGCTACTCTCAAGTATTTCTATTAATAAGGACCAGGTAGAAGAGCTTGCCCAGGAAAAGCTTAAAGCTGCAAAAAAGGTTATTATAAAGGAGCAGAACAGGAATATCTTCCCTATCCTGGGTTATAGTTATTATGAGTATGCCAGTACCCTGAAAGAGAATGGCGATGCTGTCTCAAGCCTTATCTTTGCAGAGTACGCATTAGAGCTCAGTAATATTGAGATTTATTTCCATAAGAAAAGCTTTAAGCTGCCAAGGATTAATCCTTCTTATGTATTATTATTTGCTTCTGTGTTTATTCTTGGGGTGGCTGTTGGAATTATTATTAGTGTAAGGATTATTTATAAGAGGAAGAAGAAGAAGAAGAAGAGAAAATCTGAAAGGCTTAGTAAGAGGAGGAGGTAGTTCTGGTTTTCTTATTGTATGTTTTATACTCTTCTAATTATCTTGTTTCTTATTATGATTGTAATAAAACCCAAAGAAGACCTCAGAGTGAGGTCTTCCCGGGAAAAAGAGGTGAGTTTAAGTTTAGTATAGTTTTTTGTCCTCTTTTATCGACTAAAAACCACCCTTCTTTTTTCTCCACTCTGGGATGGATAAACTACTATATAAATTTTTCGTTGAACAACCATTACGGAATGGTGACAAAACAGTTAAATATTTAAAACCCAGATGATATGTGAGGGGTGTGGTGATATATGAGGCTTGCAAAGAAGACAGCGCTGTTCATTGCAGGGATGGGACTCCTAGCACAAACCATTGTAAAAGACCGTTCAGAACAATTATCCCTTGCTGATATAGTAAGGTTCACAACAGTAAAGGGTATTAAAAGCATAATAGAAAAAGAAGTAGACAAGGCGATAATCCACCTTAATAATCATCAGGGCGGCGGAGATTTCATTAATATGGAACTCCCACCAGAACTTGAACCTGCAAAAGAATTCTGGAAAGAGATGTACTTGAAATACAACTTTAACAAGGTTATCTTCTTTAACCCAAAAACATACAAGATATATGCTATCCATCAATCAGTAGGAAGAGACGAATACTTTGATATGAGTCGGAATCAAAAAATAAGAATAAGAAATGAACTAAGGAGAATAAAGAGTGAAGTAAAGAAAAAAGTAAAATCAGAGGTTGATTATGCCAGAGGAGCTGCTGATATGCTTGCTGCAGGTTTTAAGAACAGCATTTTTTATCTTAATGAATGCAGAGAAGCATTTGCAGAAGTAGGGATTAACCCAGACCTAGGGGCTGCCATAGCTCAAGGAGAGAGTTGCATGCAAAACCTTGTTTCAAGAGCTTACGCTGTTGGATTTTACCAGTTCTTAAAAGGAGTTGCAAAATTATTAGGCATGATCGTAGACTACTCTATTGACCAACGCTTAGACCCCAGAATATCTGCAAAGTATACAGCTTTGAGTTTAAAGGAATACTATGCTAGGTATGTTAATGAGCCAGTTGCCACCACTACGCATTACACAGGTCTTGGAAACTCTGACAAGGCTTTCTATTATACTAATTTCATTATTGAACAAAGAGGAATAGAAGAACCACTAACACAAGAGGAATTCTTCTCAATCATTGTAAACGAATTTGCATATCAACCTAATAGCATAAGAGGGACTTTCAGGGAGAATTCAAGACAGTATGCTGCAATAATTCAGGTTCTTATGGAAATAACAAAGGATATGTATCCTCCAGAAATATTAGAAAAGTTTGAGCCAGAATACGTCTCAATAAAGTTGAGGTATAAGAATCCCAGAGAAAAACTTGATATCAAGGAAGTTCTAGAAGATAAGATAAAAAGAGAGGTGGGAAAAAAAGAATTATTATTAGGGAAAATTCTTTCACAGGAAGAAAAAGAAAAAATAGAAGAACAAGAAAAGGAAAAACTGTTTAGACTAAATCTTTCAAGTCTTTATTTACAAAAAATTAATGGGAACACTAAGTTCTTAAGAAGCTATATGGGTTATGGAGTTAATAGAATCACACCCTTAATAACAGAAAATGCAATAATAAGAGTGCCTTTAGAAGATAAGGATTGGTTTATGAATAAATACGAACACCTGTTGGATAATCCTGAAGTCAAAATTCGTACAAAAGAAGATAAGATTGAACTAGGAAAAGCAACTTTCTCTTTAGGCGACTTGTTGTACAGAGGAGTAATGGAGATAAGGAAAAAATCAAAGCACAGCGAGGTAACAGAAGATATGCTAAAAATGGTAGAGCAAGGTTATCTTTATGATTTAAAAAGAGGTTTTCTAACACAACCCCAAAGAAAGTACCTTGAACACGCTCTTACTGTAGTCAGAATGGATGCTGAAAAAATAATAAGAGAGAAAACAGCTCATTACTGGGATAAAAGAATGCTGAAATATCTTGAAAAAGTAGAGAAACAAATAGAGTTATATAAAGATAACCAGAAACCCTCCGAAAAAAAATAATAGCATTTTATTAATAGGTTGTTTCTAAAAGGAGTTATGAGAAAAGCAATTTTAATCATAATAATAACTTCACTTCTTTTATGCTCCTGTCAAATACTAATTCCATTAGTAAAAGAACAAGACCAGTCTATAACAACGTTCATACCTGATAATAATGATACGCTTACAATAATGAATTGGAACATCCAGACTTTTGGTAGGAGTAAGTGGAATAAAACAGGGATTAGAGAAAGAATTCTTGATATTGTTCCAAGAGCAGACATTGTTTTTATCCAGGAAATAAGGGATAAGAGTGAAGATGTATTCAGGGATTTATGCAGTCAATTAAATAAAACTCATAACTGCAATATATCTAGCAGAGCAGGCAGAAGCAGGTCAAAAGAACAGTACGGGATAGTTTATAAGAAAGATATTGACATGATTAGCTTTACAGACTTTAATCCTGATGAACAAGATAGGTGGGAGAGACCTCCAATAAGAATTATTTTTAACTCATCAAGATACATACTAATAACTTATAATATACATACCAAACCTGAGGATACAAGCATAGAAATAAGAAGGCTTGAAAACATAACAAGTAAGCAAGGTAACGTAATAATCCTAGGAGACTTAAACGCGGATTGTTATTATTACAATCCAGAACTAGAGGATGACTTCATAGAATGGGACTGGGTAATCAAAGACACAGATGATACAACAACATCAGAATCAGAGTGTGCCTATGACAGAATAATAATTAATAATGACATGAAAGAAGACTATGTAAGATACGGTATTTACAAGAACATAACAAGGGATGTATCTGATCATTATCCTGTATGGGTTGAGGTAAGAGAATGGTAAAATCGAAAACTTTAAATAATAGTTTGACTACTGCTAAGGTAGGAGATTTTACTATGGCAACAGTAGTTGTAACGCGGAATTATCAAATCACCCTGCCAAAGGACATAAGAGAACAGCTTGACATAAGAATAGGAGAAAAAATGGTCTCAGAAATAGACGAAAAAGGAGAAATCAGAATAAGAAAACTGGATAAAAGCCCTGTAAAAGCAGCCTTTGGCATATGGAAAGAAATAAAAGAAACAGGAAGAGAATACGAAGACAAAATAAGAAGGGAATGGAGAAAAAGAAATGTTTAAGAAACCATTATTAATAGATACAAATATAATAGTTGATTTTCTCAGAGGCTACTCAAAAGCCAAGCCAGTATTCGAGAAAATAGAGCAAAACAAGATAGACGCTGCTTTCTCAACAATAACAGAAGCAGAGATATTCTCAGGAAAAAGATGTGACTCACTGGAAGAACAACAAAAAATAGACGCACTTCTAAGCCTAATGAAAAGACTCCCTGTGGATAAGAAAGTTGCAAGAAAAGCAGGAGAACTAAAAAGAAAACATAATATAGCCATACCTGATGCACTAATCGCAGCAACAGCAATAACCAATAACATAAAGAACATTTCCACCAAGAACAAGAAACACTTCATAAAGATAAAAGAGATAAAAATAATAGAACCATATTAAAACCTAACATTAAACCTAACAAAAACCCAGTTCTTTACTAGCAATAATAAACATTGCATGACTCCAGCAGAGAGGACTAACTGATTTCTGAATATTATTCTCAAACAACTGCTCAGGAATATATTTATCCACTCTTTCAAGCACAGCATTATAGTACTTAAGAGCTTTTTCTTTATTCCTCCCTAGTTTTGAATAATAGATGCTGAGCCAGAAGTTTAGTAAAGGCCAGCCTCCTGCTCCTCTCCGAAAATCAATACCCTCCTTCCTAAAACTATCATAGTCATCATAAGCACAGCGATAAACCAGCTTGTTCCTCACAATATTATCCTCAATGTTCTTAATAGTTCTTACCATCCTCTCATCATCTGGTCTTATAATCTTAAAAGGCTCAACCAATCCCAGAACAGAAGCATCAGGTGTGTTGTCACAAAGCCTTCCGTACCGCCTTAAGAAATAACCATCCTCCTCGCTATAAGAATCCATAATCCTCTTTTTCATTTCCTCACTAACCCTGAGCCATTTCTTATTAGGAATAATTGTATTTGCTAATTCCAAACCATGAGTACACGCTGCTAATGAATAAGTATGAGTATCCTCTGCTTCCTCACACGTAAAGTGCTCTTCCCATAAATCCTGGGTTATATTTGTGAAGGTATTGCCATCCCATACTTTGCAAATGCCATCAGCAAGTTTTGTAATTAAATCCTTGTACTTCATGGCTTTTTTCAAATCATTCTTATAATGCTCATGGATTGCCCAGAGCACAGAGCCGTTATTATCAGGCTGGAAACCCAGCCACCTCTTAGGACCATTAACATAATAGTTCTGAAACAATAGCTTGCTCTTCCTAAAGCCTTCTGCCCTGTTCCAAAGCCAGTCAAAAAAAGGTTCTTGTATGTTACTAATCCCAATCATACCAGCTGCTACACAAATAAAAGCAGCATCCCTTGGCCACACATACCTGTAATCCTGAACACAATTAGGATAATATTCTTTGTCAGCATTAGCAGCAACAATAGCACCATTCTCCAAGCAGCAATCAAGGATTACCTGCTTGCTTATCTCTAATAATGAATTGATTTTTTGTTTCAAATTAATTCACCTCCAAACTAAAATAATTCATACCCCACCTCACCCAAACCCATCTTCTCTGCTTCTCTTATATGAAGGTAAGGGTCGTGGTGATGCACTTCCTTAAAAACATTTCTTGCTTCCTGCTTGTTAACCAGGTCAAGGCTTGCCTTATCAACAGCCACAGCACCATCACCCATGATAATACCCACATCCCTTACTACTGGCTTGCCAGGGTCTTTGAAACAATCACAGTTCTTGGTTATCATCCTAGCATCATTAACATAGAACACAGGCTTATGCTTAAGGGCTTTTAGAACAGCACTAGCAGCCTCTGCCATTAGGGTATCAAAAGTCAGAGTGCTGGTTATTGCATTATTAGGGCAATAATAAACACAGTTAGTACAACTCCAGCAATTATCAGCATCCACAACTGCTCTTTCTCCTCCTCTTATTATCTTAATCTTAATCGCGCCTGCAGGGCAAACAGTTTCACAAATACCACAAGCAGTGCATTTATCATTCACCTCTGGAACTCCTAGGCTGTGCTGGTCTGCTTTTGATTTTGGAGAAACACAACCCATTGCAAGGTTCTTAATACTTCCTCCTACGCCGCTACAACCATGACCCTTGAAGTGTGTTAGTACAAGAAGAGCATCTGCTTGTGCAAGGTCTCTTGAAACCTCCACATTCATATGCTTTGTCTTAACAACAACATAATCATCTGATATAAGCACAGGGCAGCTCATCTTGTCCAAGGTGAAGCCGTGCTTTGATGCTGTTCTCTCATAAGCCTCTTTTGTATGCCTAGAACCATGATACT
>Ga0190334_1001004_pt1 | contig 12627 bp, 9 predicted proteins | sample 48720478_MG_FD_161270 | JGI IMG/M metagenome (GOLD analysis project Ga0190334, IMG submission 161270) | Hydrothermal vent sediment bacterial communities from Southern Trench, Guaymas Basin, Mexico - 4872-04-7-8_MG | ecosystem: Environmental > Aquatic > Marine > Hydrothermal vents > Sediment ...
CGTCATAATAAGCGGTATCCCTGTTTTTTCCTTGATCTCTACACCCGCATTCATAGTTAGCCAATCATGACAATGAACAGTATCATATCTCCCATGTTTTTCCATATTGTATAAAACTTTTTTAACGACAAGATCGTTGTATCTGTAAACTGCTTCATAGAAATCACCCGCTATTTCCTTAGAATCAGGTCGATCGTAGGGAAAAATCTCAGATTCTCCAACAGGTATTATCCTAATATTATGATTATCACTAGCAACACTCTGCCGAGTTTTTGGCATATAAAAATCTATTTTAACATCTTTATTAGCAAGACTACGAGTAAGACCATAGCAATGAGTAGCAAGACCACCTGCCTTAAAAGGTGGATATTCCCAGCCAATCATTGCTATTTTCATTATTATCTCCTTATATTTTAATCACCTGCAGGATTATACACTAACCCAGTTGGTCTCTGTATCAGACCAAAGTCTGTAAACATTTTATAGATTTAATCCCTAACTATTTATTTCAATGTAAATCGATTGTTCTCGTTAAGTTGTATTTTATCTTCACGTGCAAGCCATCCTAGAGCCGCATGGATTGCATCGTCATCAAGATCTGTTAACCGCTTAATAGAAGTGAGATCTATATCCCGCCATATCTCAATTATTTTATATATTATACCTGCGTGAGTCCCTATTTCTGAATCGAGATTCGTTTTATCAAGTTTATAAAAATTCTGATCTTTTGCAATTTTATTTTCTCTAGCAAGCCATCCTATGCCGATATGAAAATCATTTTCTTTTAATTTAGTCGTTTTTAAAATATCGTCTTTGTTTAAACTTCCTTTCTCATTTAAAATTGACCATATTTTTCCCGCATTAGACCCGAATTTAGTTGTTAAATCTCCCACTGATTTCCTCCATATATAATTAACTACCTAAATAGAATCTTATTTCCTATTATAAGTTTATTTAAATCTAAAAAAATAGATAAAAATTTTGGTTATGATATAAATGAACTGTAACGGGCTTGTGGGGATTCGAACCCCAGGCCAATCGGTTAAGAGCCGATTGCTCTACCTAGCTGAGCTACAAGCCCAAAAACATAGGGATATAAAATAAGAAATGAGGCTTTATTTCTTTTCTTTGACTTTCTTCTTAACTTCTATTTTTGAAATGTATTTTGCATCAATACTATCAGTTATGTACACATCTGTTCCAGCACGATATATCTTTAAACCGTCTTTTTTTGCTTTTTTGCCATCAATTTTTAAAATTAAAGGCTCTTCTGTTCTAACCTTACCCGCCTCTAATGCTTTTTCAATACTGCCACTTAGATGGACTTTTTTTCTATCTGTTGGATGAAGACCACCTTCTAGTATTATATCAGCTTCTTCTTCAGTCACAGGATAGTAAAACTCATCAATTTCAGCTTCTGGTAGATCATCAAGATTCACATCAATTGTGTGACCATAAGTAGCCCGTATCATACCACCATCTATCTGATAACGTCCACGTGGATCAGTTTCAACAAGTGCTTTGATATGATGAACACGCAACCATTTGAAACCAGATCTACTAGTTCCAATGGATTCAATTAGCTCAGAGATATCTACCCAACCATGCCCATCCATCATAAGACCCAGTTTCTCTGGGAAATGACGCAAAGCACCAGCTAATATACGACTGAGAGAATTCAACTCTTTCTCATTCATTAAGAATTTTCCTTTTTCTCCACAGATTGGGCATGCTTCTCCACGGTAGTAACCATGTTCTTCACATTCAGATAGCATAAATATCATCTGGATAATCAAAATATATAGTATAAATTTTTGTGTAAAGTCGTTGTATTAGTTGGATAGCAAGAAGTTATTAATTTGTTGTTTTTTAGTTTATGCAATTTGAATTTCAAAAATATGGCAGACCAATATTTATTTTAGTCAGTTAAGTCAGTTAAAATAGAAATATATTTATACAATAGGGTATATATTAGAAGTTTGATGTAAAGTTTGATGTAAATATACAAAAAAGAATTATTTAAAAATTAATAGGGTGGAATAGTTATGAAAAAAAGAAAAAAATACACAATAAACGTATTAATAATAGCAACATGCATGCTTATTACAGCATTCCCAATGGTTCTTACAAACAATACGATTGCATCTAGTTCAATAGAATACCCTAGTGAGACTACAAAATATACATATGCTGATAAGGATGTTACATTTAGAATAATAGGACCCAGCTATCTTAACGTAGACATATGGATTGAAAAAATAAGTATCGAAAATGATGACATCGAAAAATATCAACCTCTAGAAGATCATATATTCTTTTCTTATAAAAAATATTCAAATACCCCAGAAATACATAGTCAGTACTATAATTTTAAAACTAGTTCTAAAATTGGCTTTTACAAAGGGGGAAATGATGGACAATTATACAGAGAGGTTCATCTAAAAGTTAAAATCCCTGAAGATGCTGCGCAAGATGCCAGAATAGTTGTAAAGATAAAACAAGGGAATTATCTTTATAAAACAGGTTTCATTGCATTTGAGGGAACGGTAATAGTAAATAATGGAATATGGAAATATCAGGTATATCCCGGGACTTGGCATAAATTTGGAATAGCACAAGAAGAGGACACCTATATACAATCAATCAATATCCCCTCAGGATTTAAACTTAAATTTTCTGATCCCTATAACGGTTTTTTAGGTGGAACTGGTGATCCATCTGGTTATGATCCATATGACACCTACTACTTTTGGTATGGACGAAATCAGTATTACGGCTATTTTAATGAGTGGCATCATTGGCCTGGACCACTTAATGCCAGGATTCCACTAAATGCCCGCATAGGAGATAAAGTTGAAATTAATATAATAAAAGAAATTCATATCTCAAGAACAGGTCAAACTATAGAAAAAAATCTAACAATTGATTTGGAAGTAGATGAAACTCACTTGCCAATCTGGGATACAAGACCCACCTATGTCAGATCTGTTGATAGTACCTTATATGGCAATTTTATATGTCTGGATCCAGTAAAAACAGTATCTCCTGGAGAAACAGCGATATATAATTTAACTTGTGATCTCCCAACAGGTGTATTAGATGCTGCTAAATATGATTATACTGGAGAAGATTTTGAAATTAAATTTATTCCACAAGTAAATCCACCAAGTGGATATCCACAAGAAAGATGGCTATGGAACGATAAAGTAAAACAGATTCATGTTAAAGTTCCATCAGACATAAGCTCAGATCAGACATTACGTTTTATCGTCACTGCAGAGTGGCGGACTGGTAGTGATGGAGTTTCTACAAGTAGTGATGATGATAACAATCTTGGAATATGCGGCGGACCTCATAACCTTGGATATTATCATATTTTATTAATAACAAAAGTTAATGCGGGTATAACCGTTACAAAGGATGCGGATATTTCTCAAGGATATCCTGGTGATCTCGTTAACTATACTATCACGGTAACTAATCCGGGCTGCGATCCACTCCATAATGTTTATGTGAACGATACTACACTTGGGATATCATACTATCTTGAAACGTTAGCTGGAGGTGCAAGCAAAACATACTATGTCGAACATATACTCCAAGCTACACCAGATCCTTTTGAAAACTGTGTAACAGCAGAAGGACACAATGAACAAGGTTTCTTGTATACAGATAACGACTGTGCAAGTGTAGACGTAATAACATGTGGACCATGTTTAGAATATACACCAAAATCATATGATTTTGGATGTATGGAAGAGTGCAAACAAGCGTCTACAACATTTCAAATATGGAATGGATGCATAGATACTCTTGACTATTCTATCTCTGAAGATTGTGGTTGGATATCTGTTTCTCCAACTACAGGAGATTCTACAGGAGAAAAGGATACAATAACAGTAAATGTCAATACAGCAGGTTTATTCCCTGGGACATATACCTGTAACATTACAATAAATTCCAATGGCGGGAGTGGAACATTCCCCATAAGTATATCTGTCGGAGATTGTGAAGGACCACATTTGGAATATAGCCCAGGTTATTATGAGTTCGAAGACATGAACACTGGTGAGACATCTTCAACAAGTTTTGACATATGGAACTCTGGTACAGGAATACTTACATACAACCTCTCAGAAAACTGTAGTTGGGTTACACTTTCAACCACAAGTGGTAGTTCTACTGGTGAACATGACACTATAACAGTCACAGTTGATACTACTAGTTTATCAGAAGGGGCATATAGCTGTGACATCACAATAGTTTCTAATGCTGGAACTGGTGTTTTTACTGTTACTGCCAATATTGATAACAGTGCCGATAATCAGTTACCCACCGTGAATATCGTTCAACCTGAGAGAAAAATATACGTCGGAGGTAGAGGAATTATTTATTTCCCAAGACCATTGATCATAGGTGGACCTATAACAATAATGGCTAATGCATCTGATGCCGATGGAAGCGTAACACAGGTAGGATTTTTCATTGATGATAAATTCCTCGCTAATGTTTCATCAGAACCGTATAATTACGTCTGGAACGAAAGAGCATTTGGTTTACACGTTATCCATGTGATAGCATATGATAACAAAGGTGGAGTTTCCGAGGCAACAATAGATATCCTCGTTATTAATCTTGGACTTGGCAGCTCCAACAAGGGCTAGAACCAGATAAATTACAAAAATCATTGTTTAACCTGATAGTTATTTTTTCGTTTTCGATCTTTAACGAATAAAGTGAATAAAAAATAATATAGCCAACTCAGAAAATGTTTAGTATAAATTTTTGTACTAAATAGTTATTACGGTTTCTTGGTGACTTTTTGGAAAAAGAAGATCTAAAAAAACTAGCTGGAGAGAAAGCTGTTGAATACATTAAGGATGGTATGATTGTTGGTCTTGGAACAGGATCAACAGTTGAATATTCTCTTAGAAAACTTGGACAACTCGTGAGAGAAGGACTTGACATACAAGGGGTTCCTACATCTATTCATACTCAGCGTATAGCAAAAGAAGAAAAGATACCACTCACAACCCTTGCAGAAAACCCAGATATTGATATAACAATCGATGGTGCTGATGAGGTTGACTCGGATCTTAATCTTATAAAAGGTGGCGGTGGTGCCCTTACCAGAGAGAAAATCATTGCTTTTAACTCAAAAAAAGTAATTATTATTGTTGATGATTCTAAAATCGTTAAATGCCTTGGTATTGACTTTCCGCTCCCGGTTGAAGTAACCAAATTTGGTTGGGCTTCTACTAAAAAAACACTTGAAGCTTTTGGTTGCAATGTTGAGCTAAGGAAAGTTATGGGTGATGAACCATTTATAACTGATAATGGGAACTATATCCTAGATTGTGAGTTTGAAAGGATAGAGGATCCTGTTCAACTAGAGATGGATCTTAACCTCATCCCAGGTGTTGTAGAAAATGGTTTATTTATTGGACTAGTTGATAAAGTTATTGTTGGTGGGAAACAAGGTGTTTTAACACTTGAGAAAGAGAAATCAGTTGTTTAGCTATGATAAAAGTAAAAAAAACTTTAGAGGACACAAAAAAATTAATTAATTCAATTGATTTTGATGCACACTGGTATAGAAGGGTATTTCATGCATTTGGAGCAAGTTTTCTTTTTTATTATCTATTGCCAAATGATGTAGATTGGATTGTTTTTTTAAAAAACTGGGTTCCACCAGTTCTGGTTATTTTAGCTGTTACTCTTGAGATTCTTAGATTAAAAGGGAAAATCAGTAGTGATCATTTTTTTGGATTGCGTATGTATGAAAAAAACCGCGTTGGTAGCTATGTTTTTTTTGCAATTGGTGTACTTGTACTTATTAGATTTTTCCCTCAGCAGATAGCAGTTCCCTGTATACTCTGTGCATGCTTTGGTGATCCAGTTATTGGTGAGATAAGAAATCATTTTGATAAGAAATACGTGTACGTTCTTGGTTTTCTTATTTGTATGTTCTTTTTTATGATTTCATGGGTTAAAGCAGATGTTTGGTTGATGATAATTGTTTCTGTGATTGGGGGATTAGGGGCAATTATTGGTGAAACGCATAAGTTTTGGTGGCTTGATGATGATTTTATGATACAAATATTACCTGCTGTTTTACTGTTACTTATCTGGTTTAGCGCTAGTTATTTTGGTTTAACATTACCTGGAGAAATAATCGTTCCTAGTAGGATGCCTTGGTGATATAAAATGAATAAAAACATGGAGTATCTGAAAAAAGAAAAAAACATGTCTAAGATTATTCGAACTGAGCTTCTTTTTGCTCCTTTGTTGATTATCACTCCTTTTATTGTTGGCTCTATTTTTATATATGAGTGGTATTCCCGCGGTTTTGTTACAGGTGTTTCTTCTTTTGATTTTGAGGTTGTTTTAGGTTTGATAATTATTTTTGGTAATCTAATGTTTGATATTCCTTTTGTTAAATCTCTTAGAAGGCTTTCACGAGAGAATCTAGAGAAAAAAGAGTAAAATAATCATTTTTTATTTTTTTACAGGTTTTAATCTGTAAATCGCTGGTAGTAACATAGCTGCTCCTATTACTGATACTGCTACCATGAATATTATTACGTATACGAACTCGTTAAGAGCGGATATGTTTACTACTAGTATAGCTGCTATACCTGCGGATGTTGTAAAAGCAGCTTCGATAAGGGAGAAACCTGTTTTTTCTATTGATGCTTTTATTGCATCGGTGTTTGATTTGCCATTTGCCAGTTCTTCGCGATATCTATGTGTTATATGTATTCCGTAATCGATTCCTACTCCTATCATAATTGATGCTATTGTTATTGTTACTGGGGAGAGGGGTATGTTTGTTGCTACCAGGAATCCTGGTTCCCACATTAGTACGAAGAATACAGGTATCATTGTTAGAAATCCATATGCTGTGGAGTTGAAAATTATTATTAATGCAGCTAGTACTAGTATTATTGCGAGAAACATTGATCTTGTTTGTTCATCTTTGAGTTTGTTGTTCACTGCTACATATATTGCATCTTGTCCAGTGAGTATTGATACTTTACCGTTTCGTGGTATTACAGTGTTTGCTGCTATTAGATTTAGCTGGTTTACCGTTTTTTCTATTTTTTGAATACTTGTGCCTACAGGTAATGTTACAATTATTAGTGTTTTTGAATGATCCTCGTTTACGATTCCTTCTTTTGCTATTTTGTCGAATATTATTTTATCTGCGTCTGTTATGTTGCTGAATTTCTCAACAATTGTGTTCCTGTCCAGTATTTCATGTATTTCTTTTAATGGGTCAGCGATGGATGATACTGTTGCACCATAGAGACGCATGATTTCCTCCATGTTGTATATAGCATTGATCACTTCTGGATCTTCTAGACCATATGGATCTGTTTCAACTAGGAATGCGTTGAAGTTTCCACCATTTCCAAATTTATCTCCATATTCTAGCATGGCTTCTGTTTCAGGTATTCCTTTTGGAACCATGCTATGATAGTTTACATCTGTTTTTATCTGTGGGAGCACACTAACTGATAGAATTGCGAAGAAACAAGCTATTAGAATTATTCTTTTCCTGTTGTTCAGTACAATGTTTGCAATTTTTGTCCAATTTGGTACTTTTGTTGTTTTTTCAAATTTTAGTAATATCACAAGACATGGTACAAGTATCATAGCTGACATAAAAGAGTAAAGTATTCCAACTGCGCAGCCGAAACCGAACGATACCATGGGAGCCATACTTGAGATAGTTAGAGATGAAAAACCAATTATCGTGGTGACAGAGGATAATAGTACTGCTTTACCAGTTGATCTAAGGGTTTTTTCGATTCTTGTTATTTTGTCTTCGATGTTTTTTTCTTCAGAAAGTCTATTCATGAGATAAATTGAGTAGTCAACACCCAAACCAAGTAGTAATGCTACTATAGCTACTGAAAGGATTGAAAGCTGCGGAAATACAACTCCTAAGGTTCCAAATGTTAAAATGAGCGTAAATACAACAGGCAGGAACGCTATTAATATTCCTTTTGGAGTGCGATGGAAATAAAACAAAACAACAGCTGTAAATAATATAGCTATTGGGAATATGACTAAAAGATTTTTCATGCTTTGCATCTGATTTGCTTTTTGCATAGCAATTGTTCCAGTTATGACCATATTTGCATATTTAGTACCTCGGTTTTCTATTGCATCTTTTGTTTTTGATAAAACACTGTCAAAGTCAGCATTATCATCCAATTGGATTATTATCACAGCATATTTGTAATCATCTGTGAAAAGTATACCTTTCATGCTACTTATCTGAGTTCTAGCAAGGTAATCAGAGATAACATTTGGATCTGTTGGTATATCGTCTACACCGTTTCCTCCACCTAGTTCCACAGGTGGGTTTTTAGCGTTCTCATTTCTGATAAGAACGGATAGGCTCTTAATTGAAATTATACCGTTTTCTTCTCCATGTATATGAGGTTGTTCATATAACGTACGATATATTTCATCCATTTCACGGAGTATCTCATACTCTCTAACATCGTATGATCGAGTAGATTGATTTATTAGAATAATTATAGTTGAGCCCATCTTGAATTCCTTGTTTATCTGATTATAAAGTTTAAGAACTGGGTCATCTTGCGATAAATAGTTTGCATAGTCTGCTTCCATGTAGAGATTTCTTGCTTGTAAACCAACTAAAACAGTGAATATGGTAAACACTAATATGACCGTACGGGGTCTTTTTGCCATTATTGCTGCTAGTGTTCTCATACTCATGTTCGGTCTACTCCGGGTTCGTAGATTTTTATTTTCACAGGTTTGTAGTTCTTTGTTGATTTGCCGTCAAAAGCAAGACATGCGAGTTGGTTTAGTCTCTCTTCCATTTCGTTTTTGTATCTTTTTAAAAGTTCAACTGGTGAAATAGGGTAATACATGTATGGATTTTTTCCGATATTGTCATTTTTTATTTTTTTTCTAAAAATTAGTCTTTGATTGTACATCTGAGAAAGTGTTTCTCGCACTGTGCTTGGATGTAGTTTTGTTCCTTTAATTATTTGTTCTGTTTTGGCTCCATTTTTTTTGAGTAGATATACATATATGCGGGATCTTGCTCTACTTTTCAGTATCTCAGTTACTGTTTTTTCGATTTTTTTGTTTCCGTTGTTTTTTGATCCCGACATTTTAATAAGCACCGTTTTTATTAAATTTTTTCAATATAATTGTTGTTTTGTGAGTTTAAATACTTTTCTATTTTGTCGCCCTTTAAACGACAAAAAAATATATGAAAAAAATGAATGAAAAAAACACTGATTTCTCTCCTGTAAAAGCTTAAAAAATAAAATGTCGTTTTAACTGACGACAATATTTTATAGAAAAAACGATATTAAAATGTCGTTTTTAAGGCGACAATATTTTCAATAAATTTTATGTAACTTTTCTTTATTATTGAATATCAGAGATCAAGGATATGAATACATGATCAAAAAACATGTTAAAGAAACTTTAAACAAATGGAGACGGTATCATAAGATATCCGACGTGGGTAAAATAACAAGACGTTACTTTGTTATGAATGCCTTTGATGGAGCCCTCACAATGCTTGGTGTTGTAATTGGTGCATATATCTCGGGATTGATTGAGAATCCAATTCCCATTATCAGTGCAGGTATTGCTGGGTCTATTGCCATGGGTGTTTCTGGAGTTAGTGGAGCATATATGACAGAAAAAGCTGAAAGAACTAAAAAATTAAAGGAGTTAGAGAAAGCAATGCTTACGGATCTTTCGAACGGTTTACATGAAAAATCTCATAGATTTGCCGCTATCTTTGCTGCAGTTGTTGATGGCGTTTCACCAGCTCTTGCGGCTATGATTGTTATCTCTCCCTTTTTTCTCGCTAATTTTGGTTTTATATCATCAGATGTTGCTTTTTTTTCTTGTATTGTTATAACCATGACTGTTTTAACACTTTTAGGTGTTTATCTTGCTAGGATTAGTGACGAAAGCATGATTAGATATGGTTTTATGATGTTATTAGTTGGTATTGTTACCGCTTTTATCTGTGTTGGTACATCTGTGTTACTTGGCGGAGCTGCTTTGTTATAACCTTTGTTTGACTTTAGGAAAACTAAGTGAATTAATTAAAGGATTATCCTTAAAAGTCATCTTTATTCTCTTCTAATATATAATATTTTAAATGGTAAATTTTATATACTATGATGAATATAATTATATTGCTTTAAATTATTTGAAAATGGAATTAACCGAGGGAAAAAAATGAAAATAAAAGCATTGGTAAGTTTATTTATAGTGCTTACGATGGTCGCTTCTGCATCATTTGTTGTAGGAGCAGGTGACAATGATAATTGCAGTGTATTAACCACTGCAGACGATGAAATATATCCTTTTGGAGAAATCATCAAAGAAGTCTGGAACGGCACAGACTGGGTTGACTCAACTTATGCGAATATTGGCGATACAGTCAGATTTAGAATAACTATAATCTATCATGAGACAGATCATCCAGATGCAACAACAGTGAGAAATGTCATAGTTGTTGATACATTACCGGATTCTCTTGATTACGCTGACAATGCAAATATTGAACCAAATGAGATATCTGGTAAAACGTTGACATGGGATTTTCCGGGACCATATTGGAGTAATGAAACTGGCAGTTGTATCGTTGAAATCCTAGAATTCGATGCAAATGTAACTGGATACACCGATGAAAATGGTGATGATAACTTTGTAGAAGTTACTGGACTTGAAAAATGTAGTAGCCGCTCATTGTATGGTAATGACACTGCTACAGTTATAGTATATCAACCTGAATGCGGCGATCTTGAAGTATCTAAAAAAGTATGGAATGGATCCGCATGGGTTGATCATGCGATAGTCGATCATGGTATTGTAACATTTAATATAACTATAACCTACCACGCAGGATGTGGTTACGTTGCAACAGATATTAATGTAGTAGATTACATAACTCCAAATGGTTTGTCATATGAATATGTAGATTCCAACTATGATCCATCTTACATATCTGAGGATACAATATACTGGAATTTAACGGAAGATCATGACGTTGAACTTTCTGATGGCGAAAGCGTGTACATCGAACTTGAATTAAACTTAACAGATGGATATGATACTCTCGAAAACTGTGTTGAGGTAAACGCGGTAGAACACTGCTGTGACTGTGATCTATGCGGCGGAGATTGTGCTTCTGTAACAGTTGAAGAACCACCATGTGAACCAGGAATAGAAGTTGAAAAATACGTTTGGAATGGAACCGCGTGGGCAGAATACGTAGATGATCTACACCTTGATGATATTGTACCATTCAAAATAGTAATTACCTACTATGACTGTGACACAAATTATGAAATCCTAAATATGATGGTAACAGATGAATTACCATGCTGTCTTGAGTATCTTGAAACCACAGATATCTCAACAACGGGGGAGATGGACCCAGCAAATATCACAGTAGAATCTGAAGGAAAAGTTGTTACTTGGGATTGGGTCTTTGACAATCATGTCGTGTTACATGATGGTGATAGTTTAACTATTAAATTTAATGCAGTGGTTACAAACTATTGTGAAATGGAAGATGAAAACTGGGTTTACGTTGAAGCATGGGGTTGTAGTGGACCTCATTTCTTTGGTGAAGACAACGCAGTAGTTAATTGTACACCACCAGTACCAAAATTCTCCAAAAAAGCTTTTGATGGTCAAGAATGGGTTGATGAAATAGAGGTAAACAAAGGGGAAACAGTTAGATTCAAACTAGAACTCGAATATTACGGTGAGACAGCATTAGATGAAGTAAAATTTGTTGATATATTACCATGTATCCTTGAATATGCAGACAATGTTGTATCAAACCGTAATCTAACCGTTGAGCTTTCTGAAGATGGAAAAACAATATGGTTTAACTTAACAGATGATGTAGTACATGATGGAGATATAGTAACAATTGAATTTGATGCATTTGTAAATGGTACAACCGGGGAATGCTGCGACTGTGAATATGTTGAAAATTATGCTTATGTAACTGGTAAGATCGGTTGTGTAGAAGAACCGAACTTCTTCATGGAAGATTGGGTAAGGATAGTAGCCAAGGGTAACTGCCCACCAACAATACCAGCAATACGCGGACCAGCAACTGGAGAAACAGGAGAAGAACTAACTTTCTACTTCCTATCCGATGACCCAGATGACGATCAAATTTATTACATGATTGACTTCGATGGAGATATAACCAGCTATCTCGGGCCGTATGCCTCTGGTGAAGAAATATCACAAACATATACGTTTGATGAGCCAGGAACATATAAGATAAAGGCGAAAGCTAAAGATGAAAACGGAGCAGAAAGTGGATGGACGCCTACTGGATACGAGCATGTAGTAGTAATAACAGAAGCCCCAGCACCACCAAATGAAACCACAGAATTAACTGTAAAAATGGGCATGTTTAGTTTCGGAAGGATAAAAGCAATAGTAATAAACACAGGGGATATCAATCTAACAGATATATCATGGGAAATAAATGCAACAGGTGGAGTACTAAAAAGAATAACAATATACAACAACGGTACAATAGACACATTAGACACAAATGAAAGCGTGAAAATATACTCATCA
>Ga0190334_1001007_pt1 | contig 12602 bp, 11 predicted proteins | sample 48720478_MG_FD_161270 | JGI IMG/M metagenome (GOLD analysis project Ga0190334, IMG submission 161270) | Hydrothermal vent sediment bacterial communities from Southern Trench, Guaymas Basin, Mexico - 4872-04-7-8_MG | ecosystem: Environmental > Aquatic > Marine > Hydrothermal vents > Sediment ...
GACCCACCAACCGGTGATCAGCGGTGTCGCCGTCGTATCGTGACACCAGTAGTAGTCGAGCGGTACGACGAGGGAGAACTGGATGATCTCGTTCGCCCTAAACACGGTGTAGCACGTCTCTTGCGCATCGGTGGCACAACCGCAGTCGGCAAATCCCGTCAACCCGGCGGCCAAGAGAATGGCAGCGACTACCAACCCTATCTTACGCATCAAGGTACCTCCTCATCTTGCCCCTCTACCTTGGTATTCTACTCCTTAGTGTTCGATATACACCCTGACTGGCCGGTCGGTTTCCAAATCCGGGATTCTGTAGGGCAACCCCCCTCTTTCCAGGGATTCCGGCATCTAGGGATCTGCCGAAACGGAGTGCGGCGCCTCCCTTGGGTTTGTCTTCCATTGTCACTAAGATGATTCTCCGGTCGGACTTGAACCGGGCTCCGGTTGTCGTATATATTTATCGTATATATTGTTTCACGTTTTGCATAGTCAAAAGGCGGTGAGCGAAAGTGATGCGGCAGTACGTCAACAAATCCTTAGATCGTGGCCTTCAAATCCTTGATCTGTTCAATGAGTCAAGGGAGCTAATGACGGCCTCGGAGATCGCTGCAGCCCTGAACACATCACCTGCCACCTTGTATCCGACCCTTCATACGTTAGTCGCTCACGGTTACTTGGTCAGGGATGAGGTGAAGCGCTTCCGCCTCGGGCTCAAGCTCCTCGAGCGGAGCGGCCAGGTCCTCGTCGGGCTTGATGTCCGTCGGGTTGCGCAGCCCCATCTCCGCAGGCTTGCTCGGAGTCGCCAGGTGACGGCGGATCTCGCGATCCTCTACGGGAGAGAGGTCCTTTATCTCGAGCGTGAGGTCGGCCATCCGACCGCCATTCTGAGCGAGGTCGTTGGACGTCGCGTCCCCCTCCATTGCACCTCGCTGGGGAAGGTACTCCTTGCCTTCCTCCCCGATCAAGAGCGCCTCGAGCTGGTGAAGGGGCTCTCGCTGGAAGCGTACACGCCGAACACCATCGTCGAGAAGAAGAGGCTCCTCGACGAGCTACGCTCGATTCGCGATCGAGGTTATGCCCTGGACATAGAGGAATTCCATCTGGGGAGTGCCTGTGTAGGGGCACCCGTCTGGAGCCACGGCGGGAGGGTGGTCGCCGCAATCAGCCTGATGCTACCTGTCACCAAGGATCTCAGGCGGCATCACAGCGAGGAGGCTCGCGCCGTCATCGAAACGGCGACCGCCATCTCGAAGGAGCTCGGATTCGCCTCTGGGAAGGGAGGGCTCCGTTAGGCGGGGGTATTCTCCATGGCTAACCGGGATGGTAGGGACTTCGATGTTGTGATCATCGGTGCGGGTGTCGTCGGCTCGGCGATCGCCCGCTACTTGAGCCGGTACGATTGTTCGGTTGCGGTTGTGGAGAAGGGATCGGACGTCGGCGGGGGGGCGAGCTCGCGGAACTCGGGGGTGATCCACGCTGGGATCAACTCCAAGCCCGGAACCCTGAGGGCTCGCTTCTGCATGGAGGGGCGGAGGCTCCTCATCGACTGGTGCGATCAGATGAACGTACCGTATGAGATCTGCGGTAAACTCGTCGTTGCCCGCCGTGAGGAGGAGATCCCCGGCCTTGAGAGGTTGAAGAGAGATGGGGAGGAGAACGGGGTCCCTGATCTGCGGATCATCTCCGGGGATGAAGCGGCCAGGCTCCAGCCGGGGATCAGATGCGTCGCTGCGCTTCATGTCCCCTCGAGCGGAATCGTCTCCCCGTACGCCCTTACGATCGCGCTCGCCGAGGACGCTGCGGTGAACGGGGTCGTCTTCTTCCTCGACAATAGAGTCGAGGGGATCGAGCCGGGAGAGGAATGCTTCGTCGTCCGGACCGACAAGGGTATCCTCCGCGGCCGCTGGCTGATCAATTCGGCCGGGATCCATGCCGGGGAGATCGCGCGGCTGATCGATCCGGAGGCCCCACCCCTCTACCCGTGCGTCGGCGAGTATCTGATACTCGATAGGCTCGTCGGCGAGCGCATCTCAATGTCCGTCTACCCGGCACCGCGGGTCGACAACGCGGGCCTCGGGGTTCATATAACCCCCACTACGGAGGGGAACGTCCTCCTCGGCCCATCGAACGAGTACGTGGCCGATCCTGAGGAGAGCCGCTCCACCCGCCCCACCATGAAACGTTTGCTTAAAGAGGTGCGGGTGATGTGGCCGGACGTCCCCGAGTCCCTGGTGATCGGGGCGTATGCCGGCGTCCGGGCGAAGCTGACCCCGCCCGACGCCGGGGGGTTCGGTGACTACATCATTCGGAGGACCCCTGCCTACCCGCGTGCGATCCAGTTGATCGGGATCGAATCCCCCGGTCTTACTGCGGCCCCGGCGATCGCACGTTACGTCATCGACGACATCGTACGGACCGAGGAGCCGTTCGAGCCGAAGCCGGATCGGGCGATCGCCATCCGACGTTGGCCGAGAAGGTTCGACGAGCTCCCTGAGGAGGAGAAGCAGCGTCTCGTCAGCGAGGATCCCGACTATGGGGAGATCGTCTGCCGCTGCGAGGGGGTGACGAAGCATGAGGTTTTGCATGCCCTCAGAAACCCGCTCGGCGTCAAGACCCTGGCCGGGATCAAGTTCCGCTCTCGCGTGACGATGGGGCGTTGCAACGGCGGGTATTGCCTCCCCCGCATCGTCGACATGTTGCAGAAGGAGGGAGGGTGGACCTCCGACTCCTTTGTCCTTCGCGGCCCTTCCTCCCCCCTGTTCGTCGGCCGCGTCGTGGAGGGGGAAGATGCCTGATAGGCCGCGGAAGACGGATGTTCTGGTGATCGGGGGAGGGCCGGCCGGTCTCGCCGCCGCTGCATCGGCCGCCGAGGCCGGGGCCCGCGTCCTCCTCGTCGATCGGAATCGGAAGCTCGGTGGGATCTTAAACCAGTGTATCCACGACGGTTTCGGGCTTCATACCTTTGGCGAGGTCCTGACCGGCCCTGAGTTCGCCGCCCATTACGTAAATAAGGTACTCGAAGCAGGGGTAGAGGTTTACACCGACACGCTCGTTGCGGGGATCTCTGCAGGCGGGGATGTGATCCTCACCTCATTCGGCTCGCGCTGGGGGATCCGGGCCGGGGCGGTCGTCCTCGCCATGGGCTGCCGCGAGCGGACGCGGGGGATGATCCGGATCCCGGGGACGAGGCCGGCCGGGGTGTACACGGCCGGGACGGCGCAATGGTTGACGAACATGGCGAACATCCGTGTGGGGAACCGGATCGTCATCCTCGGTTCGGGGGATATCGGGTTGATCATGGCGCGTCGGCTGAGGTGGGAGGGGGCGGATGTCGTCGCCGTGATCGAGCTTCTCCCCTACCCATCCGGCCTTCCGCGGAACATAACCCAATGCCTCGACGACTATGATATCCCGCTCTATCTCTCGCACTCCGTCACCGAGATCCACGGGCGCGACCGCCTGGAGGGGGTGACGGTCGCTCGGTACGACGATTCCCGCCGCCCGATCCCGGGGACGGAGTTTCGGATCGAGTGTGACACCCTCCTCCTCTCGGTCGGTCTGATCCCGGAGAACGAGCTCTCCCGCCGGGGAGGGGTCGATATCGACCGGGTCACCCTCGGTCCGCGCGTCGATGATCGGTACGTGACGAGCGTCGACGGGGTATTCGCCTGCGGGAACGTCCTTCATATTCACGACATCGCCGACTGGGCGGCGGATGAGGGGACAAGGGCCGGTAGGACGGCGGCCGACTACGCCCTCGGGAGGGTCGATCGGCACAGGGAGAGGATACCGGTCGAGGCGAGGGAGGGGATCCGGTACGTCGTCCCCCAGTCGGTCGACCGGACGGCCGGGGATGCCCTCCTCTCGTTCCGCGTCCGTGAGCCGGGGGAGGACAAGGTGGTGACTGTCAAGGCGGGCGGGGACCCCATTGCGAGCGAGAGGTTTCGCCGCGTCCATCCGGCGACGATGATCCAGCTCTCCCTTCCCCTTAAACTGCCGCGCGATGTCGATCGCCTGGAGGTCAGCCTATCATGACGGAGAGGCGGATCACCTGCATCCTCTGCCCGAACGGGTGCGTCCTCGATGTCACCTACAGCGGTGAGCCGACCGAGGAGACGATTTCGGTCGTCGGGAACCTCTGCCCGCGGGGGATCTCGTATGCGCTCGAGGAGCTGATCCGCCCCAAGCGGACCCTGACGACGTCGGTGCTGGTGATCGGCGGGGAGGAGCCGCTCGTCAGCGCGAAGACGGCCTCACCGATCCCCCGCTCGAAGATCGACGAGGCCCGCAGGGAGCTCCTGCGGGTCGTCGTCGAGGCACCTGTTGCGATCGGGGATCTCATCGCTAAGGATATCGCCGGGACCGGCGTCGATGTCATCGCGACTCGGGGGGTGGGCCGGGTGTGAACCGGGACTACCTCCTCTCTCCTGTCAGGTGCGTCATCGGGCGCGGATCCTCGCTCGATGCCGGCGAGCTCGTCGGTCGGATCGCGCGACGCGCGCTCGTCCTCGGCGGGAGGAGGGGGCTCAGCGCGGCCGATGGGGCCTTATCGTCGTTGAGGCGTCGGCTTGAGTCGGTCCGCGTCCTCCCGTTCAGCGGTGAATGCACCGAGGAGGCGATCGGAAAGGCGATTGAAGAGGCGGGTGGGAGCGGGGTGATTGTCGGGATCGGTGGTGGGAAGGCCATCGATACGGCCAAGGCCGCGGCCGATGTGCTCGGGATCCCGTGCGTGACCGTCCCCACATCGGCGGCGACGTGCGCCGCCTATACCCCGCTTGCGATCATCCATACCCCTTCTGGCGCATACGAGGAGAGCCGGCGTCTCTCACAACCGGTCAGGGTGATGATCATCGATCCGGATCTCATCATCACCGCCCCTCCCCGGCTGCTGCGGAGCGGGATCGTCGATGCCCTCGCCCGGTCGTTCGACACGCTGCTGGCCGCCCGCAACGGCGTCCCTGCGGTCACCGCCTCTCTGTCGTTGGCCGTGAGTCGGATCCTCCTCGATGACGTCCTCTTCCCCCTCGGGGAGGAGGCGATCTCGGACAATCTCAACGGGGATGTGACCGATCCCTACTCGCGTGTGGTCGAGGCGTGCATCCTGGGGGCCGGTCTCGCCGGGGAGACAGGGGGGCGGTTCTTCGGCCGGAGCTTCAGTCACGCCGTCGGTTACGCGTTGTCTCACATCGTCGATCCCGATGCGGTCCTTCATGGCGAGGCCGTCGGCCTCGGGGTCCTCGTCCAGTCGGCGCTCGACCCGGATACGCCCGTCTCCCTCGAGGGGATGCTCGACCGATATAAGAGATGGGGCCTCCCGCGTTCGTTCTCCGCTTTAGGGATCTTCGATCTTCGTGGTGAGAAAGGGATCGATCTGGCCGGCCGGGCCCTCCGCTATCTCGATCGAGAGAGGGCCGTCCCCTTCCCGGTCACGGAGGAGGAGCTCCATCGCGCGATGATAAGGATCGAAGCGATAGCTGCTGACCAGGCTCAGAATGGGAGTTGAGGGTCGGTTATCCCGAGTTCGTCGCGGATGGCGGAGAGGGTGGCTTGGAGCTTCGGATTGATAGGGATGCCATGGGAGGCGGTCTCTCTCTCCCGTTCGCATTCTTTCTCACCGGCAGTGTAGATTCGATCTGCTCCCGGGAGCTTCCGCGATGCGCGCAGCCGCCGGAGAATCTCTCCCGTCGTCTTCCTGAAGCTCGTAGGATCGGTGAATACCCCGATGTCGATCGCCAGGAAGAAGTGGCCGAGCCGCTGCTTGCGCGGGGAGCCGTCCGGGGCGAAGCTCGCAAGCTCCTGGAGGGAACAACCGGCCTGGAGGCTGGCCGATAGGATCTCGACGATCGTAGCAAACCCGTATCCCTTATGCCCACTGAGCGTCTCACCCGCTCCTCCGAGGGGGAGGAGTCCGAACTCGCCGGCGTTGAGTCCCTCAAGAACGGCATCGGTGTCCGTCGCTATTCCTCCCCCGCGATCGATGACCCAACCGGGTGGGAGGGGCGTGCCGGCACGGGAGAGGACCTCAAGCTTCCCGCGTGGGACGACGGAGGTCGAGGCGTCGAACAGGAAGGGGCATCCCTCGTCGGTCGGGGCTCCGAAGGCGATCGGGTTCGTCCCGAACATCGGCTCGCCCCCGAACGTCGGAAAGACGGAGGGGCGTGCGTTCGTCATCGTCACCCCGATCAGCCCCTCCTCGACCGCCAGCAACGAGTAATAGCCGGCGATCCCGAAATGGGACGAGTTGCGGACGGCCACGGCACCGATCCCGTATTCCTTCGCCTTCCGGATCGCCAGCCGCATTGAACGGACCCCGATTACGTGCCCCATTCCGTGATGGCCGTCTACGACGGCTGTCGTCGCCCCTTCTTGGACGACTTCGAACTCGGTCACCGGCTCGATCATCCCGGCGCGGATCCGATCGATGTACATCCTGAGGCGGCCGACCCCGTGCGAAGCGATCCCGCGAAGATCGGACCGGATGAGGACATCGGTGCAGATCACCGCGTCATCCTTGGGGATCCCGAGCCGGACGAAGGCGGCCTCGGAGAATCTGCGGATGGTATCGACCGGTACGGAAACGACGTCCTCCTTCATTGGTCACCCTCCTCTCCGAAGCGGATGAGGATCTTGATGGCGTCTTGATCCTGAGAGGCCTCGATCGCTTCGATGATCCGTTCGAACGGGAAGACATGGGAGATCAACGGCCGTGCATTGAGGATCCTCTTCGCCACCAGCTCGTGTGTCCGCTCGTAGGCGAGGAGGGAGGCGTCCGAGGTGAGGACATCCACCTCGCGTCTAACAAGGGAGATGAAATCGAATCGGACCTCCTGCGACGGGATGCCGACCAGGCAGATCCGACCGGCCGACCGGACGAGGCTGACGGTCTCAGCGATCGTATCCGGCCGGCCGGCCGCCTCGATTACTATGTCTGCCCCGTTCCCATCCGTCTCCTCAAGAACGACGGTCCTCAGGTCCTCCTCCGGAGGGCGTACGACACGATGGGCCCCCAGCCTCTTTGCGAGCTCCAAGCGCCTCTGGCGGTGCCCCGAGACGATGATCCTCTGGCTTCCGAACGCGACCACGCTCTCGAGGGCGAACAGGCCGATCGGGCCTGCCCCGATGATGACCACGGTATCCGACGGTGTCGGCGCGATCCGGCGGACGGCGTGATAGCCGACCGCCGCCGGCTCAACAAGGGCCCCTTCTTCGAGGCTTAACCCATCGGGCGACGGATAGACCGCGTATTCCGGGAGCTTGTAGTACTCGGCGAAGACGCCGTCCGTGTCGATCCCGAGGTGTTCTCGATACCGGCAGACGTTGTATCGGCCGGAACGGCACGGGAGGCAGTCGCCGCATATCAGGTAGGGGGCGTTGACGACCTGTTGGCCGGGGACAAGATGTTTGACGTTCTCCCCCACGGCTTCGACGGTACCAGAAGCCTCGTGCCCCATGATGATCCCCGGCTTCGCCGGAAAGCTCCCTTTCATTATGTGTAGATCCGTCCCGCATACAGCTGCGAATCCGGTCTTGATCAGTACCTCATCCGGGGATATCCTGGGTTTGTCGACCTCTTTTATGTGGATATCGCCGGGGCCATCGAACACCAACGCTTGCATCGAATTTACGCTCCTTCCTCTTTGCCTCTACGGGGGGTAGGAGATGGTGTAGAGATGCCGACCTCCGTTGCGCGGACCTCGCACCACGGCATCGATCTCCTCCTTCGGTCGTTGGCTCACCTTCTCCATCGGCGGGAGTTCACCCGGAGGGAAGGTCCCGAGGATGTCGTCGTGCAGCTCCACCAGGTAATCGAGGATCCGTTCCACCCCGGCGTACGCCTTCTCAGGGGAGGCCAGACTCGGCTTACCGATCACTCCCTCCGGGTATATGCAGATCTCGAGCCCGCTCAGCCCCACCTGGGCGTGGCCGGGTATCGGGCGCTGGTAGATGTCGCCTCCCCCGTCGATGTGACGGAGCCCCTTCCCGTCACGGAGGAACCCGGACGGGACGGTATCGATCGCGTCCTCGATGTGGATCAACTCCGGGAAGAGCGCCATCGAGTAGGACGTCTCCGCCTCGTCGGCGTGCTTGAACGGCGTGTCGAACGGACCGCCGTGCGCCTTATCCTTCAACAGATCGGGGATGACGAGCGGCCAGTTGACGAACGCGATCACAGTTGGAACTTGATATTTTTTCATAAACTGGTGGATCGCGTTCGGGATCACGTATTCCTGCCCGTGGCCGTTCAGTAGGATCTGCTTGCGGAAGCCGGCGTTCCAGAGTCCGGCGATCACGGCGCGGAGGACGGCCGTGAACGTATCTTCCGGGATGACGATCGTCCCCGGCATCCCCAGATGGCTCCACGGGTGCGATCCGTACCAGATCGGCTGAGCGACCGTGCATCCCGTTCTGAGCGCCACCTGCTCCGCCATCCGGGTGACGAGGAAGGTGTCCTCCCCGTACGGGGCACCGCTTCCGTGGGCCTCCGTACTCCCGACGGGGATGATGATGATGTCGTTCTTGGTCAACCGTTCCCGTACCTCCCGGCCGGTCATGTTCTGAAAATAGACGCCGGAGGGGAGGTCCATATGCCCGCCTTTCGGTGGGAGTTCCCATTCTGCCATCAATCTACCTCCTCACGCACCTTGATGATCACCTTCAGCCCACCGCGATCGGCGGCGACGGCGAATCCGTCGGATGCCCGCTTGAGATCGAAGCGGTGGGTGATCAGCCCTACTCCTTCTATGTCGTTGTCCCTGATCCGATCGCTTGCGCGCTCGAAGTCCTCATTCGTGTACGTGAACGAACCGACGAGCTCCAACTCCCTCCAGACGACGAAGCGCGTTGCGAGTGGGGTGGCCTCCATCGGTATCCCGGTGAGGACAACGCGGCCGCCGGGACGCAACAGATCGATGGCGAGGGGGACGGTCTCCGCCACCCCCGCCGTCTCGATGACGGCGTCGAATCCGCGAGCGTCATCTGCAGCAGAGACGGCAGAGGGAGGGTAGACGCCCTCTGCTCCGAGGTCTTTCGCCCGCTCGAGCCGCTCCGGAACCGGGTCGATGACGGTCACCTCCCCTCCGTTCGCTTTTGCGATCTGAAGGGCGAAGAGGCCGATCGGCCCGCTTCCGATGACGACCACCCGGCGGCCGGCTATATCCCCCGCCCGCCGTACGGCCCTCTCGGCGACGGCGACCGGCTCGATCAGGGATCCGGTCTCAAGGCTCATCCCTTCGGGGAGGGGCCATACGTAATCGGCCGGGGCGATGATGTACTCCGCCAGACACCCGTCGATCGTCACCCCCAGCCCACGGCTGTTGGGGCAGATGTTGTCGCGCCCTTCCTTGCAGAGCTCGCACGTTCCGCACCCGAAGTTCGGCCGCACGGTGACCCGGGTCCCGATCCTCAGTCCGGTGACGCCGCTACCCACCATGTCGATCCGCCCTGAGCATTCGTGACCGAGGACGAACGGGTAGACGGTCGGCCGGCGGCCTCGATAGAAGTCCAGATCCGTCCCGCATATCCCGACAGAATGGACGGCGATCCGGACCTCTCCCGGACCGGGTCGAGGGTCGTCCCGCTCTGTCAGCTCCAGGCGGTGAGGGGCGGTGAGCTCGACGGTCCTCATCGGTTATACGGGGATCGCCGCGTCTGGTGCCCCCGGGCCGCTCTGCTTCGCCTCGGGGAAGTATTTGTGCACCATCTCGAGGATGATGCTCGCCTGCTCCGCCATCCGGCGTCCTTCTGCCGGTGTGGTCTTGATCCCGTGCCCCGAGACCACGGAATTTCCGGTCTTTAGATAGACAGGGGAGGCGATCCGGGCGATCTCCGGCGCTTCGTAGCTCCGGATGAAACCGCCGGATGCCGGTGGGTTGTCGGTGTGGAGGTCGAGGGGGACGGTCACCGCCCTGCGCAGAGCTCCGATCATCGGGAGCTGCAGGTCCCGGACCGGGTTGATCGAGTCCGCCCCCAGCTGTTCCAGGACTTTGAACGCAGCCGGGTTGGCGTGGCCGCAATGGGCTGAAACCTTGAATTGAAGGTCGGACGGGAGCTCCCCTGCCTTTCGCATCTCGCTCATCACCCACAGCAGGCCCTCGTCGTATACGAGGATCCCGCGGCATCCGACGGAGATTGCCCGTTTCACGTCCTCGATCGCCCGGATGACCTGCTCCATCCCGCGTAGCCGGTAGCCGATCCTCACCCCCTGGGACGTCTGAACCGTCGCCCCTGTGTCATACGGCGCACGCGGACCGACGGAGAGATTGAGTGCTATCCCCCGCTCCTTCGCAAGGGAGGTGTAGTCGCGCAGTTCGCCGAGAGGGTAGCGGAAGATCCCATATGTCTCGTCGATCCGGTTGATCGTCACTCCGAGCTCGTCGGCCCGGTTGACCAGCGCCTCGAACGCCTCGAACGAATTGACCGTCGGCACTTCGATCCGGAAGTGAGCCCCGTCGGGGAACGTCTTCCCCGATGTCGTAAGCTCGTAGAGGTCCCCTTTGGGTAGACCGAGTCTCTCCAGGCTGGCCCTTGTTTCCTCGAATATCATCAATATCCTCCTTTATGTATTAGAGTTTTGTAGTCTGTGTTGCGGAAGGGGAGGGGAGTAGACCCAGATGAGCTTCAGCTCCTCGTCCCCCGTGTTGAGGATCGAGTGTTTGACGCCCGGCGGCATGTAGATCGCCATCCCCGCCCGAAGCTCCTCTTCCCCTTCTTCGGTAATGAGGCGGCCTTGCCCGCTGACGATGTACATCCCCTCTTCTGAGGATTCATGCGCGTGTTCAGGGATCTGGCTCCCCACAGCGGTGACGTTCTGCCCCATCGAGAAACCACGTGCCCCGACCGTCCCTTCCGACAAGAGGAGCTTGGAGACCCTGGTTGGGATCTTCTTCACCCCTTCGACCGTTGCTGAATCAACGACGTACCTCATCCATCCTCCTTTCGCTGCGAATCAGAACTCATCCCTATCAGGCTCGATCTCCCAGATCTTTGCCGTCTCTTCTGGGGTTATGTCATAGACCGTGTTGTGCGGAGGGAGCGGTTCATAGCGCATGAATTCGGGGACGTCGCAGGATCGATCGGAGGAGCCGGCCGCGTCGTTGAATCCCCGCTCGAGCCGTAACGTCTCCGCCGCCGCTTGAGTGATGTCCGCGAAGGCGAGGTCCCATCCGAAGCGTCCGAAGATCAGCTCGACGAGGAGCCCCGGCCTCTCGACGAACGGTCCTCGGGCGAACAGGCAGAGGCCGAACGTGTCGAGGATGACTCCCCGGATCTGGAGCTTCCGCGAGTTCTCGACCTGCCCCTTCTTGGATAGGGGATCGAGCGTCTTCGCGGTTCCGAACGCGTTTCCTGCCGTATGATCAGCCCCCATCGGGGATGTGACGTACGTTACGCCGTTCCCCTTCAGCCCCCGTGGATCGTACCCCGGGATCCCCTGCCCGTTCACCGCCGGGATCCGGCGGGATCCGAGCGCCCGGCCGGTGAAGGCGACCCCTTCGCCGAGTATCCGCCCGAGAGGCTCCCCTTCTCCGATTCGGCGGAGGAGATCTGCGGCGCCATCGACGTCCCCGAACCGGATGAGGCCGGCCTCCATCGCCACGCCGAGGACGCCCCCGATTTCTATCGCGTCGAGGCCGATATCGTTGCACAGGGCGTTGAGCTCGGCGATCCCATCGAGGTTCGTGATCCCACAGTTCGATCCGAGGAGGGCGATGTTCTCGTATTGAAGCGTCGCTACCTTTTTCTTTCCCGTCTGATCCGGGTATACGTTGGAACACTTGATGACGCAGCCGGTCATGCACGCGACCCCTGAGCGGCCCTCCCCCCCGCGGGCGGCGATCGTCTCGGCAAGGCGCTCACCGCTGATCTCATCGATCCCATCGCATGAACCGCGGCTGAAGTTTCGCGTCGGGAGGAGCCCGAGTTCGTTCGCTGTGACGACGATCCCGGCCGTCCCGTATCTCCGGCGGGCCTCGAGCTTCGGGCTCGCTAGGAGCATCTGTGTGTATGTACGGTATGATTCTTTAAATCTGGCCTGGTCGTATCCCGGATAGTTCGTTGTCCCGCGGTCGTCGATTACGATCCCCTTGACACCTTTCGCTCCCATCACGGCTCCGAGGCCCCCGCGGGCGGCGTACCTCGTCTGAACGGACTCCGGGCCGGTCGTGGCGATCCCGGCTGCGGCCATCTTCATCTCCCCTGCCGGTCCGATGACGAGCAACCCGCACGACGGGCCGAACCGTTCACGGAGGAGGGTGAGGGAATCCTGAACCGAGCGGCCTGCTATCGGGTCATCGTCGATCCACTCCACTCTATCCTTATTAAGGTAGAGGATGCGGTCGGTGGGCTCATCCGGGGCGTCCTCGAGGATGAGGGCCCTTACCCCGATCCGGGCTAGTTTCTGCCCGGCCTCTCCCCCGACATTCGACTCCTTGATCCCGCCGGTTAACGGGCTCTTCCCGCCGATCGACAGACGCCCCGATGCGGGGACCGGGGTCCCGCCGAGGAGGCCGGGGGCGAAGATGAGCTTATTTCCGCGCCCCAATGGGTGGCAGATCGGGGAGACCTCATCCACCATGATATCGGCGATCAGGCCCCTCCCGCCCAACCGC
>Ga0190334_1001009_pt1 | contig 12597 bp, 14 predicted proteins | sample 48720478_MG_FD_161270 | JGI IMG/M metagenome (GOLD analysis project Ga0190334, IMG submission 161270) | Hydrothermal vent sediment bacterial communities from Southern Trench, Guaymas Basin, Mexico - 4872-04-7-8_MG | ecosystem: Environmental > Aquatic > Marine > Hydrothermal vents > Sediment ...
TGCGCCTGACGCTCAGCGAGCGGACCCTCTCCAAGGATTCGGCCGAGATCAAGCGGCGAGATCAGGCCGAGACGGAATTGGTGCCTCTGGCCAGGCTTGGGGAAGAAATCCAGAGCCGCATCGCCGCCCTCGAGTCCGAGATTGCAGCCAAGGTTGTGGAGATGCCCTTCGACGGATAGTGCGTCGATCCGCGCAGTGGAACCCAAATCCTGGGAGGCCGGTGCTCCGCAGGACCGGCCGCACGGGATGGTAGCAGGTCACCCTTGCGCCATGAGAAGGAAGATGTCCTCCAGCGTGGGTGCGATCGGCCACAGGCTGTGAATGCCAATCCCTGCCCTCTGGAGATGCGCACTCAACCTCTCCTCAGATACGTCCAACCCAGCAATCACGCGCACATGCCGCTCATCGAGCGACACGAATTGAACCTCCGGGAAATCCTGCAAGACTTCGATGGCCTCGAGGGGCTGGTCCACTTCCAGGCGCCACACATGCCCTGGCAGGAGCTCGCGCTTCAAGGCCGAGGGGGGACCCTCCGCCAGCAGGGATCCTCGCCGCATGAACGCCACCCGGCTGCAGTACTCGGCTTCGTCCATGTAATGGGTGGTCACAAAGACCGTCACGCCTTGCTCGGACAGCGCGTAAATGAGATCCCAGAAAGCCCGGCGGGCCATGGGGTCCACACCACTGGTGGGCTCATCGAGGAAGAGCAGCTGTGGGGAGTGCACGATGGCAACCGCGAGCGCCAGACGCTGACGCAGCCCCAGCGGAAGTCTGCCCGCCCGAACCGATCGAAGCGGCTCGAGTTCGAGCCCGCGCAGCACCGCCTCCAACTTCCCGGCTTCCCGGATGCCATAGACGCCGGCGTAGAATGCCAGATTCTCCCATACCGTGAGCTCGTGGTATAGAGCGAACCGCTGTGACATGTAACCCACCCGCTGCCGGATGGCCTCCGCCTCGCGGACGGAATCGAATCCCAGCACCCAGGAGCGCCCGGAGCTGGGCAGCAATAGGCCTAGAAGCAGCCGGATCGTGGTGGTCTTTCCCGAGCCATTCGGCCCCAAGAAGCCAAGCACCTCGCCAGCCTTCACCTCGAAGCTGACCGCGTTCACGGCGGTCAGATCCCCAAACCGCTTGGTTAATCCTTCCGTCCGGACAACCACCTGCGGGTCGGCCTTCATGATCCCTGCTCCAGCAATTGCGTGAACACATCGTCCAGGGTTGGTTCGGCCTGGGTGATGCTCTCGATATGTGCCTCCGTCTCCTTTGCCAGCTGCCTCAGATGGCGGGCGACGCCCTCGCCGGCGCCCGCCGCGATCCTCAGACGCAGGCGGTCTCCGAAGGGCTGGGCCGATTCGACCTCCGGCAGCTGGCGCGCAAGGCTCGCCAAGGGCCGCAGCGGGCCACCGAAGACCTCCAGCACCCTTCCCTTCAGCATGTGGCTGAGGCCCTGAGGTGAGCCCTCCACCAGCAACCGGCCCGCCCGCATGAAGCCGACCCGGGTGCAGCGGGCGGCCTCGTCCATGTAGGGCGTGCTCACGAGAATAGCGACGCGCTCGCGCAGCAAGCTGGTGATCAGCCGCCAGAACGCCTGGCGCGTCAGCGGGTCCACGCCGCGGGTGGGCTCATCCAGCAATAGGATCCTGGGACGATGGATGACCGCCACCGCCAGGCCAAGCTTTTGCTTCATCCCGCCGGAGAGCGCCCCAGCCCGGTAATGCGCGAAGGCCTCCAAGCCCACAAATCGAAGCGCTTGCTCAATGCGCTCGCGCCGGCCCTGCCCCGGCAGCCCCCGCACTTCGGCAAAGAAGCGCAGGTTCTCGGCCACCGTGAGATCGTCGTACAGGCAGAAGCCCTGCGGGAAGTAGCCCAGCAGAGACCGGGCGCTTTCCGGCTGCCTGCCCAGCGAGACGCCGCCCAGGATCACCTCTCCCTCGTCGGGGCGCATGGCCCCGCACAGCAGCCGGATCGCCGTGCTCTTCCCGGCGCCATCCGGCCCCATCAAGGCATAGATCTCGCCCGCCTCGACCTGCAAGCTGAGGCCATCCACAGCCAGAACGCCGCCCAGGCGTTTTCGCAGGTCACGGGCTTCCACCAGCGCCGACATACCCGCCTCTCTCACATGCCCTCAGCGCTGGAAAATGACATCCGCCGGCATGCCGGGCTTCAACCTACCCTGCGGATCCTCCACCGCGATCTCTACCGCAAAGACCATCGTGCGCCGGCCTTCCTCGGTTTGTACATTGCGAGGTGTGAACTCAGCCTCATCGGCGATCCGCCGGACGGTTCCCTCGAACTCCTGACCCGGAAAACTGTCCACCTCGATCGTGACCGGGGAGCTCAGCAAGATTTGCCCGTAGCGGTCCTCGGGGACATACACCGTAATGATCAGACGGTTGAGATCCCCCAGTGTGAAAGCCGAGGTTCCGGCCGTGACCACCTCCCCAACCTGAATATGCCGCGAGAGGATCACCCCATCCATGGGCGCGCGAATGGTCAGCTGCTCGATTTGGCGGTCCAGGCCGAGCAATTCCGCCCGAGTCTGCGCTTGCGCCAGCAGCAATTGGGCGTTGGCCTGGTCCAGCCGCGCCTTCGCCAACGCAACCTTCTCGGGATCGGGGCCCTCGTGCCACTTTGCCCATTCCTTCTCCGCATCCGCCACCTGGGCTATCGCCACCGCTACCTGTGCATCCAAGAGCGCCTGATCGATATCGGTCGGCTCCCCGGTGTACCAGTTGAGCAGCCTCACGATGGCATCCCTCTGCTCCTCGGCTTCGTGCAGCGCGGCCAGGGCGGCAGCACGCTGGGGATCCTTCTCGGGCTTATCCTTGACCCGATTGAAGGCCTCCCGGGCTTTTTTCACGGCATCCTCCGCAAGCACCAACTGCGCCTCCGTGGCCTCGATCGTCTCCGACGTGGCCCGGTGGCCCTTCTGCTGATAGGTGGCCCGCCGCTCAGCGTCATCCAAGGCGTCCCGAGCCTGCGCCAGCGCCAACTCAGCCTGCGCCGCCATCAGGCGCCAATCCTCGTAGAGGACGTCCAAATCCTGCTTTGCCTGCAAGATCTGCAGCTCCGCCGCTGCCTCTGCCGCCACACCTGCAGCCAGGATGCGTTCACGCTGGGCGCTCAAGGCTGCATCCTCCAAGCGGAACAGCGCCTGCCCGGCTTCGACGAACTGTCCCTCCTCCACCCAGATGGCCTCCACGCGCCCCGGGCATTCCGGTGCCACGATCACCTGCTCCGCCTCCACTGAGCCTGAGGCCTTCAAGCCCATTTCCGGGGGAGGAGCTACGAAATCGAGCATCAAGTAGACAGCCAGCGCCAAGATCGCCACGATTAGGAGAGGCAGCAACCTGCCTAGGATTCGCTTTCGCATGCCAGCCTCCGTCATTTGCCGCCAGACTTTGCTCCGCACGGCCAATCAATCCAGGCGCTTGCGCAGCCTCATGGCGGCGAAGGTGATGATCAAAATCCCGATAACCACTAAGGCGAGTATCTCATCCCGGATCGCCTCCACTCCCACTCCTTTGATCATCAGCGAGCGGATGATGATCAGGTAGTACTTCAAGGGAATGGCATAGGAAACCCACTGGAGCAATCGGGGCATGGCCTTCACGGGGAAGAAGAACCCCGAGAGAAAGATCCCCGGCAGCAAGGTCATATAGCTGGCCAGCATGGCCTCCTGCTGGGTGTTTGCCAGCGTCGAAACCAGGAGGCCGATCCCCAGGCCCGAGAGCAGGAAAAGCGCCGACAGCCATAAGATGAGGGTCACATCACTTCGGACGGGCACTTCGAAGAGCCACGAGCCGATCGCCATCACCTCGAGCGTATTGACCAGTGCAAGCAGGATGTAGGGCAAGATCTTGCCGACGATAAGCTCCCACGGCCGGATGGGCGTGACGATCAACTGCTCGATCGTGCCGCGCTCTCGCTCGCGGACGACCGCGGTGGCGGTGAGGATGGGCGTGAGCGCGTAAAGGATCATGCCAATCACCCCGGGCACCATGAAGTAGGCGCTCACCATGTCCGGGTTGTACCAGACCTGAGTCCTCACTTCGAGGGGTGGCTCCAGAATGGCGGTCTGTCCGCGCCTTGCAAGCTCTCTTGCCAAGACCTCGGTGGCATGCTCCTGGCCGATCAGGCGAGCCGCCGAGAGCGAAGTGGAGGCCAGGGTGGGATCGCTGCCATCCAGGATGAAGGCCACCTGGGCCTGGCCGCGGCCCCGCAGCCGTTCGCCATAATCCGGGGGGATGATCAGGGCCGCCTTGGCATCGCCGCGATCGATCAACCCCAGCAACGCCTCCAGGGAGTCCACATCGAAGGCCAGCTCGAAATAGCCCGCAGCCCGGTAGGCGTCCAGCAAGGCGCGCGCCTCGGCCCCGCGGTCCTGGTCGAAAATCGCCAGCGGCACATTGCGCACGTCTGTGGTGGCCGCATACCCCATGAGCAGAAGCTGCATGATAGGGATGACGATCGCCAGGGTTAGGGCGCGTGGGTCTCTCCATAGCTGGAGGAATTCTTTGCGGATGATGGCCAGCAATCGCATCGGGGTTCCGGCCATGCGAGCCTCCAGTCAATCGATATGTCGTCACCGGGCCTCTTTAGGCCTCGGATTTCAGGATCCCGTGCAGAAAAATCTCCACAAAATGCTCCAGCTCGGTCGCCTGATCTGCGGGTGCGAAGGCGCCTCCCAAGAGCTTTCCAGTCAGGTAATGGGAGAGCATCAAGCCGATGAAGGCCCTGAGCAACGTTGGGAGGGGAATCTCCCTCAGCTCCGCCTCGCCTTGCGCGAATCCCTCGATGGCCTCCACGACGCGGGGGAAGATGGCCTCGTAGAGAGCTGGGATATGCACACTATTGAACTCAACGACCTCGATAAGCATCAGGTTAAAGAAGTCTGGACGCTGCTCCAGGGCTTCGAGCATGCGCTGGGTCGAGTGGCGCACAAAGCTCTCGATATCCTGGCCTTCCACGCGCTGGATGGTGGGGAGCACCTGGTGGGCGGGATGGTGCGCCTCGAGCAACTCGGTGAAAATCTCCTCTTTGCTTTCGAAGTGGTTATAGATGGCTCCAAGCGAGATGCCCGCCTGGGTTGCGATGGAGCGCATGGAGGTGCCGTGATAGCCTTGGCTCAGGAAGAGCGCATAGGCTGCCTGAAGGATTTGCTGCCGCGTGTTGCGGCGACGGGTGAGTTTCGCAGAGACCATATATTTATAATAAACGAACGTTCGTTTTTAGATTAGCGCAGAAAAAGGGGCCGTCAAGCGCAGGCCCCCGGCCAGCGGCGGAGAGATTACTCCCCGCCCTCCCCCAGATTGCTGACCTGCCGCAACAGGCCCAGCAGGCCCATGCCCAGCTTGATGCCCTCCTTGGGTCGCAGGCGCAGGCGCTCGCCGCGCTCCTCCGCCCGACGGATCAGCAGGTAGGCCACGCCCAACCCCGTGAGCGCGCCCAGCAGCCCACCCGCTAGAAGGGTGCGGCTCTTCCAGTTCTGATCTTCATTCATGGCCCTCTCCATCACCAGATACGAAGAATGATTTCAATCCCCTGCCAACTGCCCCCAGCACAGCTCCCGCAGCCTCGACCATGATCAACGGCCGGGCCGCCATGTTCGCGCCCCGGCGCACCCCCTGCCGAACCTGCTCCGCAATGACCCGTCCACGCCCAAATACACCCGGCAACCAGCCGATCGCCCGCACGACGAGCATAGTGAGCGCCATGAAAATAAGCAGCGGGAAGACGCCCGCGCACGCCAGCGGGTAGGCCACCAGAACCAGCGAGGCATCGGCGCCGGCACTCAACACCGCCGGGCTCACGCGCCAAAGGCCATACCCTGCCGCCGCCAGGATCAACAGGCCCAGGATGATCGGCAGGACGACCTGCAAGATCAGTCCCCTGGCCAAGCGGCCGGCTTCTGCGCTCGCAACCCCCTGCTCCCCTGGCAACCGCCGTCTCGCTTTCATTAGCACCTATTCTAGCATGAGCCCCCGATGATCTGGGGCATGACCCATTTCTCGCTCCCCCCTCACGGGTTAGAATGGTAACCTATACCTGAGGAGTTCGATATGACCAATTTTCCTGGCCGAGGCAAAGTGGCAGTCTTGAAGACCTCCCCAGAAAGCGTGCTCGAGGACATTCAGAGCCTGATGAAGCTTGCCGACTTCGAGGCTGCACTACCGCGCGAGGTACGCACAGGCCTCAAGATCAACATCTCCTGGCAAACCTGGTATCCGGCCTGCTCGACTACCCCCTGGCAACTCGAGGGGGTTATCCGCGCCCTTCAACATGCCGGGTACAACGACCTCGTGGGGGTGCACAACGACACGGTGGTCGTCGACACCCGTGTGGGCGAGTTCAACAACAAACACCGCCATATCACCGATCAATACGGAATCCCCTGCATCTATCTCTATGAAGAGGATTTCGAATGGTTCGAGTATGTCCCCAAGGGGCATGATTTCCTGGTCCTGGACAAGGTATACCCGAAGGGGGTCTTCATCCCCAAGGCCATCGTAGGGCTGAACATGGTGCACCTTCCCACGGTGAAAACCCACGTCTTCACGACCATCACCGGCGCCATGAAGAACGCCTTCGGCGGCCTGCTGCACCGCAACCGCCATTGGACCCATGCCGTGATCCACGACACGCTGGTCGACCTTCTGATGATCCAGCGCGAGATTCATCCGGGTCTCTTTGCGGTCATGGACGGGACCTTCGCCGGCGATGGCCCAGGACCACGGGCGATGCGCTGGCACCAGAAGGACATCCTGCTCGCCTCCGCCGACCAGGTGGCCATCGATGCCGTCTCCGCCAAGCTTCAGGGCTTCGACCCGATGCAAATCCGCTTCATCCGGCGCGCCCACGAGCTCGGCCTGGGCGTGGGTGATCCACGTCAGATCGAAATCGTGGGCTACGATATCGAGCAGGAGCCTCCCTGGAATTTCCGCCAGGAGGATACCTTCGCCAGCCGCGGCCAGAAGATGATCTACCACGGTCCACTCAAGCCACTGGAGAAGGCACTGCTGCAGAGCCCGCTGGTGCCCTGGTCGTACTTCGCCAGCAATTTCTACCACAATGTTTATTGGTACCCCTTCATTGGCCGCAAGCGGGTGGAAGCGGCGCTCCGCACCCCGTGGGGAAAGCTTTTCCAATCCTATGGCGACGGCCGGGTGGTCATGCCGGGCATGGAGCCCAAGACGGTTCTTCAGGCTGTGGCCGGGCTGGTGATCCTGGGCTCGCTTGCGGCCGTCGGCCTACGCATGTTACGCGGCGGGAGATGACACCTGCTTTGCGCCGCCGGCTCCTGGCCGGGTTCGCCTTCGGCTTCGTGGTTATCCTGGCTTTGGTGTTGCTCAGCGATGTGCGCGCCGTGGGTTCGCACCTCTCAGGCTTCGCCTGGCAACTAACCCCGCTCATCCTGACGGGCACATTGTTCAATTACGGCCTGCGGTTCCTGAAGTGGCATTTCTTTCTGGGCCGTATCGGGGCCCAGGGGCTTCCCTGGCGCGAGAGTGCCCGCGTCTTCGTTGCAGGCTTCCCCCTGGCGGTGACCCCGGGCAAGGTGGGAGAGGCTTTGAAAGGCGTATGGCTCCGGCACCTGGCCGGCGTGCCCGTGGCGCGCGGCGTGACGGTCGTGCTCGCCGAGCGAGTGAGCGACGGCTTTGCCGTGTTGGTGCTTTCCACGCTCGGGGTCCTGGCCTATCCACGCTATTGGCCGGCTTTCGCAGCGGTGCTCGGCCTCCTGCTTGCCGGTGTGATCATCACGCAAATCCGCCCTCTGGCGCTGGCATTGCTGGGCATTGCCGCCCGGCTCCCGGTCCTGGTCCGGGCCAGCGGACACCTGCGGGAGTTCTATGAGGGCGCCTATGCCCTCTTCCGGCCGCTCACCACCCTCGCCGCGGTGGCGTTGGGCACGGCGGCCTGGTTCGGGGAGGGCGTGGCGATGTATCTTGTCTTGCTCGGCTTGGGCGTACCGGGCGGCGCCACCACGCTGGCGATGGCCGTCTTCGTGCTCTCCTTCTCGACCGTTATCGGCGCCGTCTCCACCCTCCCCGGCGGATTGGGCGCGGCCGAATTGACCATGACCGGAATGCTGACGCTGTTGCTCGGCCTCGCGCCCGGACAGGCGGCGGCCGCAGCGCTGCTCATTCGCTTCGCCACGCTCTGGTTTGGCGTCTGCCTCGGCCTGCTCACCTGGCTGTTCTCTCGCGATCTGCTACTGCTGGAGCCCGCCGAGCCCGTACCCAGCGAGGTTTCGGGATGATGCGCGTCGAGCTCCACTGCCACACCTATCATTCCGAAGACAGCCTAATGACTCCCGCGCAGATCCTGCGCACCTGCGATGCCAGGGGCATCGACCGCATCGCCATCACCGACCACAACACCCTCACGGGTGCACAGCAGGCAGCCGACCTCGCCCCGCACCGTGTGATCATCGGCGAGGAGATCATGACCACGGAAGGCGAATTGCTGGCCTTCTTCGTGAGCGAGAGTGTGCCGCCAGGGCTTGCCCCGGAAGAAGCCATTGCGCGGCTTCGCAGACAGCGCGCCGTTATCAGCGTCTCCCATCCCTTCGACAGGCTTCGCAAAGGATCCTGGCAGCGCCCGGCGTTGCTTGCCATCCTGCCCGAGGTCGACGCACTGGAAGTCTTCAACGCCCGAACTTGGTCCGCCATCCCCAACCGCCAGGCGGCGCAGTTGGCCGAAAAGCACGGACTGCTCGCGACCGTCGGTTCCGACGCCCACGCCCCCTGCGAGATCGGCCGCGCGCTGTTACGGCTGCCCGACTTCTCGGACGCCGACACCTTCCTCCAGGCGCTGGGTCGGGCAGAGATCGAAGCCCGCCGCTCGCCGCCCTACGTGCACTTCTTCTCGCGTTACGCCGTGTGGCGCAAGGCAATGGGATGGTCCCCTCCCGGCTAGGCCAGATGCGCAGACGCGCTGAGACACAGCCGTGATATGATGATCATGAACGGCTGGAGGCCCCCCAGGCGCTCGATCCTCGCCCGGGGAGGAAGCAGTGAAATGAGAACCCTATTCTTGTTGATGCTGGGGTCGTCGCTAGGCCTTGTCGGCACCGCCTGCATCCTGCTCGTCGAGCCGATGCCCCTGGTGAACATCATTACAGGCATCTTCCTCTCGAGCCTCGGCCTGACCTTGTTGCTCGATGCCCTGAAGCCGCGCCTACCCGCGCACAGGTGGCACGCCACGCCCAAGCGGCAAGAGGATATCAATCTCCTCTTCCTCGGTTATCCGAGGTAGGCTGGGATCAAAGCGAGAGAGGCAGGCTCTATTCAGTGCTCTGCCCGCCGGCTTCATATCTGTCAGCCTCACGATCCTTGGGCCTGAGGTGCGGGAACAGGATCACCTCGCGGATGGTCGTCTTGTCTGTTAGCAGCATCGTCAGGCGGTCGACACCCATGCCGAAGCCACCGTTGGGGGGCATGCCATAGCGCATGGCCTGCAGGTAATCCTCGTCCATGGGATGCCGTTCCTCGTCCCCCACCTGATACTGACGTCCCATTTCCAGGAAGCGCTCCTCCTGTTCGAGTGGATCGTTGAGCTCGGTGAAGGCGTTGCAGAGCTCCATCCCACCCACGAATCCCTCAAAACGCTCGACCGTCTGGGGATCATCCGGCTTGCTCTTGGCCAGTGGGGAGATGTCCCGCGGATAGTCGTAGAGGATGGTTGGCTGGATGAGATTGGGCTCAAGCGCATGACCCAACAGGGAGTCGATCAGCTTGCCCCGGCTGGCATCCTCGCGCGCCTCAAAGCCCTTCGAGCGCATGGCCTTCCGGAGCGTGTCGGCCTCGGGGTGATCGGCGAGGTCGATGCCCGTAGCCTCGGCAAGCGCTTCCCGCAGCGAGATCCGCTTCCAGGGCGGCGTGAGATCGATGAGCTGACCGCGATACTCGATCTTCGTCGTCCCCTTTACCTGCTGGGCCACAAAGGCGATCATTTGCTCGGTGAGGTCCATCACCTCATGGTAGTCGGCATAGGCCTTGTAGAATTCAAGTTGTGTGAACTCGGGGTTGTGCTTGAAGGAGACGCCCTCGTTGCGGAAATCCCGGCCGATTTCATAGACACCCTCATACCCGCCGACGAGCAATCGCTTGAGGTAGAGCTCAAAGGAAATACGCAGGTAGAGGTCCTGATGCAACTGATGGTGGTGGGTTGTGAAAGGCCGGGCCGCGGCCCCGCCGTAGATCGGCTGCAGGATGGGCGTCTCGACCTCTAGGAACCCGCGTTCGTCCAGGAACTGGCGCAAGGACCGCAGGATGGCCGCGCGGGTGCGAAAGACTTCGCGCACCTCGGGGTTGACCGCCAGGTCGGCATAGCGCTGCCGGTAGCGGGCTTCCGGATCGGCGAAGGCACTGTGCACGACACGCTTGCCATCGACGATCTCCTCCTTGGCAGCGGGGAGCGGCGTCAGCGCCTTGGCCAGCATGCGGAATTCGGCCACCTGCAGTGTGATCTCGCCTGTCCGGGTGCGGAAGAGCGTGCCCTGGGCCTCCATGAAATCGCCTAGATCGAACAGATCCGAGAATTGGGCCATCCGCTCGGGGCCGAGCTCGTTTTCACGGAAGAATAGCTGCAGCTTCCCCGCCCCATCTTCGATGTGGGCGAAGATGATCTTGCCCATTTCGCGCACGGAACGCAGCCGCCCCGCCACGCTGGCGGAGACCTCGTCTTCACCCTCGGCGGCCTCGAAGGCCTGGATGGCTTCAGCCGTGGTGTGCGTGCGCTGCGCGCGCCGCGGGTAGGGTTCCATGCCCAGCTCCCGCAGCCGTTCGAGCTTTTCCAGCCGCACGCGTTCCAATTCGCTCCATTCCCTCATAGCACTCGCGTCCCTCGATTGCTGGTCGGCCTGCATCCGGCCGTTCGTCCGGCCAAGTGTACACGAAAAGCGCCCCGCAGGGTGCGGGGCGCTGGCGTGGCATTCCTCGGGCTATTTGATCTCGACCACCCGGAAGCGCAGCACCCCATCGGGCGCGTTGACATCGACGATGTCGCCGACCCGCTTCTGGAGCAAGGCCTTGCCAAGCGGGGATTCGTTCGAGATCAAACCTTCCTTAGGATTGGCCTCCGCCGCGCCCACGATCTTGAAGGTCTCGGGCTTGCGGTTGCCCTCACGCACGACAACTGTCGATCCAATCTCAACCACTTCGGAGGGCTCGGTGTGCTCGATCACCTGTGCTTGGGCAAGGAGGTGCTCAAGCTCCAAGATCCGGCCCTCGACGAAGGCCTGCTCGTTCTTAGCGGCTTCGTACTCGGCGTTGTCGATCAACTCGCCGCCTTCCATGGCTTCCCGAAGCCGCATGGCTACCTCTTGCCGGCGGACATTGCGGAGGTTATTCAGTTCCTCTTCGAGTTTCTTATAGCCTTCAGCGGTGAGATAGACTGTCTGGCTAACCATCATGCCCCCGTACCCTCGCCATCTGGCAAAGAACACATCCCGGCAGGGATGAAAAAAAACTGAGAGCCATCTCTCAGCCTGCCCCGCTTTGCGACTGCGGGGATGATAGCATAACTCCGCCGATGTGTCCAGAATCAGAAACGCGCCCCTCAGCAGCGTGCCATATCCGCTAGGCGGGATTCCCGCTGGCTCCGCCCCCCTCTCGGGTCACCATGAGCAGCGGCAGGCCCTCGTGCGCATCGTGGAAATCCCGCAGCTCTTCATAGATCTGATCGAGATTTTCCCAGAAGGTGGAAATTTGCGAGCCATACTCAGCCACGGCTTGCGCCCAGGCCTCAATGGCCTCCTCGCTCAACACGGCTCGTTCCAGCCGGCCACGGGGCTCGCCCATCTCCGGCGGCACGCTCTCTCCCCGGGAAGCGTAGGGCAGATCATGATAGTAGGCCATCACCACGCCCAGGCGCTCCGCGGCCAGGCGGGTGATGCGGTGGTCCACATGTCCACCGACGGCCAGCGGGCAATAGACTCGTGCCTGCTCCACACCGATCTCGCGCAGCGAATCCGCCACCTGTTGGATGAGCGTCTCCTCCTCAGGTCCCGGGTGTGAAAAAAGCGCCTCGTCCCTGGGATAGAGCGGCCTGCCCTGGGAATCCATGCGGTAGATGGCATCAGGGAATTGCAGATGGGCCACGGATGCGCCCAGCCGGCCGCAGGCCAACCGGTCCTCCGCCCGCCGCATGCCAATCGGGGGCCCGACCTTCCCCCAGCGGGCGTGCAGCTCTGCTGCCAGCGGACTGATGCTGAAGTGGGGAGGGTCGCCTGCGAAGATGGTGAGCACGGAGACCGGCTCGCCACGCGCATCTTGCATGGCCATCAGCCCGCCGCAGGAGATGACGGCGTCATCCAGGTGCGGTGAGAGGTAGAGATGGGCGTCCATCTTGAGGGGATTATATCCCCATTCGTGGTAATTCCTTTGGATCGAGCATGTTGTTGACATAACAGAGGAGACAAGCAGAGCTTGCGCCCCCGGCGCCTTCGCGACGGTTGGGCTGCCGGCCTGGAGGCCCGTCGCCCGGTGGGGCCACCTTCATTGACCCCTGCTCGCCGGGGATGTTACAATCCCCTCCGGCGCGCCGCTAGCTCAATTGGCAGAGCAGGGGCCTTTTAAGCCCAAGGTTACAGGT
>Ga0190334_1001011_pt1 | contig 12586 bp, 13 predicted proteins | sample 48720478_MG_FD_161270 | JGI IMG/M metagenome (GOLD analysis project Ga0190334, IMG submission 161270) | Hydrothermal vent sediment bacterial communities from Southern Trench, Guaymas Basin, Mexico - 4872-04-7-8_MG | ecosystem: Environmental > Aquatic > Marine > Hydrothermal vents > Sediment ...
ATGCGCATGCTGTTGCAGTTGCAACTCCGTGCTGTCCGGCTCCTGTCTCCGCTATTATTCTCTTTTTCCCCATCTTTTTTGCAAGTAAAACCTGTCCGAGAGTATTGTTAATTTTATGAGCCCCCGTATGTAAAAGATCCTCTCTCTTCAGATAGATCTTACTGCCGCCTATGCTTTTGGTAAGCCTCGAGGCAAAATAAAGAGGTGTTTCTCTTCCCGTGTAATCCTTAAGATATGAGTCTAACTCTCTTTTAAAATCTTCGGAATCTTTTAAAGCATAATATGCTTCTTCAAGTTCATTTAAAGGCATCATTAATGTTTCGGGAACAAATTTTCCGCCATATTTCCCGAAATATCCTCTTTTGTCCGGTTGCATATAATTCATAATTAATCCCTCCTTTTTAAAAAATAATCGATCGCAAGAAGATAACTTTTGTAACCGAATCCTGATATCTGTCCTTCACAAACAGGAGCTATCATGCTTTTCCGTCTAAATTCTTCTCTTGCATGAATATTACTCAAATGAACTTCGATAACGGGGATATTAATAGCTTCTATAGAGTCCCTTATAGCTACGGAGGTATGGGTATATCCCGCGGGATTTATAATTATTCCATCAAATTCCTCTTCTGCTTTTTGAATGATTTCTATTATTTCGGATTCATTATTGCTCTGAATGATTTTAACTTTCAGGTTATTTTTTTTAGCATATTCTTCTATTTTTTTGTTTATTTCCTCAAGGGATAGTGTTCCGTAAACATTTACCGGTCTTTTCCCCAAAAGGTTTAAATTAGGACCATGAATTATAAGTAATCTTTGCATTTTACCTCCTTAATAATTGCTTTTCCTATCTTTACCGGAATGGGTATTTTGATTTTTCCGTTTCTCACTTTTTTATCCTGAGAAACTCTCTTGGATAATACTTTTTCCGATATTTTTTCAGGTATTTTAATGGGTAAATCATAAGAAGAAATTATATTGAAAATTTCTTCGAAATCCCTATGATTTAAAAAGCCTTTCTTGTATGCAATCTCTGTTTCTTTGATCATTCCGATTGCAACCGCCTCCCCGTGGGAGAATTCAGTGTAATTTGTTTCAGTCTCTATGATATGCCCTATCGTATGCCCGAAATTTAAAATTTCCCTTACCCCCTTTTCCTCCCGCTCATCCTCACAAACTATTTCTCCTTTTATTTTTATTGAACTTGAAACTATCTCCGAGACTATTCCCGGATTCCTTTTAATCACATCATCTTTTTTGGTTTTGAGAATTTCGAATAATTTTTTATCTTTTATAATTCCCGCCTTTATTATTTCGGAAATTCCTTCCTTATATGTTCTATCAGGAAGAGTTTTGAGAAATGATACATCCGCTAAAACCATATCAGGTTGGTAAAAACTTCCTATCATATTTTTCCCCTCACGATGATTTATTCCGGTTTTTCCACCTACGGAAGCATCAACCTGTGAGAGAAGAGTTGTGGGAATTTGGATAAAACCAACTCCCCTCTTGTATGTTGATGCTACAAATCCTGTAATATCCCCGACAATACCGCCTCCGAGAGCTATCAATGCATCATCTCTTGTTATCTTTTTTTCCAAAAGAAAATCATAAATTTGGATTACTGTGTTGATATTTTTATTTTCTTCTCCCTCGTCAATAATAAAATAAAGTGTTTCAAAGTTATTTTTTAGTAAAGTAAGAATTTTTTCAAGATAAAGTGTTGAAACAGTGGGCTCACTGATTATGATTAATCTTTTTGTTTTATTTAAAATATCATTGATATGTTCGGATATGTTTTCAATAATATTTTCTCCCGTAAAAACCGGATATTCCTTTTGTTTTGTTTTTATATTTATAATCTCATATAAAGTTTGAGAATTACTTGATGATTCTAATCTTAGACGACGTATAATGGAATTTGCAATTTCGGAAATATTTTTTTCGGATGTATCAATTTTGTGCTCGGCGAAATCATAAAGATTTTTCCTTTCGGAATATAATTTTTCAATATCCTGTTCATCCTTAATAAGAGGTCTTGTTCTCATTTCCATTAACCTTTTCTTGAGTTCTTTTATATTGGCTTTGAGGGTGAAAATTTTTCCGCTCTTTTTCATTATATTCACATTTAAAGGATCCTTTACGATTCCACCTCCGGTTGAAATAATAACATTCCTCAAATCCACAGCTTTTTTTAAAGCTATTTTTTCAAGCTTTCTGAAATATTCTTCACCTGATTTATAAAATATTTCATTTATTGATTTTTTTTCCTTAAATTCTATATATTTATCCGTTGAAAACACTGGAATATTGATTGTTTTTGAGATTTCATTTGCCACCGAATCTTTTCCGGTTCCCGGGAAACCGATTAAAATCAAATTATCCATTCTTAATCCTCCTTGTATAGTTTTCATAGTTTGATTTTATATCCGAGAGATTATCCCCACCGAATTTTTCAAGAAAAAGTTTTGATAAAACATATGCCATCATTGCTTCTCCCACAACACCGGCAGCAGGTACAATACATGTATCAGCTCTTTCAACATGAGCCTTTGATTTTTCTTTGGTTTTAACATTAACCGAACTCAGAGGTTTCATAAGAGTTGGTATTGGTTTTACTGCAATTCTAACTATCAAATTTTCACCATTGCTTATTCCACCTTCAATTCCTCCTGCTCTGTTGGTTTTCCTGAAAAAGCCATTTTCCGGACTATAAAAGATTTCATCATGAACCTGTGAACCTTTGAGTCTTGTATTTTCAAAAGCCGGACCTACCTCAACCCCTTTGACAGAAGGTATGGAGAGCATTGCTTCTCCAATTTTGGAATCAAGCCTTTTATCATATGAAATATGAGAGCCAAGACCCACAGGAAGATTCTCAACCACTATCTCACTGATACCACCTATACTGTCTCCCTCTCCTTTAACTTCATCAATTAATGAAATCATCTTTTTTTCAGCATCGGGATCAAGACATCTCAGAGGGCTATTTTCAGCTTCCTTATAGGACAGTATTCTCTTTTCAATGGATATATTACCGATTGAAATTGTATGGGAGTAAATATTTATTCCAAAATATTTCAAGAAAATCTTAAATAGAGCTCCTGCTGCAACTCTTGCAGCTGTTTCTCTTGCGGAACTTCTTTCTATTATATCCCTTATATCACTCCTTCCGTATTTTAAAATTCCGGAGAGATCAGTGTGCCCGGGCCTCGGTATTTCAACAGGTTTTACATTATCATTTAGACTATTTACATCCATCGTATCCTCCCATTTTTCATAATCAAGGTTTTTTATCATGAATGAAACCGGAGAGCCCATGGTTTCTCCGTTTCTTATCCCTGATATTATTTCGATTCTGTCTTTTTCGATTTTCATTCTGTTCCCTCTACCATAGCCTTTTTGCCTTCTTGAGAGTTCATTATTTATAAAATCAATATCTACCGAGACACCCGCAGGGAATCCATCTATTATTACTGAAAGAGCTTTGCCGTGAGATTCTCCGGCGGTTAACATTCTGAGCATTTAAAAACCTCCGAATCCAAAATTTTATTTATTGATATTCTTTTATCCGTCCAGATACGAAATGATTCAATACCCTGATAAATAAACATAATCAATCCATTTATCATATTTACACCTTCCGATTCTTCTGGAATCTTCTCGTACTTTAAATCATAATAATAACTTCCTTTTTTCATATCTGTGGCAAGATTTGAAAAATCAACAGGTGTTGCATTAATCAGAATATCAATATTATTTGTAATTTTTTCTATTTGTTCATAATCAGTTGCTATCGCATTAAATTTATCAGCAAACAATCTTGTTTTTCGTATTTTTCTGCCAACCACAAAAAATTCTTCGGGTTTTTTGTTCATTATAACAAAAGCACAGGCTTTTGCTGCCCCCCCTGTTCCCAAAAGTGCTATTCTTTTACCCTTTACTTTCAGTCCGTGGAAATCAAGGGATTTCTCAAAGCCTATTATATCAGTATTAAAACCGTATAATTTATTATCCGTAAATAAAACCGTGTTTACAGCATCAACCGATTGCACTGATCCATCAGCTTTATCAATATATTCAAGTATTCTTTCCTTAAAAGGAATGGTTACATTTAGACCTCTGAATTTTTCACTTTTTATGAATTTAATTGTTTCGCTCAATTTTGAAGGAGCTGTTGCGATTTTTGTATATTTGCCGTTTAAATTAAAATAATTAAATAAAAAATTATGAAGTGCAGGGGAAAGAGTTAGCTTGAGAGGATAACCTATTATACCGGTTTTAATCATCCTTTTGCCTCCTTTATAAATTTTTCCATTTTTTTAAAATCCTTTTTTCCCACCTGTTTTTCTATGCCGGAAGAAACATCAACCGCATAAGGTTTTATCTTATTTATAAGTTCCCCGACATTCTCCGGACTCAAACCACCCGCTACGATATAGGGAAAATCAAAATTCCTTAATAGATCCCAGTCAAATATTTTGCCATCTCCTGCTCCCGGGTCGAACAGTATATGAAAATCATTATATTTCTTGATAGCAAACAAAAGTTCACTTTTTTTAGTTTCTTGTGAAATTCTAATTCTTTTTATGATTTTTTTCCCGGTTGCCATCTCAATTTCTTTACAAAATTCCGGAGATTCATCACCGTGAAGCTGAATTATATTCACTCCGGTGTGATTTGCGGTATTTTTTATTTTTTCAAAAGGATCATTCATAAAGACACCCACTGTGGTTATGAAAGGAGGAAGTTTACTTATTATATTTTTTGCTTCATCCGGCTCTATTGTTCTTTTTGATTTTGTAAATATAAAACCTATGGCATCAACTCCAAGATAAGAAGCATACATAGCATCTTCAATATTAGTGATTCCGCAAAATTTAACCTTTGTTATTCTTTTACCCATTTTTTCCCTCTTTCCATAATTTCTTCGAATTCTTTAAAATCATTATTTTTTATTATTTTCATGATATTTTCAGTTGTTGTTCTTAGGTTCTCAAGGACACTCTCTTTGTATTTATTCAACACCTGTATGTCAAAATAAATTTCAGGATTTTCCGTAATAACACTTGCAGAAGTTTTCATTTGAGAAAGAAAAGTTGTACTTCCCATTGATTTTAAAGTTTTATAATCAAAACCACTTTCTGTAAGAATATTAATATATATGATATTTATGAGATGCGATAAATTCAGTACATATGAAATAATGTTATCATGTTCTTCAACGGATGTTTCAAAAAACGAGATTGCCGTATCTTCAAACAATGCTCTAATTTTTTCAAAAGCATATTTATTTCCAAGATTACAAAAACAGATAATTTTATCGGATAAAATTTTTGTACTCGGTCCGAAAAGGGGATGAATACTCGTTATAGAAACTCCATTTGCCAATGCTTTTTTGTATGAGTGAATAAGGTATGTTTTTATGCTTGCTATATCAAAAACAACCCCTTTGTAACCAAAATTAATTATCTTATCAATAATCGAAGGGATTACCTTGACAGGAGTGGCAATGAGAGTAATCGAAGAATTCAGAAGCCCGTTTTCAAAGTCAGTGTAGCTTTTATCTCCCGGATTTGCTTTTATATCGTGTTTTAATACATTATGCCCTTTTATTTGGAAAAATTCGGTAAACCAATTACCCATCTTGCCATTTGCACCGATAATAAAAATATTTTCCTTTTCTCCCTTGAATTTCATAAAATGGGAGAGCTCCTGAACATTACAGGATTCTCTAATAATTTCTTGCATAAGGTTTATCATAAAATCTTCCGATATTCTCAACTCTCTTGCTTTCAGGCGTGTTCTTTTAATAATTTCCTTTTCTATTTCCCAATTTTTCAAAGGTAACCCATTCTCCTTTTTTATTTTACCTATGGTATTGGCAATATCAAATCTTTTTTTTATGAGCTCTATTAACTTATTATCAATCTCTCTTATTTCTTTTCTTAACTTATTAAGACTTTTCATCCCTCACCCCTCAGTGATTTTAATTTTTTACCGGGATTTTTTTCTCTCATTAATGATTCTCCTATTAAGAAAACATCAAATCCGGCATTCCTTAAGAGTTTGATATCATCATAAGCATGAATTCCGCTTTCCGAAACTTTGATGTAGTTCTTAGGTATTTTTTCTATAAGTTTCAAGGAAGTTTCCAGATTTACTTTCATTGTATCAAGGTTTCTATTGTTTATCCCTATAATGGAGCTACCTGTTTCAAGGGCAATATCAAGCTCATCGGAAGAGTGAACTTCAACAAGTGTTTCAAGCCCAAGCTCATTTGAAATCATAATGAATTTTTTTAATTCCTTAGGCTTCAGAGCCTTAACAATCAATAATATTGCATCTGCTCCGGCAATAAGTGATTCATAAATCTGATACTCATCTATTATAAATTCCTTTCTGAGGACAGGTATGTTAAATTTACTTTTTATATCCGATATAAAAGATAGCTTGCCTCCGAAATACTTTGAATCTGTTAGAACTGAAATTGCGGCTGCTCCGTTTTTTTCGTATGTTTTAGCAATTGCAAGATGGTCAAAATCTTCCCTTATGATTCCTGCGGATGGAGATTTTCTTTTTATTTCGGCAATAAGTGATATTCCTTTCTTTTTGAGAGCTTCTGAAAATAGATTATTTTGCCCGCGAACTTTAATATTCGCAGGATCTATCGGAGTATCCTTTTTTCTCCTTGCGATTTCACTTTTTTTGTCAATTATAATTTTCTCTAATATATTCATTTGAAATTCCTCCTTTGGAAATCACTGAAAAAAGAGAAGTACTAAAATACCTTTCTCACATTCGGAGCTAAAATAGTTTAGTTTGACAAGAGGAGTACTCCCGATTGCACTAAAAATTTTCATATTAATGAACCTCCATGGAATTTGTAAATTCAATTAATTCATTGAGTTTTTTCATGGCAGCTCCCGAATCAATTGATTCTTTTGCCAATGATATCCCTTCTTTTAAGGAATTTGCTATTCCTGACAGATATATGGTCGCTCCTGCATTGAGAAGAACTATATCTCTTCTACTGCTTTTTTCTCCTTTGAGAATAGAAAGTGCTATTTCTTTGTTTTCTTCAGCATTTTTATACACTATATCATTAAGATTTCCTCTGTTAATTCCGAATTCCTCGGGTTCAACATGATATGTTTTAATCTTACCATCATAAAGCTCCGTTATTTTTGTTTTTCCGGTTATTGTTATCTCATCCAATCCGTCTTCTCCATGAACAATCATAGCTCTTTCGGTTCCCAATTTTTTCAAAACACCGGCAAGAGGTTCTGTTAATTTCTCATTAAAAACACCTGTTAATTGTCTTTTTGCATTAGCAGGATTTGTGAGAGGTCCGAGAATATTAAAAACAGTCTTAATCCCGATCTCTCTTCTTGCCGGAGCAGCATATTTCATTGCTTTATGGAAATTAGGAGCAAACAGAAAACCCATCCCTGTTTCTTCAATACTTTTCTTTACCTTTTCAGGTGAAAGGTTTATTTTAACTCCCAGAGATTCCAAAAGATCAGCACTTCCGCTTTTACTTGAAACCGCTCTGTTTCCATGTTTTGCAATTTTGCATCCTGCACCTGCCGCAACAAATGCACTTATAGTCGAAATATTAAAAGTATTTTTCCCGTCTCCCCCTGTTCCGCAAGTATCAATCAAATGGTTACCATTGACATGAATTTTTTCCATTCTGTTTCTCATCGTCTTAACAAAACCTGTAATTTCATCGATTGTCTCACCTTTTGAGCGTAAGGCAACAACAAAAGCGGATATCTGGGCATTTGTGAGCTTACCCTCCATGATTTCTCCGAATACACTCGAAGCCTCATCTTCCGTAAGATTAAAATTGTTTAAAATTTTTTCAATATAATCTTTAAATTGCATGGTAAACCTCCATTGTGTGATTTCATTTTCAAATTCCCATTGTTATTGAAAGGTAAAGGCAATAATGGGAAGATTATTACTAATAAATTAGTAAAAAATTAATGATAATACAGGCTTAATATTGAATTATTTCCCATTATTGTTGGCTTTATTTTTAACTTGAAAGAAAGGTAGAATCCTTTCCTTTGATACCAACAATGGGAATTCCGTTTTTCCCCCAAAAGTATCGCCAAGCAAAATTGGTCCACCAATAATAATAGTAAAAAACTTCATTGGTGTAAAATTTTTCTCTTTTTGGACCAAATTGCTTAGCCATTTTAAAACCTCCACTTAAAAAATTTTTATATTATTAGCACAAAATAAATCTCTTGTCAAGATCTCCTCGTTTGTTGAATCTAACTGAAGAAGAAAAACGAGATGAAAAAAAATATAGGAAATAAAAACACTTATAAAAATTTATTTATAATGAGGATATTGATGATAAAAAAGAGGAGTTGAGAAAATTGAAAGATTCAATTGATATTTATGAGTAAAATGGGAAAATAGCAATGTGTCTGAGGGAACTTGATAATAATTTTGTTAACAAGGTTTAAGCATCAATAATTTTAAGTTGGATATATCTCTCTTGATTAAGGACGCTATTGAGATATTTATAATAAATTACAAAGTCATATTCCAGTTAGATTTTTCTTTATCAAAACATTTAGCAAAACATAAAACTCACTCCAGAAAAGTGACAGGTTTTTCGGATTTGGGAATTTTTATAATCAAAATTTCCAGGAAACCTTCACCAGTATTTATTATTTTGTGAGGATTTCCCGAAGGGCTAAAAATAAGATCTCCTTTTACTATTTTTTCCTTTTCCTCTTCTCTTTCAGCTATTCCTTCACCTTCTATCACATAAATCCAAACATCTACGGGCGATAAATGTTTTCTGAAAAAACCATCTTTCTCGAACCTTATTTTAAGAAATTCAGCTTTCTCACTCGAAAAAAGTTTTACTGCTTCAAACTCTGGAGGAGTATCTATTTTAACACCATCTTCATCTTTTATTATCTTCATAAGCCCCCCTTAATTAGGTAATTCTATTATAAACTCAGTACCTTCGCCTTTCTTGCTTTTCACACCTATATTTCCTTTGTGCAAAAGTACTATATGTTTTACAATGGAAAGCCCTAATCCGGTTCCTCCGTTTCTTTTGGAACGAGATTTATCAACCACATAAAATCTTTCAAAAATCCTATCCAGATCCTTTTCTGGAATCCCTATCCCTGTATCCTTCACTCTTATTATTTCAATATCACCTTTCCTTTCCAACATTACTTCCACTTTCCCACTTTGCGAGTATTTAATTGCATTATCTATCAAATTTATAAAAAGTTGCTCAATTTTGAATCTATCAGCTTTAATACTATGTTTACCTTCTGCTTTTAAAATAAGATTTAAATTCTTATCTTTTGCCCTCTGGAAGAAAATTTTAAAAATATTTTCTATCAATTCCTTTAGATCTATTTCCTCTATATCAATTTTAACACTATTCTCTTCTAACTCAGACAAAATTAGTAAATCCTTTACAATATTTATCAATCTTTCTGTGTTTCTCTTAATTATTCCAATATAATGCTTTTGCTCGTCTTTAATTTCATCCTCCAATGTTTCTAAAAAGCCTTTAATTGCCGTAAGCGGAGTTCTTAACTCATGAGATACATTAATTACAAAATCTTTTTTTATTTTTTCAAGTTTTTTAAACTCTGAAATGTCATGAACAATAAGAATAACCTCCTCTTTACCAGAGATATATGTAACACTAAAAAGGTATATATTTTCAAAAAGATCAACTTCAGTAGAAAAACTTTTTTTCTCATTAAAAGCTTTCTCAATGATACTGTTTATTTTAAGATCTCTAAAGACTTCCCAGTAAAATTTATCTTTTGGTTCTTTAAATCTTGAAATATTACTAATCTTTTCAAAACTTTTGTTGTAAAGATATATTATTCCTTTCTTATTTATAACCGCAAGTCCTTCATTCAAAGATGCAATGATACTTTTTAACTTTTCCTTTTCCTTTTGTACCTCACTGAAAAGATTTTCTAATTTTTTACTCATTTCATTGAAACTTTCCGATAATTTCCCCAATTCATCTTTTCTCGATAATAAAACCTTGCTTCCGAAATCACCCGATGCTATCTTTCTTGACTGCTCGGAAAGAGTTTTTATCACTTTTGAAAAATTCACGGATATAAAATAAGCCCCAACAAGCGATAAGAAAAGTACAATCAGTACTATAAGAAATATTTTCAATCTCAATCTGTTAAGCAAAGCGTTTATGTCTTTGAGAAACAGACTAACTCTTAACACAGCTATTTTTCTCCCCTTATTTTTCAAAAGAATAGCTACATAGAGCATCTCCTTTTCAACCGTGGTACTGAATCTTATTGAAGAACCCTTACCATTCTTAAAAGCAGATATTATTTCTGGTCTGTTCTTATGATTTTCCATTTTAGAAGGCTTTTTTTCCGAATCAGCAATAACTTCCCCGTCAAGTTTTATAACAGTTATCCTTGTTTTTATTTCCCGTCCTGTTTTTTTGACAAGCATGTCAAGCAATTGATACTCTTTTTTTTCAACCATCGGGTTTATTTTAAAACTCAATGTTTTGGCTATGTTTTCAAGTTCAAGCTCAAGAGTATTTAAATAGTGAGTTCTAATTGTTCTAAAAGAGAGAGGTAAAACAAAAATGATTAACAGGAAGACAATTAAAACAAAACTTGCAAATAATTTGATGAAAATTGTATTTTTCATTCTTCTATCTTATATCCCACGCCTCTAACATTTTTTACAAAAATCCCGGCTTCCCCCAATTTTTCACGGAGATTTTTAATATGAACATCTATTGTTCTGTCCAACACAAATTTTTCATCGCCCCAAAGAATATCAAGGAGCTTGTCCCTCGAAAAAACCCATCCCTTCTTTTCCGCAAGAATTTTGAGAATTTTAAATTCTGTTGTTGTTAAGTTTATCTTTCGATTATTTACTTTAACCAAATATTTTTGGGGATCAATTTCAAGAATACCACCTATTCTCAAAACATCATGAGTTTCGCTGGCATTTGTTCTTCTCAACACAGCTTTTACACGAGCAACCAGTTCCTTAGGAGAAAAAGGTTTTGTAATGTAATCATCAGCTCCCAATTCAAGCCCCAAAATAACATCTATTTCTTCCGTTTTAGCAGTAAGCATTATAACAGGAATATTCTTAGTAACATTATCAAATCTTATTTTTTTGCATATCTCTACTCCATTGGAATCAGGTAACATCAAATCCAAAATTATAAGATCTGGCTTTTCCTTTGAGATAAAACCCATAAAATCTTTTCCGTTTACAAACTCTTTTGTTCTAAAACCTGATTTTCTAAGATGCAAACTAACAAGTTCGAGAATATCCGGCTCATCATCCACTATTGCTATTAATTTTTCCATTTTGTCCTTCCTCATATTATAATAATATAAATTAAAAAACTTAAAATTAAAAGGAAAGACCCTTATACAAAATCAGGGTCTTCCCTTTGGCTAAATTTTCCTTACAACTTTGTCTTAAATGAAACTTTCAAAGTAATATTAATATAAAAATCCCCCGAAGGAGATTCTTTGCCACCATAATAGATATATTTAATATTAGGAGAAACTCTAATTATTTTATTTATCCTATAATCAAACCCCGAAATAATAAATCTTGTCTTATAAAGTGAAGCTTTAACAGGGATATATCCTACGATATCTTTGAAATTTTTCTTGAAGAGATAATCATATCTCACAAAAAAGTTCAAATTACTTCCGATATTTACCTCTCCAAAACCGGAAAGAATTCCGTTATTCTTACTTTCACCATTCTTCGTTTTCTCAAGAAGATAAGTATAATTCAAGCCCATCTTACCCCAACTTCCTTTTCTTCCGAAAAATGCGGAAAAATAAGAGATATTTTTATTGTTTTCTCCGGCATAATGAGCATTAAATTCAAAATAATTATTTCTCCCTTCCCATCCTATTCTTCCATAAATAGCCTTCCCTTTATTCCATTCTCCCTTATTGGAACCATAATTACCAAACATCAGAGTATAAACTATTCCTTTTCTGGTTTTACCATTAAGAGAAATTCCCATATCCCTCGAAGAGGCAAATTTAAAAAAATCCGCAGGGGTTTTTTCCACAAATCTTAATCCCCAGAATTTTTCCACTCTATTAAAAGAGGGAGGTTCTATTAAACCAATCAAAAGATTGGCTCCTTCTCCGAGTTTCTTTTTCAGATAGGCATTTTTAAGATATGGGATAATCAGGCTTTTTTTGTAAGCAACATTATTCATTTCAACTCTTACTCTAACAAACCACCCTTCTCCCAAATCAGAATTATAACCAAAATAAATCCTTCTGAACCAGAAACCGTTCTGTCCCCGAAAATCAGAATCTCCGCTTTTAGCAACATAATAAAATTCCGGAACCATGTAACCCTTGATTTCATCTGCTTTTGCAATACAGGATAAAAAAACAAATATGCCAAAAAGCATTACCAAAACAAATGTTTTCTTCATCTTTACCTCCTTATATTTAAGATACTAAATAATAAAGAGTATAAATTAAGTTACTATAAAATAATTATTAATATTCTGTTAATTTTTAGGATACGGTCACATATATTCGTT
>Ga0190334_1001013_pt1 | contig 12583 bp, 12 predicted proteins | sample 48720478_MG_FD_161270 | JGI IMG/M metagenome (GOLD analysis project Ga0190334, IMG submission 161270) | Hydrothermal vent sediment bacterial communities from Southern Trench, Guaymas Basin, Mexico - 4872-04-7-8_MG | ecosystem: Environmental > Aquatic > Marine > Hydrothermal vents > Sediment ...
CCTTATAGATACCCATTTTATTTACTTATAGTTAAAACAGATGAATATGAAGTAAAGATAAAATTTCTTACAAAAAACGATGCCTTTGGAATTAGAGAAAAAAATAATGAAGAATTAATAATAGACACTATTTTTGACATCACCTAAACAAATAATTATTAAAAAGTAATAACTTAGAATACAAATATAACAAAGGATAAGATTTAAAAATACAATCTCATTATTCCCAACTTACCGTAATCCGTAAGTTATCATCATCTTTTTTTATTTTAAAGGTTTTACCAAGCTTTTTAACTTCATTTTTAAACTTATTAAGCGTCTCAAGACAACGATCATACTCTACTAATTCTTCTAAACCACATAATAATTTAAATGCATTATCACTAATTTTTTTTAATTCATTTTTAAATTGCTTATAATCATCTTCCCTAATTGAATTCATATTGTCCTCATCTTTTAGTATACTTATAGAAGTTTTAAAGAGTTTTCTGAAACGAGTACTAATTTTTTTAGCTTCTTCTTTGCTAATCTTAAATTCCTGTAAAACCTCTTCTCTAGCAAGATTAATATCAAAGTTTCTTATCATATTGCCAAAAAGGTATGCTTCAATAGGACCAATTAATTCTTTATTTTGAAACTCAGAATCTGCTGGAGCAATAGAAGCTATTTTTTTAGCTTTCTTAATAATTTCTTGAAGACTAATAAATAAAATTTCTTCTTGCATTTTAATAGCTATTTATTCTTTTTCAATATAAAAAGTCACAGGAACTTCAAAGTTAACTATATTGCCAGAATAATCTTCTACAGCTAATCTAAGAGTTTTCTCATTTCTTATTTTAGATACTGATAAATCTACATCTAGATCAGCAATCATATATTCTCCTGTATCAAGCCATTCTCCTACTTCTATTTTTGTTGAAGGCATCTCTGTTATCCTCCCTAAAGAAGCATCATAAGATATTATATTAACATAAGGATAAAAACCAGTTCCCTTCTCATTATCTATAACTATTATTATTGATTTAAGTTTCCCCCAATCATCTCCTTTTTTCTCGAAACTATAATTCAAGAGTCCTGCAGTAACTCCATTCATTCTTTTAGTAATTATATCTGGTGGAAAAGGGTAAGGACTACTTCCAAAAGTTATCTTTCTAGGAAGCATTATTTCCTCAGGTAAAGATATATTTTCATCGTAATTTTCAGCACGAAATGAAATTCCTTCTAACATATCTAAAAATTCCGCATTATCTAATAATTTACCAGGTTGGGTTAAAATAGTAAGACCAATAACAGCATTCTTTATTCTTATTAAAAAGCGATAGTAATTACCATCAAGACTACCTAAACTCACAAAAAGAGTTAATTTATCAAAATCAAAATCATAATCAAATGATTCTATATCATAAAATTCTTTATAATAATCATATCTATCCTCAAAGAATTCTTGAGCATTTTCTTCAGAATCAAGAATAACAACATACTGCCAAATTGATTTCTTAGGATAACTCTCTTTCAGAAACTCAATTGAATATCCTGTTTCAAAACCTAAAGAATTTAATTTATAATTGCTTAAACGATTGAAATCTGCTTGAATCCTCCTAAAATTTAAAGAGTACCTTTCATTAATCTTAAAACCATCCTCCAAATCTTCTAAGCCAATTGTTAGAGCAAAAGGATTCTTGTATAAATCTGACTCCACAGTGACTTCTTCCTTTTCCTCACTACTTACTTCTGAGTCTGCCTGCTCTATTTCAGCACTAATTTCATCTTTATCACAAATACTGTTATCGTTTTGGTCTAGACAACAATCATTTCCAACACGTATGTAGGGTTTATTACAAACAACATTACCACCAGTATTACAACCACTTAACAATATAAGAGATAATAAAACAAACATAGTAAGAACAAACCTAAGATTCATACTAACCACCCCCCGACTTCGGACGGAATTTGTTTTTCTTATTTAAAATTTTCTCAATAAACAACTACTTGTTACAATATTGTTACTCCTATTTAATATTTAAATCTTGCGACAATATTGTGATATGAAGAAGAAAACCACTAGAAATAAAAAAGCGAATAATGGAAATCCTAAAGAAAGAACAGGAAATCAATATAAAGAAACCGGAAAGAAAAATCAATACTAAATATCAAAGCATAATCAATAATTGTGAAGAACTAGAATACTTCGAAGTAGTAAAGATAAGTAAAACAAAGAAGAACAACAGGAATGGAAAAGAATATTTAATAGTGAAACTAAAATAATCTTCTTTTGTAAGAATTCTTTATCCTGATTCAAATATTCTTAAAACATATAGCAAGAAAGAGGGTTATAAATAATTCTCTGCTCAGTTACTGGAAAACATGCTCAATTATCGGAAGAATTACAAGAGTAAATATTATTACAAATATTAATAATAGAAATATAATAATAAAGGTAATCCAAGCAATACTTTTCTTATTCATTTTATAAAGAAATCAAAAAAGAGATTATTTAAATATTTTGCCAAATTTTACTAGTAGTTTTTTAATAAAAGCAGAAATCACAAAAAGGGAAAAATATTAATATTCTAAAACAGATGCTTTTTAATTAAAATGAAGAGACTGATAATTTTAATAGTACTTTGTTTTGCTCTTTTATCAAGTTGTAAATATATAGACCGAGTTTCTAATCCTTTAGTAGGAGAATGGGAGGCTACTATATGGACTCTAACAGAAGTTGTTACCTTTTACTCTGATAATACTGTTACTTTTAATAATCCTATAGACGGTATGAGAGTATACGAATACGAAGTTTTAGAAGAGGATAAGATTAAACTTACAAACCTTGATACAGGTAAAACTTTCACACGTGATTTTAAGGTTTTAGGAGATTATAAAGCTATAAAAATAGATGATATCACCTATTACCGTAAAGATTAGTTTTTAAATATTCTTACTAAAATATCTCATATAAAATTTAAGAAATTTGCTTAAGGCTTAGTCTTATTATCTTAATACCTACACTTCCAGAAACAGGCTGTTTTTCTAAATGATTTTGTTATATCAGATTTATATAATTAAATTGGTTTTTTCAGGGTTTTTTCTTCTGAGATTCAGAATACCAATGATAAAGTGATTCTAGTATATATGTTATTTCTTGAGTGGAAAGAGGTATTTTATCATTCATTCTTCTTCATAAGTATAAAAGCAAACACGCATTTTTTACTTAATCCTCTTCTTTATATTCTCATATGTATCAAGATCTATTTCTCCTTTGACTAGTCTTGTTGTTAATATTTCCAGAGGATTATTTATCATATTATTCTCTTTATGGTTTGGTATTAAGTAGTGATTATTATGGTTAAATGCTTTGTCCAGTTCCATCTGCTTCCTCTCTGTACTTACATGAGCATATATCTGCGTTGATCTTACAGAGGCATGTCCTAGTAAGTCTCTTAAGGTGATAAGGTCTATTCCCCGCTCATATAAGAACGTTGCATAGGAGTGTCTTAAGCAATGAAATGTGATTGTATGTCTTATATGTCCCCTACCATCAATCCCGTCTACTTTTAGCATTCCTGCTTTTTTAAGGTCATTCCTAAACTTGGTTCTGAGACTATTAACATTATACTTCTCTTTATAAGGGTCTTTTGATGGTATGAAATATACTCTTTCTCCTAAGTATTTCAGCCATTTCTCTATTAAAGGTATTATTATAGAGGGCAGGGTTATGTACCTGTCTTTCTTACCTTTTCCATCTTTTATCTTTATAAACTTTGATTCAAGGTTTACATCTTCTACTTTTAGATTTATTACTTCTGATGCTCTTAATCCACAGAAAAAAGCTATTATATAAGCCATCATATGCTTTGGGCTTTCCACTGCATTAAAGAACTTAACCAAATCCTTTTTCCTCAATACATTAGGTAGTCTTTTAGGTCTTGTATCCCATCCAACCATTTTTATAATCCCTCTATTATCTTTCTTGCTTCTTCTAGTATTTGTAATCCTAAACATGCCTTTTCCTTCTTCATACGATTCTTATATAGTTCCTGTGCTCTCTTCATAGGAACTTTACCATCATTAACTTTCTTTTTAAGGTCTTCAGGCATCATAGTAGCATAAATCCATTCATAAGCAGTCCTAGGAGTTACACCTATAGAATACAATAAATCATTAGCTTTCTTCTCATCATTATTAATACTAGTTCTAAACTTTAACCGATAATTCTTTACATGAACAAGTATTCTAAGCATCTGCTTAGGTGTAAGACTCTGATCAACATGCTTTCTTAATAAATACTTTAGTTGGTCTGCTTTGATGAAAATATCAGTGCCTTTTGTGAATTTCATTATAACACTACCTCTACATAAAACTATTATATCTTTATTTTTATAGACGAGAAACCCAAGGTTTTCTTTATCAAAAAACCTCAAATAAAAATGTTTAAACCAACCTTACTCATTAAAGAGCAAGCCACTCAGTTTATTGGAAGGAATCAAAGGCAAAGAAGAAGTTTGACAAGGAGCATGGCATAACAGAATAAACCTTTTGAATAAACTCTTACTCATTCCTTCTTCTCATACAATATTATGCTTCCTTTCTTTTTGATAGTGTACTCTAGTGCTTTCTCTTTCTTTATCTCATCCCCTACTTTCTTATCCTCAACAAAATCCTTGTTCTTCTCTATGAATTCATAAAGACTTCTTGCAACATCTGTCTGGGTTATTATACCCAGCATCTTATGCTCATCTCCTACAGGAAGTCTTCTGAAGTTATGCTCAAGCATAATCTTATTCACTTGGAACATGTCAAAATCAGGGGTTATACAGATAACAGGGCTTGTCATGAGGTCTTTCATATAAGAATCCCTAAGCCTATTAGGGTTAAGAAAGAACTCGCTCACCAGGTCAAACTCTGTGAATATCCCCCTGATTTGTTCTTTATCAGCCACGATTACTGAGCCAATATCCTTTGAAGTCATTAACCTCTTGGCTTTTAAGAACTTATCATCCTCCCTTACTGTTAACACCTTCCTAGTCATCACATCTTTTACCAGAGGCGCTTGGGGATGAGGGCTTCTTAGCTCTGCAATAATCCTGCACAAGTCTGTCTGGGTTATTATTCCTTTTAACTCATCATCCTCAACTACGAGTAGTTTTCTAAAATTATGGTTTTTCATTATTTTCTGAGCTTCAAAAAGGCTGAGATTAGGCTTTATAGTAAAGAGCTTCTTGGTCATAATATCATTAACAAACATCTCCTCTGAATGGTCCTTACTCATACTCAGCTTCTTAACAAAATCCCTCTCAGTGATTATGCCAATAGGCTTGTAATCCTTGAGTACAACAAGGCAGGAGACATGAGCACCAATCATAGTATGAGCAGCGTCTATAAGCTTGTCCTCCCTGTGAATACACATCACATCCTTTACCATAATACGATTTATCTTAATCGCCTTTAACTCATAATAACAATTACTATAAGATTTTTTCTTCCTGAATAATCCTATGATTAAAATCACCTCTTTTAGCTATAAAGAAACATATTCCATATTTTATTATTTAAATGTTGCGAATAAGAAGAACAAAAGCAAAATAAGAAGTTATTCAACTAACTATTCAAGTACCATACTGGTGCTCTAAGTCCTCAGCATCCACCTGGTTTATAACAGTATCCCTGAACTCATAGGTCTTGTTCATAAATATTATTTTTAAGGGGACACTGAAGAATGAGTCAACATACATGACACCAGGCTCACTATTTATCTCAAAGCTTACCTCTACAGCCTTTCTGTTCTCAATTGTCTGTGACCTGCCTGTAAGCTCTGCTTTGATTATCTTAGCCATCCAATCAAAAGGAGTCTCTATGAAATAATCATCAAACCTAACATCGAATTCTTTATCCCTATCAGGACATATATTCCTATCAGTATTCTCGCAATAACCAATCCCTGTCTTCTCAACCAGGTCAAGATAAACAGTATCATATGACTCGTCAGTGCTAAACCTGACCCTGCTCTTAAGCTCTATCTTCATCTTTTCTCTTGAAACATAATAAACATTCTCTGGCAGTATTCTTGGTGATTCCACATAAGCGTATTGTACACCAGTTACCTTATCAAACTTAGCAAACAAGGCCTGTGCCTCCTCAGAAATAGCATGCTGAGCAGGCTCTTCTGCTTCTTGCTCTTCCTCTCCAACAACAGGCTCTGTCCCTATAATCTCTGGTTCTTCTTGTTCCTCAACTCTCACAGGCTTACACTCATCTGAATCTAATACCTTACTACCATCAGGACAAACATAGTACCTTACTATAGGCACACAACTAGTAATGAATACCATCACAAATATTAAGCCAAGCACTCCTAATAAGAATCTTTGTTCCACAAAAACCACCTTTCTCTTTTGAACTGACTTTTTACTCAGACTGCTCTGGAATTCAAATATGCTTTAATATCTTACTATTTTAGTTCTTCTTCCTAAGTGCAGGAACACAATAGCCGCCATTAATAACAAGCCACTTATTACTAGTAGGACTACGCGTAGAGTATTCTTAACCTTTTTTCCTCTTATTACTCCCTCCTTCTGTTCCTCCCCTATTATTTGCCTGGGCTGTTCCTTAGCAGGGGTTTTCTCCTCTGCGCCTTCTACTCCTACTTCTGTTTCTAGAAGATTAAGAGTTATAATAACTTTTTCCTCGTCACCATCACTCCTCACAGAAACATAATCAGTGTAGTTGCCTGGTTTAAGACCAGTGGTGTCTATATGAACAGGGACTTCTACAAAGTCCTTGTGAGGGATAGTAATGCTACTTATCATGTCATAAACAAAGTTTGTGGTGAAGCTTATGTTAAAAGTTTTCTCTGTTCCTTTCAGGTTGTATATTTTTATGGATAGGTCCAGGGGAGCAGGTTCTGATGTGATTATATTAATATGATTTGGTTCAACAAAGAACTGCTGGGTCGGAGTATAGTTTAATAAGGGTAGGGCGCTACCTCCGCCTCCACCACCGCCGCCTCCTCTTCGGACCACTCTCTCAACTAAGGTGGCGTTGGGTGCTGCTTGTATTCTAAAGGTCTTGTTGTTTGACAGGTTAAAGTCATAGAAGTATGCTCTTCCGTTTGAGACTTGCAGATGGTACTCATCAGTCCTATTTATTAAGGTGTTGTTCTCTATAAGATATAGTATATAGTCTTCATAATTTGTGCTTACACTTATATTTGCACTTACATTTATTAATGGACAGCAGGAATCAATCACTATGGTTTTCTCATAATAAGAGTCTCCTGTATAGGTTACTTCGCTTGTTATTGTAGGAGGAGGAACCTCAAAGTACAAATAGGTATTCTTCACTGACTTATCAGCCTGCCATGATATGGCGCTCCCATTAACACTAACACTCTTTATGCTTCCAGACTCGTTAATATACCAGTCAGAGCCGCACTCAAAACCTGCTGGCTTATTCGTGGTTAGGTTCATGCTTATGTTGTCATAGTAAGTAAGAGGCATCTTTATTGTTATGTTAGTGCCATTAACAATCACAGGGTCTAATTGTTCCCTATTATTAATGTCAAAGCTTACATGGATGACTGATACTGAGACATTAAAGCCGGCAATACTTGCAAGTCCTGTGATTATGTCTTCTCTTATGCTCGGAACCAGGAAGATTACAGAAAGCACAAACAGGATTATTATGCAAGAAACTATTACTAGGGAATTATCTTTTTTCAAGCTCATTTTTTATCAGTTCCAGCATTTCCTGCTTCGTGGTTGTTCTGAAGAGCTTGTTTGCAAGTTCTTGTTTTTCAAGGCTATGAGCTGTCCATGTTGCAAAGTCGTTCTTTATAGGATTTACATGATGAGTGAAGATCTCCTCTTTCATGTCTTTTAAGGAGTAGTATAAGTCCTTGAGGTTTTTTAGGATTCTCCCATCTCTTAAATGGAAGTATTGGTGGGGTCTGAGTAGTTTTTCTTGTTTTACAAGGCGCAGGTTGTGTTCTGTATGTCTTAGATGCTCTTGTGGCTGCTCTTGGTGTTTATAAATTATTCCTGTTCTTCTCCCTGGTCTGTGCTCTTGGATACGAGCAGGTTGGGTTTTTGTTTTTTTTTGCTCTGGCTTTGCCCTAATAATTCTTCCTGATATTTGTTGGCTCTTCCTCCAGATCAGTATTAATAATATAAGGACGACTATGATTATTACTAGTATGACCACCAACACAGGGATTTCTGGTTTTCTTGGTGTTGGTACTGGTTGTTCCTCTTGTGCTTCTTTTGGTTTTGGAATTACTTTTACTTTGAAGTTCCTAGCGTACCTCACTGCTATTGGGACTTGTCCTTCTCCCCTGCCAACAGGTGCTACCACATAGTTTATGTTATAAATGTCTCCTGGCTGAGCATCTTCTGGTATTGTAATATTAAAGAACACATGCTTATCATAGGTCTTCCCAGGCACGTCTAGTATTGGTCCTCCTAGTAGGCTTGCTATTGCGCTGTCAAGGCTTATATTAACAGTGACTTCTTCCTCATCTTTGTTCTGTACTGTGAGTTTGAACATGTAGTTCTGTCCTGGGTATAATTCAAGGGTTTTGTTCTCCATGTACTCGTAGCTTATGCCAAAGGCTTGAACAATCCCTATTAGAACTAGGACTAGTAGTAAGTAGCTTAGTATCTTCACCCTCATAGATTCCTTAATTAGATGGCTGGGTTAATAAACTTTTCGAAAAAAGGTGTTGTGCTCGTCAACTCCTTGTTGTGTTAGGGGATTAGCTCTCTAAGAATGATTTAGAATAGAAATAGGGAAGAATAAAAAAAAATTTAAGCTTTAGTTACCTGTTGGGTCTATTACCCAGTTGCTTCCTGAGTTGTATGTTGTTGCTGTTATTCCGCTTGGGATGTCCAGGTAGAAGTATAAGTCTTCTGTGGCTGTTGCTCCTTTGCTCAGGCTTGCTCCTGTGACTGTGATTGGTGTGCTATGGCTTAGTGAGTCTCCTGGTCCCCCACTAGCACTTGTGTTTACTGCGAAGTTAGTGGCTCCTATTGTGTCTCCTCCTCCTGTGAGGTTGTATGCTGTTAGGTTTATGCCTGTGTAGACCTGGTTGCCTGTGTTATTAATGGTTAGTGGATTCTCTGTTGCTGCTACATCTTGTTCTCCTGGTGAGCCTGAGAAGCTCAGGCTTGCTTCTACTACGGCTATGTCGTCTAGAGAGTTCATTGTTAGGTCTGATGATGTGCAGTCAGAGTCACTAGCGGTTCCGTCTGTTGCATAAGCACAGATATCCCATGCTCCGTTAGCGTCGTAGTAGTATATTGTTATGTTGCATCTTATTCTCTGGGTTTTTTGGTCGCTTGAGTTGCTCACTGACCAGCATGCTGTGCTTGTTCTGTTGGTTTCTCCTGCTTTTGATATGTTCATGGTTGATGATGCTGTGTCAATATCATTTACACTGTTATTATCTGTGACATTGAAGTCTATTGTTATCACCTTGGTTCCTCCTGCTTGGGGGGTTTCTGTAGGAGCTTCGACCCAGACTATTTGTGGGGCTGCGTTGCCTACTGTTGTTGATACTGAGAATGTGTCTGTGCCTGCTCCTGATGTTAGTATTATTAAGGGGGTGGTTATTGCTATTAGTGTTGCTAGGAAGATGAGTAAGCTCAGGGTTTCTTTTTTCATTATTTACACCTCGTGGTTTAATTATTTCAGCCCAAATATAGTATAAATGTATACTGTTACCCTATTGATGATACTGGTAGTATTTAAATATTTCGTTTTTGGTTAAGAAATCAAATATTTTAGCCCTAGAAAGTTAAGAATTCAAATATTCTGGGCTTAAAAAGTTAAAAAGCTAAATTAGGCTGTTTAAAGCTTTTTCAAAGCCCTTTGATACACAGTCCAAACAGTCCTGTCGTCCCTTCTAAGCATAACAGCAATCCTATGATAAGACAAGGTGTACGTTTCCTTAAGATAATAAACAATGCTCTCAAGCACACTAAGCCTTTTATCAGCAATAATAGATAAAGGCAGAGAATACTTAGTAACAGGAGCCCTTAGTACGGACTTCATCTTCCTCCTAGCAAACCTGTAAGTAACACCAACAGCCCTCTGATCCCTATTAAGCAGCTTAGCAATCTCAACCAGTTTCAAACCCTTATTCTCATGCAAGTACTTAACAACAGCTTCAAGAGCACTCAAATAATCATTATCAAACACAGAGACAGGAATAAGTATTTCTTCAGGCTTCTCAACAAGCTTAAACTTGTAAACCTCTTCAAGATACTTTAAGAACTCTGTATGAGGAACCCTTTTCTGCTTAAAGTAGCTTATCAGCTCCTTTAACAAGCGTTCCCTGTCCTTAATAGCCTTATCCCTAGTCACTTGCACTTACCACCCAGTCAGTTGAAGAAACATATTTCAGCGGAGGAATATTAGGGATTGTGATGTAGAAGTACAAGGACTCATTAGCATCAACACCACCAACATCAACGGATACATTAGCACTAGGAATAATAACAGGAGAGGAATCCTGCAGAGAAGTACCAACAGCATCAGATACATTAACAGTAATATTAGAAACACCTAAGGTATAAGAACCATTCACCAAATTGTAAGCAGTGATATTAATCTGGGTTAGGTTAACATTACCCATGTTATCAATCAGAAGAGGATTAGAACCAGCAGCATGATAACCAGGTCCTGGATAATAATCACCAAAACCAAAAACAACAGGACTAACCTGGATGTAAAGTAAAGTGTTATAAGTAAAATTAGTAGTAGCATTATAAGCAGAAGCCTGCGAATTATCCCTGACACTAACATTAATACTCCAAGTACCAGCACTATCATAGTACTGCATAGGCACACTGCAATTATATTTTGTTGTGTTAGAGTCCACGGTATTATTAGAACAAGTTCCTGTTCTTGAAACACCTGATTTATTAATAACAACCTTTGCAGAGGAATGATTCAAGTCACTAACACCATCAGTATCAGAAACAGTGAAATTAATTTTTACCATCTTAACAGCCTCTGCATTCGGAGTCTGAGCAGGAACACCACTAACATTATCAATTATTGGAGGATTATTAGCACTTGACAAGGCAAGGAAGACCTTTGTGTTGGTTGTAAGGTTTACTTGTGTGGTGTTGGTTGTATAGCCGCCCTTGCTCGCATTAACAGTGTAATTAGTATGATAAGTAATAGCAGGGTTATCGCTTTGATTGTACTCAAGCAAGGTTTTTTGAGTTATCTGTCCTGAACCACTAGTAAGCTCTGTAAACTTCCTATTACTATTAACATCCCAGGCACTAACATTAGCATCTTGTAAGCCAGTACCCCCACTCTCATTAACCTGGACATCCAAGTACCAGAAAACATTAAGGGTGTGGGAGCCACTTGACCAGTATTTCTCTGTAAACGTTACATTAGTGAAATTCGTGTTTCCATTATCCCCCAATACAAAGTAGGTGTCATTACTGTTAGAAGCGTTTAGAACAGAATCAATAATCACTGTGTCACTACCCACATCGTACAGATACAATGCCGCTGTTCTTCCAAGACCAGACCCTGCGGTCTGCACATTAGTGTTCTCTATCCTTGTTTGAGATGACATGCCTAAATAAATACCTACATTTCTATCTCCTGTGCCGGTGATATTAGAATTGTTAATAACCCAGTTATCAGCTTGGTTAATGTATATTGTTCCTTCCCAATCCGCGCCGTAGTCGCCTGCGGTAATATTGCTGTTATCCACTGTTCCATTATCACAATTAAGGTCTGCGTATACACACCTGTAAAGGCACCTGATGTTTGAATCATTAACGTACACCCCTGTAGAAGTTTGGATTAGATAAACAGCTTCGTATGAAGAACTAGTAATATTCGTATGGGTAATATTGTTATTATCCGAATGGTCTCCTATATAAAACAAGTCATACTTGTTTGAATGCAAATCTGATTCTGTTACAAGATTATTTTTTGAATAAGAGTCCAAATAAACAGCATAAGCCTGAGAACTGGTGCTTGAGTTAATAAAAGTCTGGTTAACAACATTACTATTAGAACTGTAAAAGTATATCCCGGAGCCATAATTACCATAAACAGTTATGTTGTTGTTTTGAATTGTGGTTCGGTTGCTCGATTCCAAGCGGATACCATCACAGTACCCGCAATTATCTTTAACTGTTATGTTACTGTTTTCAATGGTTGAGTTAGTAGTGTTTTCCATATAAATTACATAATTATAAGCATTGGAGTCTCCATCAATTTCAAACGTAACATTCGTTATGTTGTTGCCTTGACTGTTTTCAAAGTGAATTGCATAGCTGTTCGTCCTGCTCATGTCAGTCTGATTTATTCTCAGATTTCGAATGATTATGTCTTTGGAGCCGTTCGTATAGATTGCCTTGCCCTGACCAGTGACAGCGTAAGCCAAGGAATAACCATTACCATCAAGAGTAACATTATTACCAGTGATGTTAAAGCAAACACCAGAGTTGCTATTAATAGACTGATTCAAAACATAAGTAACATTAGATGAGTTTAGTTCTCTGCAATCACTAACATTAACAATGCCTGACTCATCACCACCCGTGCCAGTAAC
>Ga0190334_1001014_pt1 | contig 12566 bp, 8 predicted proteins | sample 48720478_MG_FD_161270 | JGI IMG/M metagenome (GOLD analysis project Ga0190334, IMG submission 161270) | Hydrothermal vent sediment bacterial communities from Southern Trench, Guaymas Basin, Mexico - 4872-04-7-8_MG | ecosystem: Environmental > Aquatic > Marine > Hydrothermal vents > Sediment ...
TGACCGGATTCCCCGAACCGAAGTGCTTGCCTTGGGGCTCTTCGCTTTGATGGTAGCAGATGTAATCCTGGCAACAGCGCAAGCTCCCGGCATTGTGTTGATAGGTGCAGGAGTATGGGGATTGCACATGGGATTAAGTCAGGGAATCCTTTCCACACTTGTGGCAGACGCCGTCCCGGCAGACCTGCGGGGAACAGCATTCGGATTTTTCAATTTAGTAAGTGGAGTAGCATTGCTCGGAGCCAGCGTAATCGCAGGAGCACTGTGGGAATTGTTTGGACCAAGCACCACCTTTTTCACTGGCTCTGGACTTGCCGTAGTGGCATTGGTCGGACTTCAATTCCGAAGAAGAAACGGATGAACCTCAATGTTTGGAAGAACAAGGCTCTTCTGTGGATAGGTATTGCTTTAGCAGTGGACGAAAAAATAGGGCGACCAACCGGTCGCCCCTGTAGATATAGCCATGGTGTCAGGCGCTCGTCTGACACTTTTTATACTTACCTTAAGCTTCCCTCATATTTGACCGACAACTGCTTCGCTTTGACGTGCTCCAGCGTATAATCCGGCAGCAGCATCGGGGCGATGCGATCCGTCTCAATACCCGCTTCATCCAGCTCCTTGTTGTAGTTAACCGCGTGCTCCAGTGTCAGCTTTCCCTCCTGGGCATTGTTCAAAGCGTACTGCGCGGCGTTCCTGCCCGAGATGCGGCCGAAGACCATGATGTCCAGCAGCGAATTGCCCATGAGGCGGTTCTCGCCGTGAATGCCGCCGCCCACCTCGCCGGCTACGTAGAGTCCCGGAAGTTTCGTCGAGCCGTCCTTTTGGAATTCCAGACCGCCGTTCTGGTAGTGCAGGGTGGGGTAGATCAGCATCGGTTCTTCGCCGATGTCAATGCCGAAGCGGCTGAAGAGGATGTGCTTGCCGGGGAATTCCTTCTTGACGTAACCTTTGCCGAACATCTGATCCAGCATGGGGCTGTCCAGCCAGACGCCGAACTTGCCGGTCGGCGTGGGGACGCCTTTGCCTACCTCCACGCATTGGCGGATGATGCAGGCCGCTTCGACGTCGCGAGGTTCGCGTTCGAAGACGAACTGGTTGCCTTCGATGTTCACGAGGTTGGCTCCCGCCCCGCGGAACTTTTCCGTGATCAAGATGCCCTCTGCCTGTTCAGGGAAAATAACGCCGGTGGGATGGTACTGGACGGTGTGCAAAAAACAAATCGGCACGCCGGCGCGATAGCCCATAACGATGCCGTCTGCGGTGGCGCCGTAATGATTGGTGGTCATAAAATTCTGGATGTGCAGACGCCCGCTACCGCCGGTGGCCATAACGACCGCCTTGGCCTTCACGACGATATATTCGGCGGTCTCCATGTTGTATAGCAGTGCTCCGGCGCAGTGGCCTTTATCGTTCAGGATCAGCTCCACCGCCGGGGAAAACTCGATGACAGTGATGTCTTCTACGCGGTTGCGGGCTTCGTCGCGCACCGTGCGCATCATTTCCGCGCCGGTGATGTCGGCGGCGAAGTGCATCCGCTTACGACAGGTGCCTCCACCGTGCATGGTTTGTAGCGTACCATCCGGATATTTGCTGAAGTTGCATCCCAGGTCGAGCAGCCAGCGGATGACGTCAGGAGCTTCGGTGACCAGCGTTTCCACCAGTTCGGGAATATTGGTGAAATGCCCACCTCCTATGACGTCTAAGTAATGGTAATAGGGAGAATCCTTCCAGCCCTTGGTCGCCGCCTGAATGCCGCCTTCGGCCATCATGGTGTTGGCGTCGCCGTGGCGCAGCTTGGTGGCGATGATGACTTTGGCGCCGTTCTCCTGCGCTAACAGCGCAGCCGCAGTTCCGGCTCCGCCCCCGCCGATGACCAGAACGTCCGCCTCATAATCCACCTTGGAAAGATCCACCTTCTCAGGATTCACCCTGCTGCGCGCTTCCAGTAAGTTCACCATTTCATGACAGATGCGGTAGCCCTTGTTGGGGCCGACTGCTATTTCTCTGCGCCCTTCTTCCTTGACGTCGGGATGAAAGGCGTTCAGAACTTTGGTGCGCTCTTCCAGACTCAGAGCGGGGAATTCTTCATTGGCCTGTTTCCGCTTAATTCTCTCCGGCCGGGTTTCCTCGACTTTTTTTATTAATCGCTTTAGGCTTTCAGGATATGCCATCGTTCACCTCGTTGTCAGGTGTGATATTATCGAAATGGGATGTTTCTACTTCAGAAGGGCGTAATCGCTTTCCGGCGTCCAATCATCTTCAGCCGTGTCGGGTTCCATCTGGCGTTCGTTATACAATGTCTTCAGCTTCTTAATTTCCGCGGTTACCTTGTCCATGGCCTTGGGATCCAGTGCCCCCAGCGCCTTGAGTTCGTCCAGGTATTGATTGTAGTAACCCGACTTTATGGCTTCAACCTGCTTTTCGCAGTGTTCGGAAGGCGGAGTCAGGAATTTGCCTCGAATTCTTCTCACCATCTGAGCGATATGGTATTGAGCCAGTTCGCCCATGCAACGAGTGGCGCACAGCCCGCATTGAATGCAGTCGAAGGAAATCTCAGCGGCCTTTTCCAGATCACCCCGCTTGATGGCGGCAATGTAATCCATCACGGGGATGTCCATGGGGCAGACTTTCGAGCAGGCATTGCAGGCCAGGCAGCGGAAGAGCTCGGGGTAAACTTTATAAACTTCTTCGGCTTCTCCCTTGAGGTCCTTCCAATTGTAGACGGCGCGGTTGGCGGGGAAGAAAGGAATCTGGGTGAGGTACATGTTGGGCACGACCACGGTCTGGCAGGCCAGGCCGACGCGGATGTGGTAGTCTCCGGGCAGGCGGTAAACCGTACCGCAAGCTCCGCAGATTCCACCCCGGCATCCCGCGCCGCGTATGAACTTGTACCCGGCGTACTCCATGGCCTTCATGATGGTCAGAGATTCGGGCACCTCGTACTTCTTCCCCATGATATAAACGGGGATCAATTTTGCTTCGACTTTCGGTGTCTCTTCCTCTAAAGCGAGTGTTCCTTGATCGCTCATCAACAACCTCTGTGAATTAGTTAATTACAGGGATGTAAGTGTCTAAGTGTATTTTTCTAAATCGCTTGACATTCAAGCGATAGCTCTTTTTAGGCAGCCGTCTGCGCCAGCAGACCTTTCTGCTGCAGCAATTGGGCCGATGTGGGTGGATTTAGATCGAAGCGGCAGACGGACGGCTCCAGACCCAGGGCAACGGCCAAAAGCTGCGTAAAATAATAGGTCGGCAGCGGTTTTAATCCACCATGTTTCTCTAAGATGGCATCTTGACGGCGGCCCAGATTATATTCGCAGAGCGGGCAACTTAAAATCAGGGCGTCGGCATTCTGGCTCTGCGCTGAAGCGATGATTTCCGATGCGGTTTTCAGGGCCGTTTCCGGATTTGAGATCATCTGATAGGAACTGCAGCATTCTGTGGCATGATCGAAATTGACGAAGGTGGCCCCGAGGGCTTCGACGAAATCCTTGAAAATGACCGGATTCACCGCAGGATCAATGGTGACTTCACGGGGGCGCGTCAGCGTACAGCCGTAATACGGAGCCAGCTTCAGATCAGCCAGAGGGTGCTTGACAACCTGGCGCAGTTTTTCCCAGCCGATCTCGTCGCGCAGGAAATTCAGCATGTGAACGACTTCAACTTCGCCGGCGTAATCGCTCTCTTCTTCCATGAAGGTGTTGATGGTATTTCGCTTCTCTTCGTCGTCCTTCATCAGCAGGTTAGCGCGAGCCAGAGTATTATAGCACATAGAGCAGAGCGTCAGGACTTTATCGAAACCCTGATCCTTGGCCCGTATCAGGTCACGCACCGGCGCCAGAAGGTGGATTAGATCATCATCTGCCAGCGAATAGACGGCGCCGCAGCAATTCCAGCGTTCCAGTTCCACTGCTTCTACGTTCAATCTAGCTAAGGATGCAATAGCGGCATCTTCCAGATTCTTCGCCCGGGATTTCAAGGTGCAACCGGGATAATATCCAATTTTCATTTTATCCTTCACGAAGTGACGGCTTAACTGTTAGGCGGTGTGTTTACGGAAGCAACTGACCAGCGCGATGGGCGGCAGGTCTTCGATGGTTTCGGAATCAATTTCGAACGGTTCGATGTAATTCTCGTTCATGCGCAGGGTGACCAATCGTATCGCTTCCATGACTTTGGGCAGATCCAGGCCGCGCGGGCAGCGCACCAGGCAAGTATGGCAGGAAGCGCACAGCCAGACGGTATTGGCACCGGTGACCTGTTCCTGCTGGCCGAACTTGGTTAAAAGCACGATGCGCCGGGGTGAAATCTGCATCTCGGCGATCATGGGGCAGGAGCCGGTGCAGGTGCCGCACTGCATGCATTTGCTGATCTTCTCGCCGCTGATTTCTTCCACCTTGCGGACGAAATCCTGTATTACAGTCTGGTCGGAAATGACGATGGGCATAACGGGACCTCGATTTTGGAAATTTACCCGGCTGCCGATCCCCGGAGGAGCGGGCCTGTGTAGAAATGCGACATGAGTTTATTATAGAGTCGGCGATATTGCAAATTTGCGAATCAAGGGAACTTTACATGTGAAACAAGTAACAAAATACCCCTTTTAAAAAGTCCGTGAGGATCGCTACGCTGACCTTACGAGTGCGTCCCGAACGTTATGAATAACAAGGTGCAAAGTGAGGGTTCACAGGGGGGCGGACGTCCCACTGAATGCTATCCGCTCAAAGTAACCGAAATGATACGGTTTTGCGGTGAGCGTTATCAAAATAAGAAATCTGTGGACTGAAATCAAGGATGATGTGGAAAAAATTTGATCATGTTGATTTTTATCCGTTTTATCTGATCGTTTCAAATCCACTTGACAATTTTCCCTGAAATGCTTATATTCCGGTGAATAACCTCATCGGGGTGAATAGAAGGAGGAAATGATTTGGACAGCGAATCGAATATAAAGAAAAACGAAACTCCCGGAGTCGTCAACAGCCACAAATCCCGCTGGTCGGATCTCATCAGGCTTGAGGACTACTGGGCGATCTGGTTCGGTTTTGTCATCATCTTTGGATCGCTCTTGCAATGGATCCCCAAAATTCCCAAAGTGGGCGATTGGACCACAAATCCTTTAACGGCTTTTATGATCGTCAAAGAAGGCCTGGTGACCGGTAACATCCTGCTTGATCTTATCCTGTTAATGGTTGGCCTGGGGATGTTAACATCAATCGGCATTGCCTTCATGAGAGTCGAAAAGATCGGAAGGTATTTCCTGGGTTTTATCGGGGTGTTCATCATTTCCTGTTTTGCATATTGGATTTCCCATCAGGCGAATATCAAGTATTGTGGATTGAGTTACGCCATGTGGGCATTGCTGGTGGGATTGTTGATCTCCAACACAGTCGGAACTCCGGGATGGTTAAAATCGGCGGCCAAGACGGAGCTTTTCATCAAAACGGGTTTGGTTTTGCTGGGCGCTGAGATTCTCTTCAAAAAGATTCTGGCTCTGGGAGCGCCCGGTCTGATGGTTGCCTGGATCGTCACGCCGGTCGTCGTCATTTTCATGTACAGGTTCGGGACGTCCATTCTCAAGATGGTCAATAAAGAATTAGTTATCATTATCGCATCTGCGACTTCGGTCTGCGGCGTTTCCGCTGCCATTGCCACCGCGGCCGCCTGCCGGGCCAAGAAGGAAGACCTCACCCTGGCGGTGGGCATGACCCTGATCTTCACCGTGCTGATGATGTGCTTGATGCCGGTATTCATCAAGTTCATCGGCATGAGTCCCATCTTGGGAGCAGCCTGGATGGGGGGCACCATTGATTCGACAGGAGCGGTTGTCGCTGCCGGGTCCATGTTGGGGCCGACGGCTGAGAAAGTTGCCGCAGTCGTGAAGATGATTCAGAATGTGTTGATCGGGCTTCTGGCGTTCTTCGTGGCGCTCTACTGGGTTACCACAGTGGACCGCACACCGGACGGGCCCAAGCCCAATGCCATGGAAATCTGGTATCGTTTCCCTAAATTTGTCCTCGGTTTCGTAGCGGCTTCCCTGCTTTTCTCCTTCGTCGTTGTGCCCGCTCTAAAGGGCGATTTTAACATTGTCGAGGCTTCCTACATCAAACCGGTAACGAAAGTATTGCGGGGATGGTTCTTCTGTCTGGCTTTTACCTCCATCGGATTGGAATCCAACTTCCGCGATCTGGCCAGTCGAATGGAAGGAGGCAAACCGCTGATCCTCTACGTCGTGGGGCAATCGTTCAATCTGGTGTTGACTCTGCTTGTGGCCTTCCTGGCGTTTATGGTCTTCTTCCCCAACGCGGTGCAGTAGTGTGAAAGGCTTTTACGTAAAAATAATTAACAAAACGAATATGGAAAAGCAACCGGCACTCGTCGGCTGGTTGAAGCTGCTGATCGGGTTGACGGCTTTGGTTGGAGTGGTCTGGTTTTTCAGCACGGGTTATACTCCACCGGGCATTTTCGGCGAGGTCATTCGACACAATCAGGCCCACCAGATTGATGCGTCGCCCTTCTTTTACGGTGACGTGGAAAACATGACGGAACTTGAGGAAGGATTGAAAGAAATCATCGAGAAGAGCAAAAATGAGCAATAAGTAACTAGCTTTAATCAGTTTATTGAAAAATATTAAAGCGGGCCAGTCGGTCCGCTGTTTTTACGTTTTTTGAAAATTCACTATTTTTGGTTTATAGCGGGAATTGCAGTGTTGGTTCTATTTATCAATTTTTCATTACCTGCTGGGTCCATTCCAGAGATTGCAAGAAGATGGCGGGGATTTCGTATTCGTTCAGGTTCAGCTCCGCGGCAAGTTTGGGGAATTTATCCCATTCTCCTCTCTCGTTGGCGATGACCAGCTCGTAAACTTTCCCAAACTGGCCACCTCCGTTCATTAGTGCGTCTTTAATTTCATCGGTTATGGGCAACTCATCCAGAATTTCTTCCAGCGGCCGGTCTACTATAGCATCAATTAAAGAAAACAGCCCCATTAAAAAGAGATCCGGAGCGAGCTCTTGCATGCCGATTTTATCGGCAATCAGTTCAGCGAATTTCGCCCGGATGACGGACAGTTCGACCAGTTCCGGTGGTTTGTCCTCACCCAAACCCTGCAGGGAAATCAGAGAAATCCACCTTCTGACTTCCCGCATTCCCAATAGAACCAGCGCATGTTTGACCGAGTTGACCTTGGCTCTTAAACCATAGGCAACAGAATTGATGCATCGTAATAGCTTATATGTGAAGGCGACGTCACTCTTAATCGTCTGTTCTATCTCATCAATGTCCGGATCGGCTCTGTTAACTTCTCGCAGTATCTTAAGATAGGTAATTTTATAGACGGGGATATCCTGCCCGGAGAGGGTCATCGGCTTGCAGAAAAAATAGCCCTGGAAATACTCATAACCCATCTGGACAGCATGGTGGAATTCGTCGAGCGTTTCCACCTTCTCGGCGAGTAATTTGGTTGATGAGGTGTCGATTCGTTTGAATATAGCTTGTAGTTCTTTCTCATCAGTGTCCTGAAAATCGATCTTAATAATATCCGCGATTCGCATTAAGGGGTGGTACGAGCGGCGCATTTTGAAGTCGTCCAGAGCCAGCAAATAGCCCATCCGCTTTAATTTTTCACACGCTGCGATGATATCGTCGTTGGGTTCCACGGTCTCCAGAATTTCGATAGCGACTAAATCTCGGGGGAGAAGAGTGGCGGTTTCGCTTAAAAGCAGGTTTTGGGTGAAGTTGATGAAGGCCTTCTTACCTTCGGTGAGGGTTTTTAGTCCGATGATGAACAGGCTGCTGGTAATAACCTTTGAAGTGGCTTGATCTCCGTCAAGATGGTTGAAGTATTTTTCCTGTCCTTCTCTGAAGAGCAATTCATAAGCGAAAACGTTGAGTCTCTTATCGAAGATCGGCTGGCGAGCGACAAATACCTCCATAGCTTGACTCCACTAATATAAGGAGAATAAAATCTAACCGAGAACGCTATTCTTTACGTTTCACGATCAATTATGATTGGAATGTGAAAGAATGTAAGAAGAAATAATTCCAAAGTCAAGATTTTGTGATTAATTTATGGGTGTTAATGTATTTTAATGATACGTTAATTAAACGGAGCATGGTCCTCAAACCGTGTCACTATGAATGGTGAAAAGAGTAGACTTCGGGCGAGAAGTGATTTTTGTTCAGTACTCTGGATTAACTTCATAACCGAAACGATCGAGAGCGGGGCCGAGCAGCGAATCAAAGGCGCGTTTTTGAACATCATCCACCTGCTCTTTCCATTTCTGGTTGGCGTCGTATTTCGACAATCGCTTGACTTCATCAATAAATTTCGGATCAATAGAAAGATCGGCCCATTGCAGCATCTGGCTGATAACTTCCATCGGAGAGGCGACGAGATCCTCGTAGCGAATTTCCAGATAACGGTCTCCGATGGATGCTCCCTTTTCGCGCAGATTTTCCATCAAGATCTTCCACTGCAGCCCGGCCAGCACAAAAAACGACTTGCCCGAGCGCTCCCAGATATCGCGATCCTCTTCCTCGAGATTCCCCCATCTCCATTTTTCGGGCCCGCGCCAACCCAACCACCACGGGACGTTGAGTAGGGACCATGCTACCGCTCGGCCGTCTCTAATGACGTTTATGAAGCGAGCTCCGGGGAAAACCTGCTCCATCAGTCCGATACGCGACCAGCCGGTATACTTCCCCATGAATCTGGGTTTCTTCATTTCCGCAATTTGTTCGGAAATGGCTTTACGGACTCCACTGACATTCATAAGGTACAAGTCGTCCGCCGTCAAGTCTCGACAAGGGCGGTTGAAGCCGGGCATGAAGCGCTGCCAGAATGCGTAAGGCTCGACGAGTGCCCGGGGTTTACGCAGAATCCGGAATACAGGGTCGCCCAATAAAGGTACCTTCCTGAGGCGGATGATGGTGCGATCATAACGGGTTAGACCGATTCGGGTTCTATACTGACAGAGCCAGGCCAATTGTGGGTGCCGGCGCATAATGTGAAAGAGAAAGGTCGTACCACTGCGCCCGGTTCCAATAATGAAAATGGGACGATCAATTTCGTGCAATGGATTTGTTTTGAGGTTATCCGCCATGTTCTAATCGCTTTCATCCGATAATTATCGGCAGCTATAGGCCGGGTGCCTTTATGAAAGTAAATGCTGAGGCGAAAATCCCAGACATTTTAGCGAAGGTCGAATTGAAGTTGGAATCTAAGACAAATTATTTAAGAATATAAACAAAGGGATTGCGAATGTCAAGGATCGAAAAAATAAATCTGGACTGGCTTGGCCTTTTCCAGTATCATAGCTGATTTCGAATAAAAAAGGGGCGATCCTAGGGATCGCCCTATGGTTAGCCCTGAATATTCCCGGTTTATTTCACGAGCATTAACTTTCTTACTGCTTCAAATTCTCCCGCTTCAATCCGGCAAAAGTATATTCCGGAGGCGAATCCCATCGCGTCCCAGGTCACTTCGTGGACTCCGGCATCCCTCATGCCGTCAACCAACTTAGCGACGGTCCGGCCCTGCAGGTCGTAAACCGTTAGTCTTACGGGTGATGCGCTGGGTAACGCATAGCTTATCGTCGTGGTTGGATTGAAGGGGTTGGGGTATGCAGGCTCCAGTGCATAGGATTTGGGTAAAGCAGCACTTTCCCGATTGATGATCCACTCTTCGAAGGGTTCGCCGGTATTCAGCCAGCCTTCCACTGGCATACCTTCGCCAGTAGGCAGTTTTTCGAATACGAAGGTGTCCATATCCCAGATTGTATCGGGATATAATCCCAGCAAACCCCGGTAGATGTATTCGCCTTCGGGCGCAGCTGCGGGGACAGTCTGTGTGCGGTCGCGGTCGCCTATGAATCCTCCGGGCAATGTCAAATTAGTTGGACCCAATAGAGGCCCTGAAAGTGTCCCGTTGGGCAGCACCACATTACACCAAACATTGCCGGTTACTTGATTAACACCGTTGTTTTGAATTTCGATATTGAAGTCAAAAGAACCGCCGTTGGCAGGGATTTGAATGGGCGCGCCGTAAGGATTCAGAGTGATTGTTGCAAAAGCTGCACCCTGATCGAAGTAGTTCGCCCCCATATCATCTCGCGTTCCGTCCGGATCGTTGTAGAAGGGATCTGGATCGCCGGCGTCAATGCAGGGTGAATTGGGATCGAGATACCAGGTATTGACCAGTAAGGGATCTTCATAAATGTTTCCCGGGCCGACCGTTACTGAAGATGAATATGGACTGCCGCAATCGAACGCACTGCTGTACCGAACTACGCAGGTACCATCGATCCCATAAGTGCTACAGTTATAAAATATGCTGTTCCTCACAGTTCCATTATAGTTTTTAATGCCGTACGATGCATTGCGGATGGTGTTGTTGAACAGTTCACCGCTGAAATTATAGATACCGTAATCATGGGCAGATATACAATTATGTCTGCAGGTCCCACTGCATTCGTCAAATGCAGCGTCTTGGTCGCTACTATAGAACCCTCCGATTGCATACACGCTAACGTAATTGTGCGCGAATGTACCTTCACAATTTAAAAATCCTTTTGCGATAGCATAACACCATTCTCCGCCGCTACTTGATGCACTACAATGGATAGTGTTGGCTATGAAAGTGCCAGAAGCAGAGCAAATTCCCATGGTTACCGCCGGCTCGTAAAATGCGCTATAGTCGTTATCCAGATAATTGCCTATCATTGTCCAATCAGATCCACCGGTAATGAGTTCCATCCTATGAGCATCATTATCCAGCGTCGATTCTGTTAGCACGTTTCCTGAAGAAATGGCAGCATTGATTGGGCAGTGGTTCAATTGACATCTGTGGATTATCGTTGGCATGGGCCCCATGTTTATTCCAAAATCATTGAAATATCCGTACTGGAGATGCGATTGTGTCTGAGTGGATGAGAAGTACAACTGAGAAAGACTGGGCCAGATTACACCGTAAATACTGACGGAGTCGTCTGCTTCACCTTCGATCAGCAGAGTCCCACAAACATTGAGGGTGTATGAGCCTGTGAATTCTACCACCGTTCCAGGCAGCATTCTCAGGGTGTCGCCTGCTGGAATGTAGGCGTTATTCCCAATCAAGTAAGGGCTGTTCTCAGCGGTCCAAACACCGGAAATTGGACCGGAAACGGCACCTCCGCTTTCGTAATAGAAAGCTCCCATGTCCGAACGCGTGCTGTCCGGATCAAGCGGGTAGTTGGGATCGCCAGCATCAATGCAAGGAGAGGAGGAAGTCAGCAGACAGGCATTTGTAATCAAGGGATCACCGAACAGATTACCCACCCCGGGCCAGATTGTTGGAGCGATCGAATAAGACATGTTTAGTGTGCCGCTTATGGGTTGTAGGACAAAACTATCAATATCATAGAAGATGGAGTTGGAGATGTTTAGCGTTGAATTGTCATCAGTCAGATGAAACGCGTGCCCGCTCCAACCTATGTTGTAGCAGATATCGCTGTGATCAAAGGTCACCTGACATGAATCAGTCATAGTCACAACAGCGCTTGTCGATTGGGCATCGTTGTCGTTTCTCACCAGGATACATCTCGTGATATCAGCGATAGTATTTTCCATATAGATAGTGATTCCAGTTATTCCCGAAAAGTCGAGCCGCATATACTCAAACCAGCAGGAATCAATTTCCACTATGGAGTTTTTCAGGTAGATGCCCCCGCCGTAATGTCCGGCGTCCAAATGGTAGAAAGTGCTGTTGTTGATGGATACATCGGGGCAATTTTCAGCATATATTCCACCTCCCTTTTCATCGACAAAGCAGAAATTCATAAGTGTGTTGTCCACCGACACATGCGGGCATTCCAGGGCATAGATTGCAGCGCCATTTATAATGTTCCATTCCGGAGGATAACCCGTAAAGGAGTTATAGATTATGCTATTAGACAGGCTAATATCCGTTTGAAATGCATGGATCGCGCCGCCATTATAGCCGTTTCCGCCGCATCCTGTAGCATTCCAGATTTTTACATACTTAAGGAGGTTTTCCCCATCCGCTTCATTGAACCAGAGTCCTCCCCAACTCGCTACCCAGGGATCATATACTTGCATTAAAAGAATGCTATCACCTTCGGCGCCTAACGCCTGCAAATTCCCTTCGATTTTAAAGACCTTGTCGTAAGCGATTTTTACGGTTACGCCCGGCTCGATGACTAACTGTTCGCCGTCTGGTACGATAATGTTATCGTAGTATATATAGGGCGAATTCTCCACCGTCCACACTCCGGATACAGGAGTGTATTCAACTGGCATGCCATGAAGATGAACTGAAGCTGTATCCTCGGCGATAAACTGAGGTGAGACAACGACCATATCTGTTGATTGCTCATATCCCGGGCAGGTGAAAGTAACTACATATTTTGCTCTTTCGAGGGGGGAGAGCAAGGTTGAAGCTGAATCCAGTTCGAAACTGAAGTTCTCTGGTGAAGTAAAATAGGTTGAGAGAATCTCAGTATCAAAATCATTTAGATTGTAGAAATAAAAGGGCAGTGACACTTCCTCACCGTAATATGCGGGTGGA
>Ga0190334_1001017_pt1 | contig 12553 bp, 10 predicted proteins | sample 48720478_MG_FD_161270 | JGI IMG/M metagenome (GOLD analysis project Ga0190334, IMG submission 161270) | Hydrothermal vent sediment bacterial communities from Southern Trench, Guaymas Basin, Mexico - 4872-04-7-8_MG | ecosystem: Environmental > Aquatic > Marine > Hydrothermal vents > Sediment ...
GCGCTTTCAGGGGATTTGTCCCCCGTAAAGGTCGACCGGGGACAGATGGAGCAGGTGATCATGAACCTGGCGGTCAACGCACGCGATGCCATGCCCACGGGGGGAAAGCTGCTCATCGAAACCAGCGAAGTGGAACTGGATGAGGCCTATGCGCAAAGTCACCCGGGGGTCACACCGGGAAGGTACGTCATGCTTGCCGTGACCGACACGGGATGCGGCGTGGACAAGGAAGTCCTGTCACAAATCTTTGATCCGTTCTTTACCACCAAGGAAAAAGGGAAAGGTACGGGCCTGGGTCTTTCTACTGTATACGGTATAGTCAAGCAGTCCGGCGGGAACATCTGGGCCTATTCCGAGCCAGGACAAGGCACGACATTCAAGATATACCTTCCGGTCACTGGCGAGCAGGCCAAGACACGCGTGAGAGAAGCCGCCCAGGAAGAACCTACCGGCGGTGGAGAGCACATCTTAGTGGTTGAGGACGAGGAGGATTTGCGGGGGCTTTTAAAAATGATGCTTTCCAGATTGGGCTACAAGGTGTCGCTTGCGGCAAACGGCCGCGAGGCGTTGCTGCTGGTGGAGGAGAAGGGCTCGAAACCCGACTTGATCATAACGGACGTGGTCATGCCGGGCATGAGCGGGTCGGTGCTGGTGGAGCGGCTTAGGCGAAATCAGCCGGACCTCAAGGTGCTCTTCATGTCCGGTTATACCGACAACGCAATCGTTCACCACGGGGTTCTCGATCCAGGAACACCCTTCATCCAAAAACCGTTTACCATTGCCCAAATTGCCGAAAAAGTCCGGGCGGTTTTGCGGGGGCAGGGGGCTCACGATGAGCCATGATTCATAGTGGAATCACAGAGAGCGAGAGATGGGCAGCTCCTTTGCAAAATTGTGGAGCTGGTTCGAAAAGGTAAAATTGGAAAAGGGTAAATTACTCGTTATCATTACACTACGCTTCTCATAGCGGTCACCCAGGAGGATAAACAGGACCTCCATCTCTTCCCTGTTCTGCTCCACATAACCGATATCATCAATGATAAGGGCATCGTGTTTTGACAGTTTCTTAAGGGCACTGGGGAGCCTGAGGTTCTGCTTTGCCAGCAGCGCAATGTTTGCCGTGGATGTACCTAAGCATTAGGCGTGTCAGAACATGGGTCGAATTAGCCCGAAGTTCCCTCAGCAAAAAAATGCATCCTTTTTCTGTGGCAGCAAGCAATTCTTATCTTTCGTTCCTCAGACAATGATCGGTTTGCCCTTCTTCCCATCGCAATCATGTCCGAAGAAGGCCAACGGGCATTTCCGTCCCTTATAGTAACTGCTGCTCACATCATAGAAAACAAGATCCCCTTCTGAAAGATGACGAGCCGCCAACTTTTTTTCTATTCGCTTTTGCCTCCCCAATAACCAGTCCATTGCGTTATAAAGTTCATCCTCATCGGCATCCGCCACCTCAAGCTCCTCAGCCAATGTGCTCGTATGCCACAGCCGGGTCGTTGCCAGCTTTGAACGAAGATGAAGATGTATCAAGAAAGTAGAAAAGGTTCTGGAACTCTCTTTGGGATTGGCCCAGTAGTAGGTGTTAGCGGCGAACTTGTTTTTACGGCTCATGGTGTAATAGAGTATCTCTAGGGGCCTGTCGTTGACCGCAGCACCATTTATCCGGTTTATTATCTCCTTGACTTTCCCGTACTGCCGCTAGGTACCGAACACCCTGAGCATATCCAGGCTGGAATGCAGGGTAATCAACTCCAGGGCGCTTATGAAAAATTCAAGGCTCCAAGGGGAAAACCCGAGGATGGAGACTTTGAGCAAACATGGAGCAGGAAGTGCTGATTTATGCTTGACATGGAGTTAGAGATTTCGTAGCAATGAAGTCATGAATGTGGGGGATCAAAATATTGTTATGGTAAATGCCGGTTTTTCATGGTGGTGGTGTCTCCTTTGTGAGGTGATCCCACCGCTGTGATTTAATAAATAAGGCAAAAACCGTGGGGTCACCTCGGGTGGCCCCGCGGTTTTTTTGTTTTGAAATACGAAAAGGCCGTGGGGCCCCGAAGGCTCCCGGCCTTTTTTGCGTTTACTAAAACAAAAGGAGGGCAAGACTATGAAAGAGGTAATTTTAAAGGTTGTATCGGGACAGGACCTTTCCGAAGGGGAGATGAAAGGGGCTATGGGGCAAATTATATCGGGTCGTGCGACACCGGCCCAGATCGCATCGTTTATCACCGCCCTGAGGCTCAAGGGAGAGACAGAGGACGAGATAGTGGGGGCGGCAAGGGCAATACGAGCAAAAACCAAAAAGGTCAATGTACGAAACGGTCACTTGAGCCTTGACCGGGACGAGATCAACATTGATGAAGAGACCATTTTGGATACCTGTGGAACAGGAGGAGATGGCACCAATACATTTAATGTGTCCACCGCCACTGCGTTCGTGGCCGCGGGTGCGGGGGTAAAGGTGGCAAAATATGGCCACCGGGCAGTCTCCAGCCGGTGCGGCAGTGCCGATGTACTTGAGGCCTTGGGCGTTAACCTTGATATGAATGTGGCCATGGTGGAGCAATGCATAAACGAGATAGGCATTGGCTTCATTTATGCGCCACTTTTCCAGGGCCCCATGAGATACGCCTCAGGCCCACGCCGTGAGATAGGCATTAGGACCATATTTAATCTCCTTGGTCCTCTGACTAACCCGGCAGGGGCGAACGTACAGGTCCTGGGTGTGTATTCCCCGGAACTCACAGAGAAGATAGCACGGGTGTTGGGGCGCCTAGGAACAAGAGAGGCCTTCGTGGTATGTGGCGAAAGTACGTTTGATGAGATAAGCATTTGTGGGCCTACGCGTCTTTCTCACCTCAAGGATGGCTGCGTGGAGACATTTGAGATGGAACCGGAGGAATTTGGCCTTAGGAGAGCCGCCCCCCATGAAATAACCGGCGGAAGCGCTCTGCAGAATGCACGCATCATTAGAGACATACTGGATGGCGAACCAGGGCCCAGGCGGGAGATGATCTTGCTGAATGGCGCGGCAGCGTTTGTAGCAGCAGGTCTTGATCCTGACTTCATTTCAGGAGTAGAAAGGGCAATGGAGTCAATTGATTCGGGCCGTGCAAAGGAGAAATTGGAATCGGTAATTGCCTTTACCCAGCAGTGCGGTCACTTTGCCCGCTGGGAGGTGGGATAAAGATCTTCATTTTCTGGACTTTGGACTTAGCTTTGGGTATATCTCCAGTGGTGTGCTAAATTGCGTTCAAAGGAGGGCCATGCCATGAACTATCTTCACCTAACCTCACCCTGTGGACTGGACTGCTTCAATTGCCCTATGTATCTAGCGAAGAACGATGAGGCCCTGAGGAGCAAGATTGCCCAAAACCTTGGGATCCCGAAGGACGCTGCATGGTGTAAGGGCTGCCGAGAGCATGGCGGTACGATTCCTTATAACGAAATCATGAAGCGCGACATCATCAACCATACAACCATAACCAAGGAAATAAGGGTGCGAATCCCAATAGGAATAACTTATGAGGCAGACGTAAACAAGGGAAAGGAGGGAATAACCAATGTCGCCTACGAGCTTGACTGGGTAATGAGGAACCCACCTATGAAGGTGGTGGTGAAGAGTTTTGGAGAGTCTTCTGTTAATGTGGAGGCGAGGGTATGGATCAGTGATCCGAGGAGGAGGATTGATACAATATCCCACGTAACGCATAGAGTCAAAAAGGTATTCGAAGAGCAAGGGATACAGATCCCCTATCCCAAGAGGGATATAATAAGGCGTGAGACACGAGAAAAGGCAAATATCCAATGACGGTCAGGCGGGATGGCTATGGCAGGCATACTAATTTCTCCTCTCTGGTAAGATCCAGCGCTAACCCCACTTGATCCCTTCCCAATTGGGCAGACCCTGCGGTTGGTCACTAAGTGTCACCAAACTGGCACCCTTGTCGTATGGTTGACAGATAGAAATGAAGAAAGTTATGAGTGAGCTATAGTGACTAGAGTGGGCTAGAGTTATGAGTGAGCTAAAGTGACTAGAGTGATCTAAAGTTAAGAGTGATCTAAAGTGACTAGAGTGAGCTAGAATTGGAAGTTACCTGAAGGGACTAGGGTGCTGGCATGGATATTGCCGAAATGCAGTTGGAATGAAATTTTTTGTTGAGGTGATGCCATGGAACAGGTGGAAAAGCACAGCATAAGGGGCACACAAACAGACAACCCATGCCATGAAAGAGGGTGGAGCAAAGAATTCTGCTCAGCCCTATTAGCATCTCCCTCCTTAGGAATCTATATTGTCCAGGATGGCGTTTTCAAGATGGTCAGCCCCGAATTTAAGCGGATTTGTGGCTACACCGATGAAGAGCTCATGGGCAAGAAGCCGAGCGATTTGGTACATCCAGATGATCTGGAAGGTGTGAGAAAGAACGCAGTATTAATGCTCAAGGGCCTCAGTCACACGCCATACGAGTTTAGAATAATAACCAAAGAAGGGGACATCAGGTGGATTGAGGAAAAGGTCGTTTCTATAATCTACGAGGGAAGACGGGCGTCCCTGGGTAATTTTTTGGATGTCACCAGGCGGAGAAATGCAGAGGAGGAACTTGAGACAGCGAGCAAGGAGGTAAAATTTCTCTTTGAGTCCATTCCTGATCCCGTAACCATATCGGATCTCGAGACAGGCCGGTACATCTATGTTAATCAGGCATTTTGCCAATATACGGGATATAGCAAGGAGGAGGCGCTCGGCAGGACCCCCTTTGATCTCAATCTATATGATAATGGTGATAGAGACAGACTTGTAAAACACTTGGAAAAGGACGGTAAGGTCGATAGCTTTGAGGTACCGTTTAGGCTGAGGGATGGTCGAGTGTTTCATGGGCTGCTGTCTGGAAAAATCTTTAAATACCGATCCAAGCGTTCGCTAATAGCGGTTGTAAAGGATATGACCCCTATAAAAGAGGCCGCCGAAAGGCTCAAGGAGTCTGAAAGACGCTATAGGGAGCTTTTCGATTCCGTTTCAGATCTGATCTACAGACAGGATCTTGATGGAAAATTTGTCTCGGTCAACCACGCTGTGACAGACATTTTTGGCTATAGTATAAATGAACTTATCGGTCGCAAGGCCTCTGACTTTATGAAACCAGAGTTGAGGCCATTGTTTGAAAGCGAATACTTGCAAAAGGTCAAGACGAGGGGGCACCATGAGGGGGTTTCCGCCTATTTTGCAAAGGATGGTCGCAAGTTCTACCTCGAGTACCGCAGCCAGCTTATAAGGCCTCCAAACGGAGAGCCATTCATAAGCGGAATAGCTCGGGATGTGACTGAACGGATACTGGCACAAAGGGAAATCAAGAAACTTGAAAAACAGGTGCTCCAGGCCCAGAAGATGGAGGCAATCGGTACCCTGGCAGGTGGAGTAGCCCATGATTTTAATAATATCTTACAAGCAATTTTGGGGTATACCCAGATATTATTGATGTCAAAGAGTGAAGATGACCCTGACGTACAAAATCTCAAGCAAATCGAGATGGCAGTAAAGCGGGCAAGTGAGCTTACCCACCAACTACTGGCCTTTAGCCAAAAAGTGAAGAGTGAACTGCGTCCTATTAATCTAAACCAGGAAGTACGTGAGGTGGAGAAGCTCCTCAGGCGGACCATACCAAAGATGATTAACATAGAATTGCGATTGGCAGAAGATCTCAAGGTCATTAATGCTGATGCAGCCCAATTGGAACAGGTGATAATGAACTTGTGTGTAAACGCTAGAGATGCCATGCCAGAGGGTGGTTCCATCATCATTGAGACAGAGAATGTTTTCATGGACGACGAGTACTGCAAGGAACATCTTGGCTCAAAGGCTGGGTCCTATGTAATGCTCTCCATTTCTGATACAGGAGACGGCATGGACAAAGAAACCCTGGAACATATCTTTGAGCCCTTTTTCACCACCAAGGATGTGGGCAAGGGCACGGGTCTGGGCCTAGCAATGGTTTACGGAATTGTAGAAAATCACGATGGGTATATTACCTGCTACAGCGAGCCAGGGAAAGGAACTAATTTCAAAATCTATTTTCCAGTGATTGATGCCGAGCCCTATAGAATAGAAGATGTGAAACAAGAAGACCTTAGTGGCCTCAAGGGAAACGGTGAGACACTCCTTTTGGTGGATGACGAAGATAGCCTTCGAGAGCTGGGCAAGACGATACTCGAAGAGTTTGGGTATAAAGTGATTCTTGCTAATAATGGTGAGAGCGCCTTAAAGACCTATGAGGCCCAGAAGAGTGATATATCTATAGTTGTTTTAGATCTCATTATGCCGGGCATGGGAGGCAGTCAGTGCTTAGAAAAACTCCTGGAGATAGACCCTGATGCCAAGGTTGTTATAGCAAGCGGATATGCTGTAAATGGAGAGACCAAAAGGGCCATAGATGCAGGTGCTAAAGGGTTTGTGAGGAAACCCTACGAAGTAAAACAATTCCTGCGCACAGTCCGTGAAGCACTTGATTCATAGTAGAGGGCTCTTATACAAACCTGGCGCCATAGCCATGATTGGCCCTTTTTCCTCTTTTGAAGAAATGGGGAAACCGCAATTTTATGGGCCCCAGGATTAGCCCTTGTTGGGTGACACCACCCTGAGATATCTATCCGGTTTTAGACGCGCGAATATGGTGGCCCCCGGACAGGGGGCTACCAGCTTTTCCTTGAATTCGTGCCCTAGCACCTGGAACAGTTCCACACAGCACGAGCACAAATGGGCGCTGCGATCAATTGAATACGGAATGATTTCGTCTTTACCTTCAACGAAAAAGACTGGTTTGATGAAGTTGGAATGATTTGCCGTGTGGGAGAGATAAAGGAAATCGTAGTCATTCACATCAGAGCCTAGTCGCCTGGCCCACCTCAGATAAATCCTCTTTTCTATCTCCTCCACCGTGAGCCATTCCTTTGGGAGCCGTTTCTTGAGTTCGGGTTCTGAAATAAGTCTCTCCTTGTCCTGTATTGATGCCGGCCGTGGGGGCACGAAGTCTGACTCTGTTATAACGGCAGCCTTTTTGTCTTCGTATCCCTCAAGATCAAAGGAACTCACTATGAGAAAAAGGCCATTTTTTTGGCTGGCCCGATACCATCCTCCTTGCCTATAACAGGTCTCCCCCCACACATGAGGCGCCACGCTTGCTATCCTGTTTATACGGTCAAGGGGCGTGCACATGATGCCTTTTGCAGACCTGAGCTTTATGCCTTGCCCGGCGAGCTTTTCTCTAAGCTCAGCCTCCTCTTCTGCTGTCATCCAGTAAATGTGCTTTATATAGGGTCTATTGTCTTTTATAGCCATTTTCTCAGCCCTTCACCTATTGATTGCGGGGAATGGAACGTTCCCCATGGTGCTTTTTTGAAATTTCAATTGATTAGTTATATCATATATGACATATTTGGCTGAATTTTGAAAGGGCGGAGTGATGGATAAATTTTTCAAGGTAAAAACCACGGAAGAGGTGGTTGATATCATAAGGACCTTCAAGCCGCTTGAGACCGAGATGATTTCCATTGAATCATCTTTAGGTCGGGTGCTTGCTAGTGACGTCATCTCCTCGGAAGACCTACCTTCCTTTGCCCGTTCTTCCATGGATGGTTATGCGGTCCGGGCCAAGGATACCTTCGGGGCAACCGAGAGCCTGCCTGCCTTCCTGGAAGTCAAGGGTGAAGTTCTGATGGGTGAGTGCCCTTCCATAAAAGTGGAACAGGGGGAGGCTGTTAGGATTTCTACTGGTGGAATGCTGCCAGATGGGGCAGATGCAGTTGTAATGATAGAGTATTGTCACAGCCTTGATGAGAACACCATAGAGGTGGCAAAGGCCGTGTCTCCCTTGGAAAACGTGGTTTCCCCTGGAGATGATGTAAGGGCAGGTCAGGCGGTCCTCAGAAAGGGCCATAGGCTAAGGCCACAGGATCTTGGACTTTGTGCGGCCCTTGGAATTTCCGAGCTACAAGTGGTCAGGAGGCCCAAGATAGCAATAATATCAACCGGTGATGAGGTGGTGGATATCGGCACAGTACCAGGTCCAGGGCAGGTCCGTGATGTAAACAGGTATTCGTTATTGGGGTTTTGTGTGGGGCTGGGAGCCATTCCACAGGTCTTGGGCCGCTGCGAGGATAAATTTGGCGAGCTGAGAGACAAGATTGCTAAAGGAGTTGAAGGTGCGGATAGCGTATGGATATCGGGTGGTAGCTCGGTTGGCACGAGAGACCTTACGTTAAAGGTGTTTGAGAGTTTGGGAGAGTTTGAGCTTCTTGTCCATGGTATTTCCATTAGTCCTGGGAAACCCACCATCATAGGAAGGGTAGGTGAAAAACCCATAATCGGACTACCTGGGCACATAAGCTCTGCTTTGGTGGTGGCTGAAGTTTTTCTCTCCGAGCTGATTAACAGGCTTTCGGGTCTTGGCAGTGAGAATACATCTGATTTTTGCATGGTTAAGGCGAAGATGGCCCGTAATGTGGAATCAAAGACCGGAAGAGATGATTATGTGCGGGTGAGATTGGTTGAACAAGGCGGTGAACTTGTAGCAGAACCGATATTCGGGAAATCTGCCCTGATTTCTCCCCTTGTTGAGGGTGACGGCCTGGTGAGGATCCATAGAAACAAGGAAGGGGTTTATAGGGGGGAAGAAGTGGAAGTGAGACTATTTGGTGGAATTAGTCTGTAGGTAAATGACAATGGAAAGAAGAAAGGTATACCTGGCTATGAAAAGCGTGGGGGAAGCAAGAGAGCTATTTTTCTCAAAACTTACCCATAGGCGAACCAAGCCCCAGGTGGTTGATACCAATGAGGCATTGGGAAGAGTAACGGCGGAGCCTGTTTTTGCGACTCTTTCTTCTCCCACGTACCATTCTGCTGCTATGGATGGTGTTGCGGTCAGATCTGAGTTGACTTATGGAACCTCAGAGAGGAAACCGAAAATTTTAATGGTTGGCAAGGATGCCGTGTTGGTGAACACTGGACAACCATTGCCTGAGGGTTTTGACTCAGTAATAATGGTGGAGAAGCTCCACCAGATAGATGATGAGCATATAGAAATTAGATCCCCAGTGTATCCATGGCAAAATGTAAGAAAGGTAGGGGAAGACATCATTGCCACGCAGTTACTTCTGCCTCAGAACCACCGCATTAGGGCAATAGATATTGGAGCGCTAATTAGTGGAGGAGTATTTTCCGTAAAGGTTTGGAGCCTTCCAAAGGTTGCAATAATTCCTAGTGGATCAGAGCTGGTGGACTACAGGAAGGTAAGGGACGATAAGACATTGGAGCCAGGGAAGATACTGGAGTCCAATTCCAGCGTGCTGGCGGCGATGGTAAGGGAAAATGGGGGGGAGCCGGTAATATATGAATTGGTCCCTGATGATCAGTCGCTGATTAGAGCCGCCATAAAGGGTGCCCTGGACTCGGGTGCGGATATTGTTATCATAAATGCAGGTTCATCTGCCGGTAGCAAGGATTATACAGTGCACGCGATAGAAGACCTGGGAGAAGTGGTGGTTCACGGTGTTGCAATGATGCCCGGAAAACCCACTATTCTGGGGCTCATCAAGGGAAAGCCGGTGATAGGCAACCCTGGGTACTCGGTTTCATCTGTGCTTTCTTTTGACCAATTTGTAAAACCTCTTCTTTATATTTTGCAGGGAGCGGAAGCTGCCGAGCCACACAAGATAAGGGTTCGGCCAACCAGGGACATCCCGTCCAAGCTTGGTATTGAAGAATTTCTGCGGGTAAGTATAGGCAAGGTGGGTGATCGGTATGTGGCGACTCCTCTTGCCAGGGCGGCTGGGTCCATAACCACCCTTACTCGTGCCGAAGGTATTATCAGGATACCCGAGTTATCAGAAGGCATATCCCAGTCAGAAGAGGTTGAGGCCGAACTCTTGGTGGATGAAAAGGATCTGCTTAACACAGTTGTTTTCATTGGCAGCCATGATATGACGATTGATCTCATTGCGGACGAAATTCGGAAAGAGGGCAATGCCATTCGCATTTCGTCATCCAATGTGGGCAGCCTTGGCGGGCTGATTGCCTTACGAAAGCGAACATGCCACATCAGTGGCTCGCACCTGCTAGACCCTGATAGCGGGCAGTACAACCTTTCATACATACAAAGATACCTTAAGGGGCTCCCCGTAGCAGTGTTCAACCTGGTGAATAGGCAACAGGGGCTTATAGTGGCAAAGGGAAACCCCAAGGGCATCCGTGGACTTGAGGATCTCACGCGAGATGATATTAGTTTTGTAAACCGCCAAGCAGGCTCCGGCACAAGGGTGCTTCTTGATTTCAAACTAGAGCAAGCAGGCATTGATCCCAAAAATATCAAGGGCTATGACCATGAGGAATTTACCCATATGGCCGTGGCTGTTGATGTGGTGAGTGGTGCTGCCGACTGTGGAATGGGGATCTACGCTGCAGCAAAGGCCCTTGATCTTGATTTCATCCCGGTAGAATCCGAGCAGTATGACCTAATAATCCCTAAGGATTTACTCAATGAACCGAATATCCAAGCGGTATTGGAAACAATTCGGTCTGAAACTTTTCGTGAAAGGGTAAAGTCGCTGGGTGGATATGACCCCTCCAAGAGCGGAGAGCTTTTTGCCGAGGTAGGTTAGGGGATTTGCCATGACTATTTTAAGGGTTAAATCAAGGCAATGGATTGTTGACGAAAATGACAAAATTATCATTGGTGAGGGCAGGAGCCAGATACTTGAGACCATAGAAAAAACGGGCTCGCTTAACAAGACTGCAAAGATGATGAAGATGTCCTATAAAGCGGTATGGGGCAAGATAAGGGCCACGGAAGAACATCTCGGCTCCAAGGTGGTCGTTGCAGATAGAAAGCTGGGAACTCGACTTACTGAGGAAGGCAAGAGGCTGCTGGAAAAATACCGCCTGTTCAAAAAGATGTGTTTGCAGGAAGAGGAAAGAATATTCCAAGCTATATTCAGAGAACTAAACTAGTTGCAGGGTTGGAGGAATTTCATACATGGAAAGAGATACTGTTGTCCCTCCGGTAGTTTGTGTTGTGGGAAGTTCAGGTGCGGGTAAGACCACGTTGCTCGAAAAACTTATTCCCGAACTTAATCGACTAGGGCTCAAGGTTGGCACGATAAAGCATGACGTACATGGTTTTGAAATCGACAAGCCAGGCAAGGATAGTTACAGGCTCAAACATGCTGGTGCAGTGGTGAGCATCATATCCTCGCCGGTCAAGGTGGGAGTGGTCATGGATGCGGAACATGATCCTGGTCTGGCGGAACTGGCACCCTTTTATTCAGGGGTAGACATCGTGCTAACAGAAGGATATAAACGTGAAAATTATCCGAAGATAGAGGTGTTCCGCAAAGAGGTACATCCTGAGCCTCTCTGTCTGGGAGACAGCAACTTGATTGCAATGGTTACTGCTGAACCACTTGAACTTACTGTACCAAGGTTTGATCCGGACGAGATAGACGAACTGGCGGGTTTTTTGATAGAAGAATTTTTTACCGGCGAAGAACAAATAGAACGGGAGTTCAGATAAGGCACGTTTGCTGATTAATTCGATCTGAAATCCCACGATGGCTAGGAATTTGCAGGCTCACTGCGTTAACTAAATACTGTGGAGAACACCTATGCATTTGTTTCCTATTGACCAGATCGTTGTTGGATATTCTCTAGAAAGGGCGTTTGGACACGATATCATCCAGATGGTGTTACATGCAGGGCTAATGGTGAAATTTGTCCTGCTGATTTTATTGGGCTTTTCTATTACTTCTTGGGCGATAATCCTTGTGAAAATCAGGTTGTTCAAGAAGGCAAAGGCGGAGACAGAGGAATTCTTGGAGCTTTTCTGGGAAAGCCAGGACATGAAAGAGATTTTCATGGCCTCTGAAGAGCTTGTGTACAGTCCTGTGGCGCGTTTGTTTAGGGCTGGATACGCCGCATTTGGCAAAATTCGTAAGATTCAGGCTGGAGGAACACCAGGAGGTTCAGGGTCCAGTCATGGGGCAGATGCTGGGATAGGAAGAAGCGGTAAGGTAATAATGGATAATCTTGAGCGTTCTTTGCGCAAAGCCATGGTTGATCAGGTTAGCCGTCTTGAGAGTGCTCTCAATTTCTTGGCCACAACTGGAAATACTGCACCCTTTATAGGCCTGTTCGGAACTGTTTGGGGGATCATGGAGTCATTCAGAGGAATAGGAATGAGCGGCTCGGCCAGCCTCGCTGTGGTCGCTCCAGGGATTTCTGAGGCACTTATTGCCACTGCTGCAGGGCTTGCCGCGGCGATTCCTGCAGTGGTTGCCTTTAATTATTTTAGTAACCGGGTTTCAGAGCTGAGCGCAGACATGGAAATTTTTTCTTCTGATTTTTTAAGTATAATAGAGAGACGTCTGTTCAAAGGACAGATTAAGACGCGATGATCGGCCGGAAAAACAGCAAAAAGTATATGTCTGATATAAACGTTACGCCCCTTGTGGACGTGATGTTGGTGTTATTGATTATTTTCATGGTGACCGCCCCGATGATGACACA
>Ga0190334_1001018_pt1 | contig 12527 bp, 13 predicted proteins | sample 48720478_MG_FD_161270 | JGI IMG/M metagenome (GOLD analysis project Ga0190334, IMG submission 161270) | Hydrothermal vent sediment bacterial communities from Southern Trench, Guaymas Basin, Mexico - 4872-04-7-8_MG | ecosystem: Environmental > Aquatic > Marine > Hydrothermal vents > Sediment ...
TAATCAAAAATTTGTCCGTTGGCTTTTAGAAGAATTTAAGGGGTTTAAGCAGACCGAAATCAATCAATCTCTTTGGACCATGTTATTTATAGGAGTGGACCAAACGCTCCATTTTATTATTTTGATAATAATAACCGCTTTTGTTTAAAAAAACAGCTCTTTAAAATATAATATATTTTCTGGTTTATGAAAGGAGGTGATTAGAATATGAGAGAAGCGGAAAAAAAAGAAGATGTTTTGGACGAACTGAGATTTTCTTTGGCTTTGGCCAACTCTCCTACTTTTAAAGTAATTCCGGAAAAAATTTTATTCAGAAAAAAAGACAAAAAATTTTCCGGCATAGAAGTAAATTATAAAGGGGTAAAGGGGTTCGCGCCCAAAAGGGAGTTGAGAAAACCGTACCGCCAGGTTGAAGAAATTAGAGAATTAATTAGAAACAAAACTCCTATCCGGGCATGTCTTATGAGGATTGAGGAAAAGAGAGGTTTTAATAATTCCGAAGATTGGGAGATCCCGATTTTCAGCACATTTATATTAGAGAACAATGCCGGAGGGTTCATAGAGATTAGGCCGGGCGTATTTGAAATAAGGGTTAAAAAAGGAGATGAAATAAGTTTGGAGGAAGACATTAAAGTTAAAATAATAGAAGCAGAATATCATAGCAATGAGAAAAGGCCCAAGTCCGTTATTCTAAGAATAAGCGCCCCTTCTGATTATCCCATAGTGAGGCCGGAATATAGGGAGGAAGATATTAGAAAATGGGACGCTTTTATGAAATACGGCAAAAAGATAAGTTCTGCAAAGGTAAGGAGGTTTTTCTATAAGAAAAAGGGGAAAGACGCAGTTGAGGTAAAAGGCTACAAGTTAATAATTTTCCCTTTCTTCAGCAAGCACGCAAAGAGATTATACGAGTTGGGCTATGTTTGTAATTTAAGAATAGTTTATCCTCAAGAAGTTTTTTAAACGCGGTAGAGAACAAGAGTCTGCCGCGTTTTTTAAAAAGGGTTGAAATTTTTGCGGTTTTGAAGCAAGATTAATAAAGATAAACAGAATTTATACAAGTTCTTTTAAAAGGAGAAAACAATGAAAAAAAAGGACAAAACCGGAACGGCAAAAGAAGAAACATTCAAGAAAAGAAAAAAGGTTATGGAGTGTATGTGTTGCCATAAAATGACATTAAGGTTGGTTCGGAAGATATGGGAGGAAAGGCCTTATAAAGATTATCAAGAGCTTCGAGGTTACTATGAATGCAAATGCGGCAATAAGTGTTGTAAGGTTTTTGCCACAGAGCCGGTTTTGAAATAATAAAACAAAAGGGAGTGCCGGCGAATTACACCGCTACATTTAAGGGTTAGGCGCATCTGTTACATTCCTGTATTAGGAATGTTTTACCCTCGGATGTGACTTCCTTTCCGTCGGCCTCCCTTATTATTATCTTAATTTATCTTGGGGGTCAGCCCCTTTTTTATTTTTTTATTGATTTTTTTTAGGGGTTGTCTATAATAGAAATAATGATAAAGAAAAAGAAAATTCAGAAAAAAGTTAAGCGAGTTAAGCTCAAGAAAACTCCTAAAGAGGTAATTTCCAAAACCAAAATCAGAGTTATTGGAATTGGGGGAGGAGCCGGTTCTATAATTTCAGAAATTGCCTCTAGGGTAAAAAAAGCAGATTTTGTTGTGGCTAATACTGATGTCAGGGCCCTTAGAGAAATAGACAAGAAAGTTAAAAAATTTCAGTTTGGACAGAGTTTAACTTCGGGTTTAGGCACCGGCATGAATATGGAAGTGGGGGAAATGGCTGCTCAGCAGGAAAAAGACAAAATTGAAAAACTTTTTGAGGGGCAGGACCTTTGCATTATAATTTCCTGTTTGGGCGGCGGAACCGGGGGCGGAGCCGGTTCTGTTTTCGCTAAAATATCCAGAAACGCCAACTGTTTAACCTATGGAATTTTTACTCTGCCCTTTAAATTTGAAGGAGAAAAAAAACAGGAAATTTCCAGAGAGGCCTTGTTAAAAATAAGGCCCTATCTTTCTGCCTTTTCAATTATTCCAAACGAAAGAATTTTTCAGATAATAGATAAAGACACGCCTTTAAAAGAAGCCCTTTCTGCCATCAATCAGAAGCTGGCCCAAAATCTGGAAGGGTTAATTGAAATGATTTATTCGCCGGGGCTAATTAATATTGATTTCGCAGATTTTAAAACAATTTTGGCAGGTCGCGGAAAATTGGCTTATTTAAATACAATTGAGATTAAAGAGCCCCATCGGGAGGAAGCGATAAAGAAGGTTATTTCCAGCCCTCTTTATTCCTACACCATAAAAGGAGCAAGAGGGATTTTGTATAATATCGTGGGCGGAAGGTTTCTTCAACTTTCCGATGTTTCAAGGATTTCCGGAATAGTTTCTGATCTTGTCAATAAAAACGCCAAAATTATATTTGGTATTGACCAGCAAAAAAAATATGAGGATAAAATTAGAATAACCCTATTAGCTACGGGCTGTTCTGCTAAAAACGAGTTTTTAAAGAAAAAAGAGTCAAAGCCGAAGCCCAGTCCAAAGCCAAAAGCGATATCGAAGTTGCCGAAGATTGATAGGGCAAAGCCGAAAACAAAGACCCCAAAAACAAAGCCCCTGTCTGAATCCAAGCAAGAGCCAAAACTCAAGCCAAAATCCAAGCCAAAGCCAAAGCCCAAGATTAAGCGCAAATCAAAATCAAAGAAATCAAATTTAAAGAAGCCAAATTCAAAGAAGTCAAATTCAAAGAAGATTAATTTTGCGCCAGAGTCTAAAGAAAAGCCAAGCCCACCATCATTGGGAACTGAACCAGAACCGCAAAAAGTTCGGCGCAACGCTCTTCAATTAAGAAAAGCAATGGAAGAAGAGGAAAAAGAACTATTGGAAAAAGAAAGAATATGGGAAACCCCGGCCATATTCAGGAGAAAGATAAATGATAAATGATAAGTTTTTAATTTCTATTTTATGAATGAGATAAAAAAAGCCATCATACCGGTAGCAGGATTGGCGACAAGGTTTTTACCTCTGTCTAAAGTAATCTCCAAGGAGCTTTGGCCGTTAGCCGGTTTGCCAATGATTCAATATATAGTTGAGGAAGCTAAAAATTCTGGAATTAAAGAGATAATTTTTGTCCTAAGTCCCGATAAGAAGAAGGTTTTAGATTACTTTAAATCTTCCCCTAAAATAGAAAAAATTTTAAAAGCCAGGAAAAAAGACAACATTTTAGAAGAGCTTAAAAGAATAGGAGAGTCCTTACAAGGTTTATCCTTTTCCTATGTTTTACAAAAAAAGCCCTTAGGTGACGGACACGCTGTTTTACAGGCGGCTAAATTGGTGGACCAAGAACCGGTTGCCTGTATGTTTGTAGACGATATAATTGATTCTACGACCCCGGCCCTTTTACAACTGGCTAAAATTTTTAAAACCTGCCAAAAACCGGTTATCGCTCTTTCTAATGTAATTCCAGAGAAAGTTTCCCATTATGGTATAGTCGGAGTTGATAAGATTGCCAACCGACTTTTCAAAGTTAAAAATATTATAGAAAAACCTTCTCTGACAGAAGCCCCCTCTAATCTGGCAATTGTGGGAAGGTATATTTTGACCCCGGAGGTTTTTGACTATTTAAAAAAAGCCAAACCAAACAAAAAAGGAGAGATTATTTTAGCCGATGTTTTTAACAATCAAATGCTTCAAGACGGAAAAGTAATTTACGGTTATGAGTTTGAGGGTGTTTGGCTGGAATGCGGAGACAAACAAAGATGGTTAAAATCAAATCTTTATTTTTCTTTAAAACATCCAAAGTATGGGCCAGAGCTTAGAGAATATTTTAGGAGCGTGAGATAAAAAATAGTTCTTTTCAAATAAAAACAGATAGTTAGGGAAAGGAGAAGAAGAATGGGAAGAATAATGGACGGACGGAAGCTTGCTTGTTTGTATAGTTATGGTTGCACAAGAGCGACCAGTTTGGGAGTTAACGACCAGCTGTTAAGATATATTAAGAAGCGTGATTTTGATGTTTCTCCCATCATTGAAAAATTGTTTTCTTTTTCACGATACCAAAAGATAGCTCAATTGATTGGAAGTGAGGATTGCTTTAACGAACGGGTGCTCAGGGCTTATTGGTTGGGTGATAGACGGGAGAATCTCCCTCATAATTTTTTCACCCATAATTTTTCAATGCTGGCAAAATTCAGGGATATTAATGCTGACGAACATTTGCCGGCTTTAATGTTGTACGAAATGTTGGATTGCGCAGTTTCTTTTGGCAGGGTTCTCGCCCCAGATGACATAAATAAAAAGGTCTGGGTTGTGAATCAAAGATTGTTATATCAATCAGGCAAGGTTTTTTGGGGAGAAAAGGTAAGAGAAGTCAACACTATATTTATAAGAAATCCTCAAAAGGGAAACATAGTTTCAATTCACCTAGCTATTGCCCGGGAAAAAATTTCCAGAAGGCAGGCTGAAACCTTAAAAAATATTACTCTTGAAGCTTTAAAAACTCTCAAGATAGCATGATTGAAAAATCATGCTTTTTTCTTTTTTTGGGGGAAAAAGAACATTTGTTAAATTTTTTATATGAGGTATAATAAAAAAATGGCGAAGAAACCAAAGATTGCCATAGTTTCTTTAACGGCCTGCGAAGGATGCCAAGTGGCTCTTTTGGATTTGGGTAAAAGTTTTTTTGACTTTTTGAAAAAAGTGGAACTTGTTGATTTCGCCTTAATTGAAGAACAACCCTTTCCCTTGCCTCGCCGGCAGGCGGGCCTGCCTCGCCGCAAGGCGGGCCTGCCTCGCCGCAAGGCGGGCCTGCCTCGCCGCAAGGCGGGCCTGCCTCGCCGGCAGGCGGGCCAAAATAAAATAGACATTGTTTTTGTTGAGGGAAATCCAATTACCAGACAGGACTTAGAACTTTTGAAAAAAATAAGAAGATTAGCCAAGATTCTCGTTGTTTTGGGGAATTGCGCCGCCTTGGGCGGGATTCCGGAAATGAAAAATTATCAAGGCAAAGAAAAAACCATAAGATATATTTATAAGAATTTAAAGAACATAGTCAATCCTGATATTAAAGAAATAGATAATTTTGTTAAAATTGATTTTACAATACCCGGTTGTCCGATTAATAATAAGGAATTTTTAAAATACGCCAAAGAATTGATTAGTGGTAAAATTCCCAAGATTCCCCAAAAGCCGGTTTGTTCTGAGTGTCCTTTTTTGGGGAAAGAAGAATGTTTTTTAAAAAGAAAAGAGCCCTGCTTGGGCCCTGTTACTTTAGCCGGCTGTTTCGCTGTTTGTACCAAAAATAACTTCCCCTGCTATGGCTGCCGGGGGCCTTTGAAAAATATTAATCCCCAGGGATTTCTAAAAACCTTGGAAAAAATGAAATCAAAAGAAGAAATAGAAGACGATTTGGAAATATTTGGACTAAAAGATATGTTTAAATCTTTAAATCTTTAAGTGCTAACATGAAGTTGGTAATACCTCATATTCATAAAACATTGGGAGATATCGGATTTTTTGCAAAGATTTCTGAAAAAGGAAATATTGACGAGGTAAAAATCAGGGTTTTAGAAGGGCTTAGACAGATTGAGGGAATTTTGATCGGCAGAAGGGTTTTTGAGACTCCTTTGGTGATTTCCCGTATTTGCGGAATTTGTCCGACAAGCCATATTCTTAATGCCTGTCAGGCGTTAGAAAAAGCTCTGGAAATAAAGCCCTCTCAACAGACCGAAAATTTAAGGAAACTAATTACTTGCGCCCAAATAATTCAGAGCCATTCAGCTCATATATTTTTTATGAGCTTGGCTGATTTTTTTGATATTGAAAGCGAAAAAGAACTGATAAGAAAATTCCAAAAAGAGGTAAGAGATGTCCTTCTGTTAAGGGAATTTGCCTTGAGTATAATTGAATTGGTCGGAGGACGAACAGTTCATCCAATTACTCCTGTGGTCGGCGGTTTTTCAAAAATTCCTCAAAAACAAGATTATAAAAAAGCGCTTGAGAGGTGCAGGAAGGTAAGAAGGCATTCTTTGGCTTTAATCAAACTTTTAAAGAAACTGGAATATCCTCAATTAAAAAGAAAGACCCTTTTTTCTTCTTCTTTTTCCGCTAAAGAATATCCTCATCATAAAGGAGAAAAAATTAAAATAGGTCCGTTTGCCTGCGAGGCAGGGGATAAAGTTTTTACGCCGGGAGATTTTTTTTCAAACCAGATTGAAGAAGATTTAAAGAACCCGCCCGCAAAAAGAGTAAAATTTAAGGGCAAGCCCTATATGGTTGGAGCTATTGCCAGAGTAAAGAACAATTGGAAAGTTTTTGACAGCGAAGCCAAGTCTTTTCTTGAAGAGTTTACAAAGGAGAATAAATTAACAAAAGAAGAATTGTTTGAAAATAATTTTTACAACACCTTTTTTCAATCACTGGAAATTCTTCATTTCTTAAAAGAGATAGAGAAAAGCTTGCTTGAGCTGATGAGGGCAAAAGAAGAAGAGCCGCGCAAGGAATTTAAAGTTAGCCGGGGAAGCGGATTAGGGGCTTTAGAAGCGCCGAGAGGGACGTTATTTAGCTATTTTGAAGTAGATAATCAGGGAAGAATTGCTGACTGCAGTATTATTACTCCTACTGCTCAATTTTTAAGGAATTTAGAAGAGGACTTTAAAGTTCTATATCCCATAATTGAGAATCTTTCGAGAAAGAAAAAAGTAAGAAGAATTAAAACCCTAATTAGGGCTTATGATCCCTGTATTGCTTGTGCCGTGCATTAAAAAATAATAAAATAAAAATATGATTTATGATTTAATTATTATTGGGGGCGGTCCGGCTGGAATGACAGCGGGCATATACGCCAGTCGTTTGGGTTTAAAAGCTTTTTTGATAACCAGGGATTTTGGCGGGCAGGTAGCCAAGAAAGCTGTTGACATCAAAAATTACCCCGGCTTTAAAAAAATTTCTGGATTAGAACTGGTCCAGAAAATGAAAGAGCATCTTCGGGTCCAGGATGTGGAAATTATGATAGACGAAGTTGCTAAAATAAAAAAGAAGGGCAAGGAATTTTTGGTCCGCACTGCCTCAAAAAAAGAGTTTGGCTCAAAAACTTTAATTTTGGCCACCGGGGCCGATCCTCGCCCCTTGGAAGTGCCGGGAGAAAAAGAGTTTTTGGGGAAAGGAGTGAGTTACTGCGCTGTCTGTGACGGCCCTTTGTTTAAGGGGAAGGTTGTGGCTGTTATCGGCGGAGGCAATGCTGGTTTTGAGACAGCTATTTTTTTGAAAAATATTGCTCAAAAAATATATATTTTAGAGTCGGGGACAGAACCAAGGGCTTTTGCGGCAAATCAGAAAATAGCTAAAAAGGGCGGCAGGGCAGAAATCATTACTAATGCTGTTTTAAAAGAGATTAGGGGCGATAAGTTTGTAAATGCAGTAATTTACGAAGATAAAAAAACAGGCAAAGAAAAAGAGTTGAAGGTTGAGGGAGTTTTTGTGGAAATCGGACATCAGCCGGCTACTGCTTATGCTAAGGATTTGGTTGATTTTAACGAGCGGGATGAGATAAAAGTGGAATTTGAAACTTGTCAAACAAAAACGCCGGGCCTGTTTGCGGCGGGCGATTTAAACACTGGCCCCTTCAAACAAATTGTTACAGCTGCCGGAGAGGGGGCAAAAGCCGCTTTGGCTGCTTATAATTTTATTCAGAAAAAAGCTCGCCAATAAAGTTTCGTAAGCACCGACCTCAAAATCTCCAGCGAGATTTTGGGTCTGCTTCTCGCCCCGCCAGCCCCGCTTTTAGCGTGGCACCATGCTGGCGGGGTTCCGAAAGCTGCTTTGAAACTTTATTGGCTCGCGTAGATATGATTAAATCTTTACAAGCCAGAAAAATTTTGAATTCCAGGGGAGAATTTACAGTTGAGGTGGAACTGGAAACCAATAAAGGGGTTTTTTTATCTTCTTGTCCTTCTGGCGCTTCCAGGGGGAAAAACGAAGCTGTTGCTGTTGAGCCCTCAAAAGCCGTTGATAATGTCAATGAGATTATAGCCCCAAAATTAAAAGGAGAGCTGGAGGGACGGCAAAAAGAGATAGACGAAATGCTTATTGAACTTGATGGCACAGAAGATAAAGCTAATTTGGGAGCAAACGCTATTTTGCCTGTTTCCGTTGCTGTGTGCCGAGCAGGCGCTGCAGCCCAAGACCTGCCTTTATATCACTATTTAGAGCATTGCGAGACCCGGTCTCGCCCAGCTGGGCCAGACGCTGGGCCAGACGCTGGGGGAGACGCTGGGCGAGACCGGGTCTCGCCCAGTCTGCCGATTCCTTGTTTTAACATCATCAACGGCGGAGTTCATTCTGGCAGTGATTTGGAGATTCAAGAATTTATGGTGGTGCCAAATAAAGGTTTTTTTTCAGAGAATTTGAAAGCAGGGGTTCAGATCTACCAAGAATTAAAGAAAACCTTGATTAGGGTTTTTGGAAAAAGGGCTATTAATGTCGGGGATGAAGGGGGATTTGTTCCTCCAATTTCAATAGAAAAAGAAGCCCTGGATTTGCTAAAAACTGTAATTAGAGGAGAAAGGGATATAGAAATCGGTCTGGACTGCGCTGCTTCCCAATTTTACAAAAATGAAAATTATAGTTTAGACAGCATAGTTTTTACTTCAGAAGGGCTTTTAGGCTTTTATAGAGATTTAATCAAACGCTATCCAATTATTTTTTTGGAAGACCCTTTTGCAGAATCAGATTGGGATTCTTTTCAGGAGATTACGAAAAGAGTCGGCAAAGAAATAATTATTTTTGGAGACGACCTTTTAACAACCAATATCGAAAAAATGAGAGAGGCAAAAAAAAGAGAGGCCTGCAACGGCGCCATTATTAAGCCAAATCAAATTGGAACAGTAACAGAAACCTTGGAAGCAATAAAGATAGCTCGGTCTTTTGGCTGGAAAATTATGGTTGCTCATCGCTCCGGAGAGACCAGCGACGATTTCATCGCTGATTTAGCTGTTGGGACAGGAGCTGATTTTATCAAAGCCGGCGCCCCGGCCCGCTCTGAGCGTAACGCTAAATACAACCGCTTGTTAAAAATAGAAAACGAGTTAAAATAAATAATAATCCGTATGTCAAAATTATTTTTATTAAGGCATTTTAAATCGCAGTGGAATTTAGAGAACAGATTTACTGGTTGGGTGGATGTGCCTTTGATTAAAACAAACCCCAGGAATGTTGAGGCAACCGCCAAAAAGATATTTAGGCGCAGAATTTCCGCTATTTATTCTTCGCCCTTGTTTCGAAACCAAGATTCAGTGGCCAAGCTTCTTGAGTATTTGCCCGGAAAATATCCAATTTTTATTCATCTCGATAAAGGAAAAATGAAAAGATGGGGTCATTTTGCGGAAATTAATAAAAAATATATGCCTGTTTATATCACAGAAAGATTAAACGAAAGATATTACGGAGACTTACAGGGCGAAAATAAAGCGAAAATGATGAAAAAATACGGCAAAGAACAAGTTCATCTTTGGAGGAGGGGATTTTTAAACACTCCTCCCGGGGGCGAGAATTTGAGAAAAACCTATAGAAGGGCTGTGCCTGTTTATCGTAAATATATAATTAAAGATTTAAAAAAAGGCAGAAATGTTTTAGTGGTTGCCTCTCATAATTCTTTGAGAGCTTTGATAAAATATATTGAAAAAATCCCCAATAAAGATATTATTGATGTTGAACTTGATTACGGTTCTTTGCTGGAGTATGATTTTAGCAAGCCGTGGTTGCCAAAAAATAAATATTTTGCTAAAGTGTAATATTAACTACTTCGAAAACTAAATTTTCCAAATCAAGACCCTGTGCCAACCCATAATTTGAAAAATTCAGCTTTCTTCGTATATTATAATGAATAAATTAATTCCAATCGCCATTATTATCGTCGGCTTGGCAATAGCCGGAGCTCTTGTTTATACAGATTATTCAAGACATAGTGGGACGTGCCCGGTGGAAGAGCAATCAGGGGGAGACAGTATTTTGTCTTCGGGTGAGGCGGCTGAAAAACTTTTGAATTTTGTCAATAAAAATATTTTGAGGGGCAAACAAACAGCTTCCTTAATGGAAAGTTCAGAGGAGGCTGGTTTTTATAAAGTGAAGTTTGAAGTTGAGGGCCAAGAAGTTGAGTGGCAGATTAGCAGAGATGGAAGATTTATTTTTCCTCAAGTAATTGATTTGACAGAGGTGGTAGAGCCAGCCGAAGAAACAGATAAAGAAGTTGGCAATTTTTCCGTCAGTTCAGATGAGGTTTGCAGAGAAGAGGGCAAGCCGATAGTTTATTTCTTTGGGTCGGAAAATTGTCCTCATTGCAGGTGGGAACATCCAATTATGGAAGAGGTGGCTGAAAAGTTTGGAGATAAAATTAGTTTTCATAATAATATGGACACAGATGCAGATAGGGAGCTTTTTAGCAAATACAGCACAGGCGGAGTCCCAACTATAGTTTTGGGATGTAAGTATTACAGGGTTGGTTCCGGAGAAAGCTTGGGCGAGGAAAAAGAAACAGAGGTTTTAACGGATTTAATCTGTAAATTAACCGATAATAAGCCGTCAGAATTATGCCAAAAGTAAAAATTTACAGCACTCCAACTTGTCCTTATTGCGTAACGCTAAAAGAATTTTTAAAGGAGCATAATATTGAATTTGAAGATATTGATGTTTCCCAGAATGGGGGCGCTTTTAGAGAAATGGTTGCCAAATCAGACCAAACGGGAGTGCCGGTCGTGGAGATAGAGGGGCAAATTATAGTGGGATTTGACAAGGAGAAAATAAGTAAATTATTAAATATCCAAGACTAGAAATTCTAAATCACAAATTCCAAACCCCAAACCCCAAACCCCAAACAAATTTAATGACCAAATGACCAAAACAATGAAATGTATGTTTCGGTCATTAGAATTTTGGCCATTGGATATTATTTGTTATTTGGCGCTTGGAATTTGGAATTTCAATTTTTATGTCAATAAAAATTGCAATTAACGGCTTTGGCCGCATAGGCCGTCCAACTTTTCGCAGAATTTTAGACAACCATCCAGACTTGGAGGTTGTAGCTGTTAATGATTTAACAGACAACGAAACATTAGAGCATCTTTTAAAATACGATTCTTTATACGGCCGGTATGATAAAAAAATTAATTCTGAAATGCTGGCGGAGAAAAATCCGGAGAAACTTCCCTGGAAAGAAATGGGTGTTGATATTGTTTTGGAGTGCACGGGTGTTTTCAGAGACCTAGAGGGAGCTAAACTCCACTTGAAAGCAGGAGCCAAAAAAGTGATTATTTCGGCTCCAAGCAAATCTGAAGGTGTCCCGGGTTTTGTTTTAGGCGTTAATGAAGAGAAATTTGACCCACAAAAAGATGATATTATGGATATGGGGTCTTGCACCACTAATTGTTTGGCTCCAATAGCAAAAGTTTTAAATGACAATTTCAAAATTAAAAAAGGGTTTCTGACCACGGTTCACAGCTATACCAATGACCAGAGAATTCTGGATTTGCCTCATAAGGATTTAAGAAGAGCCAGAGCGGCTGGTCTAAATATTATTCCCACCAGCACGGGCGCGGCCAAGGCAATTGGCAAGATTATTCCGGAATTAAACGGAAAATTAGATGGTATTGCCATAAGGGTTCCAACTCCAACAGTTTCAATTTTAGATTTAATTGTTAGCGCGGAAAAGGAAGCAACCATTGAAGAAGTTAATCAGGCGTTCAAAGACGCTGCTGAATCAGAAAGAATGAAGGGCATCCTAAGAACGGAAAAAGAACCTTTGGTTTCCTCAGATTTTAAGGGAGACACTTATTCCGCTATTGTTGATTTGCCCCAAACAATGGTTAAAGGCAATCTAATTAAGGTGCTTGGCTGGTATGATAATGAATACGGTTATGCTTGTCGCTTAGCCGAATTTGCCGAATTCGTAGGAAAAAAGCTATAATAAAATATTATGAAAGATGAATTTCAGGAGTTTAAAAATAAAATATACAAAGACACAGATTCCCTCATAGAAAAAATGGACAGACTTATATAAGAAAATGAAATTAGAAATTATCAAAAAAAACAAAAAGAATTCTTTGCCATTTTGGTTAAGTCATTAAAAGAGCATAATATTTTGTCTCAAGAACAATTAGAAAGAATAGCAAAATTAAATATATTTTAAAAAATAAATTTAGTTGAGTGAAGCCCGGCTTTACTTAAGCCGAAAAAGAAAAAACCCGCAAAGAAATTCTGCGGGTTTTTGTTTTCCCTCGGGAGATAAGGTTCAGGAAAATTCATCCTTGAACCCAATTATGAGCCCAAGCATGAGCCCCAATCCGAGCCCAAATACGGCCCAGCTATGAGCCAAACTATGAGCCCACTTATGAGCCCTTCTTCCTCAACGGGTTTTAGGTTTTTAAACCCTTTTTTAAGCATGGCTGTCAGGCATATCGCGGAAGAGCTGATCAGAAGATATTCTCCAATCAGAACCCAGCAAATTGCCAGTTGACCGAAAGA
>Ga0190334_1001021_pt1 | contig 12517 bp, 6 predicted proteins | sample 48720478_MG_FD_161270 | JGI IMG/M metagenome (GOLD analysis project Ga0190334, IMG submission 161270) | Hydrothermal vent sediment bacterial communities from Southern Trench, Guaymas Basin, Mexico - 4872-04-7-8_MG | ecosystem: Environmental > Aquatic > Marine > Hydrothermal vents > Sediment ...
TGAACTGTAAAAATCTTCTTTCACTAATCTTTCTGATATAATTATGGCGTCTTCAAAATTGCATCCCTGCCAAGAAAGAAAGGCAACTAAAACATTCTGGCCCAGAGCTAATTTGCCATCTTTAATTGCTCCGCCGTCTGCCAAAATCTCGCCCTTTTTTACTTTCTGCCCCTTTTTGACTATGGGTCTCTGATGAAAGCAAGTATATTGATTAGTTCTAATAAAGGTTTTTAGATGATAAGTTTTCTTTCCGACCACAATATGTTTGGCGTCAACTTCGGTTACCGTACCTGATTCTTCAGCTATTACTTCCTGACCGGAATCCCTCGCCACTCTTTCCTCCACCCCGGAACACACCAAGGGAACCTCTGGCTTTATTAACGGGACTGATTGACGCTGCATATTAGAACCCATCAAAGCCCTGTTAGCGTCGTCATTCTGCAAAAACGGAATTAAAGAGGTGGCGATAGAAATACATTGTTCTGAAGAAACATCAATAAAATCAATTTTATTCTTATCAATCAACCCTGGCTCGGCTTTTATTCTCGCCTCAACCTTTTTAGGAATAATATTTCCCTTGTCATCAATAGGAACTCCTCCATGGGCAATATTATATTTTTCTTCTTCAAAAGCGTTTAGATATTGAATTTTAGAGGTTACTCGGCCCTTTTCCACTTTAAAATAAGGAGTTTCCAGAAATCCGAAAGGATTAATTTTAGCGAAAGAAGCCAAGTGATTTACCAAACCGATATTCGGACCTTCGGGCGTCTGGATAGGACAGATTCTTCCATAGTGAGAAGGTTGAACATCTCTCACCTCAAATCCTGCTCTCTCCCGGGTTAAACCTCCGGGACCCGTGGCGGATAATCTCCTTTTATGCTCCAACTCCGCCAGAGGATTTTCATTGTCCATAAATTGACAAAGTTGGGAAGAGGTAAAAAATTCTTTAATTACTGCCATTACTGGTCTTGGGTTTACAATCTGGGCCGGAGACAAATCATGAACATCCAAGGTAGACATTCTGTCTTTAACAATTCTCTCCATGCGCATCAGCCCCACCCTTATCCTATTTTGTAAAATTTCTGAAATAGTTCTCACCCTTCTATTTCCTAGGTGGTCTATTTCATCCGGCTTTCCTTCGGGGTCGTTGTTCAAACGAATTATCTCTCTCACCACTTCCACAACATCTTCCGGTTTAAGCGTCCTATCCTCGGGAGTTATTTCTTCATCTTGTTTCTTTGATTTCAGCGACGGCAGTCGCCGTCCCATCCTCCATCTTCCAACTCTTGATAAATCATACCTTTCAAATTTAAAAAACGTATTTTCTATCAATTCTTTAGCCGTATCCGGCGTAACTAAATCTCCGGGCCTCAAACGCCTGTAAATCTCAACAAGGGCCTCTTTTTGATTTTGGGCTGTATCTTTCTTTAATGTCTCTTTAATATCTTCGCCAAATTCTTTTTTAATTCTCTCCTCGTCCCAGCCGCAAAATGCTTTCAATAAAGTGGTGACCGCCACTTTTCTTTTTCTATCTACTTTTACTCCGATAAAACCAGAAGAATCTGTTTCAAGCTCAAGCCAAGCCCCTCTATTGGGAATAATTTTAGCCCCAAAGCGTTTCTGCCCCTTAATAATTTGCATATTAAAGAAAACGCCGGGCGAACGAATAAGCTGAGAAATTGCCACTCGCTCAATTCCATTAACAATAAAAGTTCCCCTTTCTGTCATTAGGGGAAAATCAGCTAAAAATATCTCCTGTTCTTTTTCCGTCTTAGTTTTTAGATTTACCAATTTAGCTCTTACCCTCAAAGAAGCTTCAAAGGAATCATTGTTTCTTTTTGCCTCTAAGTCCGTTTTGTATTTCGGTTCATCAAGCTTATAATCCAAAAACCAAAGTTCAAGCTCTTGGCCGGTATAATCCCTAATGGGAAAAATTTCAGAGAAAAGCTCCTTAAGATCCTTTTTCCAAAACCAATCCCAGCTGTCTTTCTGCAAAGCCAGCAAATATGGCAAATCTAAGTTAACTCTTGATTTTGAAAAGTTTTTAATTTTAATTCCGCGCATTTTAAAACTAAAAGAGTCCCTAAAAATTAGGGATTTAATCCTTTATTAAATTGATTAAAAAAACGAGGGCTCCAAAATAATATACTAAAACCAAATAGTATTAAACCAATTAATACTTATTTTAATGTTTTTTAAAATAATGTCAATAGACGAGGGGCTGACCCCCTTCCGGTTTATAGTTTTTGTAGCTGTGTCTTAGCCGGGTTGTAATCCGGCTTTAACTCAAGGGCTTTTTCAAACTTTTCTTTGGCTTTCTGCATTAACTCATTTTTTTCCTCCTGAGAAGAAACAGCTGCTTTTCTTAAGAATGAAATTCCCGCCTGGGTCGGAAAATAAGGATTTATCGGTTCCAATTCTTCTGCCCTATCATAACAAGTAATTGCCCAATCGGTTGCTCCCTCGGCAACGCCGATCAAACTTTGATAGACAAATCCTCTAACAGACCAATTGCTGACATTGTTTGGATTTGTACTTGTGGCCGCTTCGGCAGAATTTACACTGCTATTGATATAAAGCTGAATCTGCTTTGTTTTTTCTTCCTTTGGCAGGTCTGTTTTATTAACTTCGCTTATCTCTTTAAGATAAAGTTGAGACAATTCTCGCCAGTAAAAATCATTTCCCGGCGCCATCCCAACAGACCTTTTCATATATTTTATGGCCGGCTCTATTTGATTATTTTGCAAAAGCTTCACCCCTTTCAAATAAGAAACAGAAGCTATATACCTTTGGCTTTCTAAAATTAAAACGCCCAGGAAAAAGATAAAAACTACGGTAAAGGCAAAAGTCACTCCGAGCGTTATTAAAGAAGATGGCTTTAGGATAAATTCTTTTTTTCTTTCAGAGAAAAAAGCAACCAAACTTCCCAGCATTAAAAAGTAAAGAAAATCAATACTAATGTTTGAGCTATAAAGAAAAAATCCAAGGGTTAAAACCAGAAAACTAATAAAAACGCCTGCTCCAAAAAGCCAGTAAGTAGAGTTGTCGGAAGTTTGATTTTTGACGGCAACAAGAGATGGCTGAACTTCTTTTTTGAATAAATGTCTTATTCCGTAAAAAGCGAACAAGGCAATCAATGCAAGAAATGCTAAAGTTCCCAAAATTCCGACCGTGCCAAAAACGGTTAAAGCTTTAGAACTTGCCCACTCAAATCTGCTATTCCAGAAAGCGCCCTGATTAAAACTAATATCTTTGTATTTTGAAAAATTATAAATAAAGGTGCCTGGACCTGTTCCCAAAACCGGCTTTTCTTTTAGTACCTGCCAAGCAATATCAAGGCTCGGCTTATGTTTCAAGAAAACCTCCAGCGGCGCTTGGGGAATTCCCGGCAGTTGGAATCTTAAAAAAGAGAGCAGTAAAGCCACGGTTAAAAATAACATGGGCAAAACAAGCCACCTGCTGTCAAAAACATCTCTTTTTTGGGTTCCAAAAGCGATTAAAAGAACAGCCCCTGCAATAACCAGCCACCAAGCAATCTGAAAGTTTATTAAAAACAAGAAAACAAATAAAACTATCAAAGCGCTTAGAAATAAAACTCTATAGAGCTTCTTTTTGCTCTGAACCAGGGCCATAACAACCAAGGGAAGCAAACTGGCCGTAAATATGCCCAAATTATTCATTCCTCCGACGGTGCTAAAAGAATTAGTTTTAGTAAAACCGACAGGAATTAGAAACTTTCCAAAAAACTGTAAAATCCCGTAAATCGTTGCTAAAAGAACGGATAAAACAAAAAAAGACAAAACATAAAAAATCTCTTTTTTCTCAAAAACATTAATGAGCAAAAAATAAAATAACAAAAGCCCCAGCAAAGAAAGTAAAGATTCGGATGTTGTTTGGGGCCATCCCCAAAAACTTCCATGGGGCCAAAGAGAGAAAACGGTTGAGACCAAATAAATTAAAAATAAAACGACTACAGGAATATGAATCCAGCTAAGATCAAAGTTAATTTTTCCGGAAATCAGACCCCTTAACATCCAAGCAAAAGAAGCTACGAAAACAGCCGCAATCAGCAACGCCTGCTTGTTGAATTCTAAAACATTTGCTGTCCACGGCAGGAACAAAATCGGCATTAAAAATACTAAAATGTAGAGAGCTGTTTTAGAAACCCTTTCACAGGTTTCGACAATCGGCAGATGGGAAGCGCTCTCCATTGTTTTTTCCACCGCTTTTTTTACGTTTTTCATATACTTTTATTTTATTAATTTTTAATAAGATAGTCAACCTCGGCATAATAACCAAATACCAAGAAACAAAATGCAAACACCTGGTTATTGGTTATTCGCAAAGTATTTCCCGTTTTCATTAAATATTAAGCCCTTAATCTGCATCATAGACATAACAGTGCCAAGTTTTGCTATTGATACGTTTAAAACTCTGGCCAAAGCATCGATTTCCGTTGGTTCTTTTTGTAATTCTTGAATAATTCTCTCTTCTAATCTTTCAGAGGCCCGTCTTTCAGAGCCCCGTCCTCTGCAAGTTTGCAGAGGACGGGGCTCTGAAATTTCTGCTGATGCCTTCTTATAATATTCTAACACATCGCTGGCTGATGTTACAAGTTCAGCCCCTTCTTTTATTAATTGATATATTCCTACAGATAAACTGCTGGTTAAAGGCCCGGGCACCGCAAAAACTTTTCTTTTAAATTTCTTGGCAAAATTTGCAGTTATTAAAGAACCGCTTTTCTCCCCCGCCTCAACAACCATTACTGCCCTTGACAGGCCGGCCACAATTCTATTTCTTCTGGGATAAGTCCAAAAAGTCGGTAAAAATTTCCCTTCGTATTCTGAAATTATAAGGCCTTTGTTGCGCAAAATCTTTTGATATAACTCATTCTGATATTCGGGATGCACTAAGTCAATTCCGCAGGGCATTACAGCGATTGTTCTCCCTCCGGCTTCTAAAGCCGCTTTATGCGAAGTGGCGTCTATTCCATACATAAACCCAGAAACAATGGTAATTCCCTTCTCGGCAATTTCAAAAACAAGCTTTCTCGCAATCTGCTTTCCGTAACTGCTCATACGCCGGCTTCCCACAACCGCCAGACAATTCTTAAAAATATCTTCTGACCAATCCCCCTTATAATAAATCTTTTTTGGCGCGTCTTTATCAATCTCTTTCAGTAATTTGGGATAACGAGAATCTGTAATAGAAACTATGTTTTGCATATTTACCCAGTAATGTTCTGATAATGGTCAATACGTTTAACCTTTTTGTCCCGGTCAAAGACAACGCAAACAGCATCAATCCTGTAAGGACAAGGTTCCCGGCGAGTCATATAGGCCTGGGCGTTTTTAACAAGCCGTCTCACCTTATCTCTATTTAAAGAACCTTCCGGACCCCCAAAAAGCTCCCCCATTCTTGTTTTTACTTCCACAAAAACAATGAGGGGCGACTCATAAATTTCCCCTGTCCGGCAAACCAAATCAATCTCCCCGTATTTATTTTTATAATTTTGTTCCAAAATCTTATAGCCCCTCTTTTTCAAATACTTTTTAGCAATATCCTCGCCCAACTGCCCTAATTTTAAATTATTTATCATCTTTATTTACACTACTTTGTACTAGGCTTAGCCTAGTATTTGTACTAGGCTAAGCCTAGTACAATAGTTGGGGTGATTTTAAATTATTGATCATTTGTTTTTAAACGATATTGCAGGGCTTCGGCCATATGCTCCATTGCTATCTCGCTCGCTCCGGCTAAATCAGCAATAGTCTGACTAATTTTTATCATTTTATAATAAGCCCGAGCAGATAGATTAAAACTCGCTCCTGCCCGATTCAACAAAAGCTTCGCTCCCTTAGACAAAAAGCAGTATTTTTTAATCTGTTGATTTTTCATTTCAGCATTGGTAAAAATCGCCTCTTTAGCAAAACGTTCTCTTTGAATTTGTCTTGCCGAAATTATCCTTTCTCTAATTTTCAAAGACGGTTCTAAAAATCTCCCTGCGTTTTGGTCTCTTGAAAGTTCATCAATATCAACTACCGGCACATCGATATGCAAATCAATTCTGTCTAAAATCGGGCCGGAGATTCTTTTTCTGTATTTTCTTATTTCTCTCTGGGTGCAGACGCAGGCCTTCTTAGGATGATACAAATATCCGCAAGGACAAGGATTAGCAGAAGCGGCTAAAATAAACCTGGCGGGATACTTTACCCTTGCTCTGCTCCTAGAAATTATTAGATAGCCGTCCTCCATGGGCTGGCGCAGGGCTTCCATTATATAACGGGGAAACTCTGTGAACTCGTCTAAAAACAATACTCCTCGGTGAGCTAAGCTAATCTCGCCCGGCTGAGGCCTTGAACCTCCGCCCACCAAACCAACTTGAGAAATTGTATGATGGGGCGCTCTAAATGGGCAAATTTTAATTAAAGAACTATCAGGGCCTAAATTGCCGGACGCGGAATAAACTTTGGTTACTTCCAACGACTCTTTTTCGTCCAAGGGCGGCAAAATTCCGGGCAGAGCTCTGGCTAACATTGTTTTGCCGGCTCCGGGAGAACCAACCATAAAAATATTATGCCCGCCGGCAGCCGCAATCTCAACAACTCTTTTTGCTTGCTCCTGGCCCAAAACCTCGGCCATATCAAACTCCACCTCATCTGCTCCAACAAATTTTTCTTTATATTTGGCCGGCTTTATATTTTCTTTATTTAAAAAACAGTTTATTAATTGAGTCAAACTCTCCACTCCAAAAACCCTAACCCCTTTAACTACCGCGGCTTCATTAGCAGAATTCTTGGGTACAAAAATATTTTTAATTCCTTTCTCTTTAGCAAATAAAGCCAAAAGCAAAGCGCCTCTTGTATAGCGAAGATTACCCTGCAAAGAAAGCTCGCCGAAGAACAAACTCCTCTTGGGCAATTCACAATTTGTTATTAAAGATAAAATCCCGACGGCAATTGGCAAATCATAAAAAGAACCTTCTTTGGGCAAATCAGCCGGAGCCAAGTTTACAATGATTCTTCGGGCGGGAAATTCTATTTTAGAGTTTAAAATTGCCGTTCTTACTCTTTGCCTGCTTTCATCTACTGCCTTTGACGGCAAACCAACTATTTCAAAAGCCGGCAGTCCTTTACTAGCGATGTTAACTTCTACATCAACCCCCACTGTCTCCAAACCCAAGTTTGTCGCAGATGGAACTTTAATGAACATAAAAGTATATCAACTCAACTCCTTTTATTATAAATCCAAATATCAAAATCCAAATTTCAAATCAAATCCAAGTGACTAAATTTCAAAATGTTTTGGATTTTGGGTTTCAATGTTTTATTTAAATATCGTTCCGCCTTTGAATCTTATAAAACCGTTAAAACCGTAATTTTCCTCACCCCCCCAAGTCAGCTCGTTGTCCGCCTCGTTGATATTATAGTATTCAAACTTAATCCAAGCGGCGGAACGGGCGATGCTGGAAATACGAACCTCATCTATTATGCCGTCCCATTCATAACTCTCAGTGGTAATAACCCCAATCAATGTGTTCGTTTGATGGATGTTCGCCTCGGCTGTGTCCGTGAAATCTGATGTGCCGTTAAGGTATCCAGTAACAGCAGTTCCGTTTTTGACGAAACCATAATGTTGCCAACTACCGGTACTAATTGTGGAACCAGACTTCGACGAGCCGCCTATCCGATAACCGAAATCCCCAAAATTTATGGTTCCGATATAGAATCGTCCGTTGGCCCCACTCGTATACTGTGATATCAGTCCATCGTACTTGTCAATCGATTCAGCGTATGCCCAAACGGTAATGCTGAACGTGGGGTTGGTCTCAGAAATCAGTATGCTGCCAATATCGACATAGTCTCCATTTCCATCAAAAGTCCCGCCCCGATAAATCTTAGCCGTAGTAGTTGTAGCGTCGCCGGCAGCCGTTCCATCGTTGCCGCTTGATGTCGAATCCTTGACCTCATCCGTAGTCCCGTTCCAAGATGCCTCTGCCATATGCCAGACGGCGACGAAATTGCTGTCCCAGACATTGGCTGCGTCTTCTCCGTCTGGCGTGTCTTCAGAACGATAGTAGATGTATATCTCATTAGTTCCTGTTGCTGATAAGCTGGGGACTTTAACCCAGTAATGGGCAGTTAAAGAGCCAGATGTTACTGTATGGCTTTCTCTTTCGTATTTGAGCAGGGTAGAACCATCGCTTGAAGTAAAGCGAATATCGTGCCCGTCTGCATTGGTGTTGGCTCCTATGTCTGTATCGCCGTCTATCTTTATTAAAACAGGAAAGTTGGTTAAATCACTGTCTATATTAGTGTTTTAGATAGTTATCTTTTTCCTGTTATTGTATGATAGTCCGTCTACTGTCCAGCCTCCTCCACCAGTCGAAGCCCCGCTAAATCTTAACGAATGCGGGTTAACAGTCGTCTCCTCGCTTCCCCAAGTCAGCTCATTGTCCGCCTCGTTGATATTATAATACTCAAACTTAATCCAAGCGGCGGAACGGGCAATGCTGGAGATGCGGACTTCGTCAAACCAGCCATTCCAACTATTGCCTAAATACTGCGTATGGCCTGTATTTGCCAAGCTACCTGTATGGCTTCCCGTTGTTTCGGTATCATCCACCCCATTGATTGATAGGGTGACATTTGTTCCATCGTAAATACCAACTACATAGTGCCAATTATCAAGGTCTTGATGGATATTTGAGTGGGCAATAGAACCAGAAGTGGTATCTATGCAAAACCAAAAGTAATCACTCTGGCTCCAACCGAGGCCGGCTATCGTATCTGTTCCCCATCCTTCCTTGGTGAAAATATGATCGATACCTGACACGTTCTGAGATTCAACGCTCTTTACCCAGGCAGAAATCGTAATTTGCGATAGTCCTTCAATCGCTGTATCAGCACCAAAATTTATATCTCCATTTTGCTCGGCATATTGGCCGTTGAATATCTTGCCTGTCGTGGCGTTAGGCAATGTTCCTTCAAAAGTCCCATTATCGTTGCCGACACTATCTATCGCAGAACCAAAACTTTCAGACAAATGCCAAACATTGACATAATTGCTGTCCCATACATTGGCTGCGTCTTCTCCGTCTGGCGTGTCTTCAGAACGATAGTAGATGTATATCTCATTAGTTCCAGTTGCTGATAAGCTGGGGACTTTAACCCAGTAATGGGCAGTTAAAGAGCCAGATGTTACTGTATGGCTTTCTCTTTCGTATTTGAGCAAGGTAGAACCATCGCTTGAAGTAAAGCGAATATCGTGCCCGTCTGCATTGGTATTGACTCCTATGTCTGTATCGCCGTCTATCTTTATTAAAACAGGAAAGTTGGTTAAATCACTGTCTATATTAGTGTTTTGGATAGTTATCTTTTTCCTGTTATTGTATGATAGTCCGTCTACTGTCCAGCCATTGTAGGCATAGGCAATTTGGCCTCCAAATTCAAACCTTAAAGTATGGTTTCCTGTTTTTAAAGTATAATGGATTACCCTGCCTATACCAGAACATTGCCAGTTTGGGTAGTAAATTACATCTTTTTCTAAAATCTGAGGCGTTCTTTTTTCATTATCGCAGTATAAACTTCTAAATTCATCGTCATCTATTGTTTGCTGGTCATTGGGTATAATATACAGGTCATTTGTTCCTTTGGTAGTAAACCTTACTTCCCAATTATCTCCCTTTTGGGGTTGAGAGTGAACGTCTATTATTTTAAGTTCATCTTTAGCTCCTCCGGCAGAGCCACATACCAACAGATACACCGGATTAAGATTTGAATTTCGAATTTCAAATTTCGAATCTCGAATATCCCATTGGGATTTGGCAAGAAGCGTGGATTTGGCATCCAAAGTTATCTTAATAGGTTTAGCTTGATAATTGTTATTATCTATATCATCATAGGCCTTGGCTAATTCTGGATTTAGTTCTTTTTTATGCTGTTCAACATTGTATAACGATTCTAAAGGTTCTTTTGCCGCGCCTTCTTCGCTAATAGATATTGTGTTTTTGTTATTAACTATTCCGGTTATTTCTTGAAAGCTAACTTGATTATTTTTAGATATCGGGATTAAATAGAAATCTCTTTTTTCTGAACTTTTATTTTCCAACTTAAAAGCCATTTGATAGTTGTCTTTATTTAGCTTGGTGGCTAGAACTTCAAACGATTCATCTTCTGAATTAATATTCTGTTCTATTAGGGTCGGGGATTTTGAGAACTTTCCTTTTTTTGTTAAAAATCCTTGTTCTTTTAAAAACTTCTCTTCTGGGGTCTCTCCTCCGAATAAAAACCACGCTCCTGCCGCGAAGACGGATATTATCAAAATTATTATTAATAGCGGGAATATATATTTGAACATAGTTTACAATTACCAAGAAACAAAATACAAACAAATTACAAATATCAATTTTCAAAACTCAAAATCATATTTCATCTTGTTTGTAATTTGTTTCTTATTTGGAAATTGTTTCTTGTAATTTGTACTTGATTAAAACAATTGTTTTAATTTATTTATTGCTTCTTGTATAGCATCTAGCATAGAGGCGATTCCGTACAAAATATTCTCTTCCGATGATTCTATTTTAGCAACAGGCCCTGTCTCCTCGCTTCCCCAAGTCAGCTCATTGTCCGCCTCATTCATATTGTAGTATTCAAACTTAATCCAAGCGGCGGAACGGGCGATGCTGGAAATGCGGACTTCGTCAATCCAACCATTCCATCCCGAACCCAAATACTGCGTATGACCTGTATTTGCCAAATTGCCTGTATGGCTTCCCGTTGTACTGGTATCATCCACCCCATTGATTGATAGGGTGATATTTGTTCCGTCGTAAACACCAACTACATAGTGCCAATTATCAAGGTCTTGATGGATATTTGAGTGGGCAGCAGAACCAGAGGTGGTATCTATCCAAAACCAAAAGTAATCACTCTGGCTCCAACTGAAGCCGGCTATCGTATCTGTTCCGCCTCCTTCCTTGGTGAAAATATGATCGCCACCTGACACGTTCTGAGATTCAACGCTTTTCACCCAGGCAGAAATCGTAATTTGCGATAATCCTTCAATCGCTGTATCAGCACCAAAATTTATACCTCCATCTTGCTCGGCATATTGGCCGTTGAATATCTTGCCTGTCGTGGCGTTAGGCAATGTTCCTTCAAAAGTCCCATTATCGTTGCCGACACTATCTATCGCAGAACCAAAACTTTCAGACAAATGCCAAACATTGACATAATTGCTGTCCCATACATTGGCTGCGTCTTCTCCGTCTGGCGTGTCTTCAGAACGATAGTAGATGTATATCTCATTAGTTCCAGTTGCTGATAAGCTGGGGACTTTAACCCAGTAATGGGCAGTTAAAGAGCCAGATGTTACTGTATGGCTTTCTCTTTCGTATTTGAGCAAGGTAGAACCATCGCTTGAAGTAAAGCGAATATCGTGCCCGTCTGCATTGGTATTGACTCCTATGTCTGTATCGCCGTCTATCTTTATTAAAACAGGAAAGTTGGTTAAATCACTGTCTATATTAGTGTTTTGGATAGTTATCTTTTTCCTGTTATTGTATGATAGTCCGTCTACTGTCCAGCCTCCTGTTGGAGAAACAGGTTCCTGGATACAAACATTGCCGGAACAAAAATATCCTGTATTGCAAGAACCGCAGTTTAAAGTTCCTCCGCATCCGTCAGAGGCAGTTCCGCAGTTATATCCTAATTCAGAGCAAGTGGCAGGAACGCAAACAGAAGTAACTGTTATGGTTATTGTTTCTGAATCGGTAAGAGAACCGTCAGATACAGTGAAGGCAACATTGTATGTTCCTGCTATAGAAGGCGTCCAAGAAAAGGTTCTGGTTGAACTATTAAATAAAGCTCCTGAGGGCAGAGAGCTGGCAGAATAGGTTAATGCGTCGCCATCTGCATCAGTGGCAGAAACAGTGAAAGTTAAAGTTGAACCTTGAGCAACTGTTTTATTGCCTATTGGAACAAGAACAGGAGCATGATTAGTTGCAGGAATGGCTGTTCCTTCGTATTCATAAGCTCCTATGTCCCAGCCGTTGCCTTGGGGCCTTGGGTTTCCTTCTATGTCTTTTCTGATGTCTATGCCGTATAACTCCTGGAATCTGTCAAACACCTCCTGTACAACCCCAGATGATGTGCCTGCGTCTATGGCAGGGCTTGTAGATTGTAAACGGAAATCTCCATTAGCGGCATCAACAAATTGTGGGTCTGCTTCTGTGCTTCCTTGGCCTTGGCCAGTTGCCTGCTGGAATTCAGCGACACTGTCGTAAGTTCTGCCCCACCTGATTGCAAGAGGCTCTCCGTGTTGATAATATAAATTATTATTGGCTGTAGATATATCGGTAGCACCACTACCAGATCCGATATACACTTGATAAGGTTGCTTTCCGAAGTGGGCGTAAAAGTTATCTGTTAGATTATAGATAATGTTATTGGCCATATGAACTTCTGAGTACGGCCGGTTGCCTGCATTTAAAATGCCAAGGTCTGTGTTGTAGATG
>Ga0190334_1001024_pt1 | contig 12497 bp, 12 predicted proteins | sample 48720478_MG_FD_161270 | JGI IMG/M metagenome (GOLD analysis project Ga0190334, IMG submission 161270) | Hydrothermal vent sediment bacterial communities from Southern Trench, Guaymas Basin, Mexico - 4872-04-7-8_MG | ecosystem: Environmental > Aquatic > Marine > Hydrothermal vents > Sediment ...
TTACCCCCTGCAATATCACATTTATTTTCATCGAGTTTTTTAACACATTCTGAGATATAATTTTTTGAATATGTAGAGTGGGCACCTGCTATCATAACATAATCCCCTGAAGAATTTTTAATTCCAATGTTAAGTGCAATGGGAGTAATTTTATCAGGGTTATCAATTAATTTTATTTCTTTATATTTTTTAAGAATTTTTCTTGTTTTATCGTTACTCATCCCATCAACAACAATTATTTCTTTTTCTGGATAATCATTTTCTAAAATTGAATTGACACATTTTTCAATGTGTTTTTCTTCGTTTCTTGTTGGGATAACTATTGATACTTTTTTCATATCTTTTCCCCCATTATTTTAGAACAAAATCTACAAATTCTTTTTCTTTTTCTTCATCCCAAACAAATTTGTTTGTGTGTTTTTTTATGTTTTCAATGAGTTGATCATAATTTTCATATGCTTTTAGGATTTTTTCTACTGATTCTTCTATGTTATTAGGATTTATTACTACACCTATACCATACTTTTCAACGATTTTTTTCATTGAAACAAAAGTATCTTTTACTATTACAGGCGTTTCAGCAGCTATAGAATCAAAGAATTTATGAGGTAAAGCTAAAGTATCGTTTTTGTATTTTTTATCATTTTTATCATTTATAGTTTGATATGAAATAAGTGAAAAAGATGCTTTTGAAAGTTCTTTCATCATTTGTTCATATGGTAAAAAATTAGTATAAATGTGAGGTATATCTTTAAAAAGCATAGAGTCCATTCCAATAATTCTAAATGTAAATCCCTTCTTTAAAAGTCTTTCTAAAATTTCTTTTTCTTTAATCAAAGGCCTTGAGATTTTTCCGACAAATACAATTTCTTTTACTTTTTTTGTGTGATTAACTGAAAGTAAAGCATAATTTGGAATAACTAAAGATTCTTTTTTTAAATTTGTTTTTTTTAAAACATTATTTTTAGTTTCTTCTGAAACAAATACTAATTTATCGGAAAATTCTATTTGTTTTTTGAAAATCTTCCACATAATATTTATTTTCAAATTTTTAATTTTTACTTTTAAAAAATTCAAGAAGTTTTCAGGGTGAAATTCGCGAATATCAAAAACAATTTTCTTTCTTTTTTTAAAAGTTATTTTAAAAGATTTTTGACGAAAAGCATTCAGAAAACGATAAAAATATAATAATTCAAAAATCTAAATTTGGAACTATTTTCAAAATTTTTTGCCAAATATTATTCTTTTTATAGCTTTTTTTAAAATATTTTCTGAAAGTTTTATATCAAAAAGAAACAGGTATATATTTGATGCTATTTTCAGAATAAATTTTGCTTTCTTCATTTAAAAGATATTGATATGAAACTTGACATTTTTTGCTTAAAGCTTTTACTGTTCTGAAAAATCTTTTGTCATTTTTTAAGTGATAATAACCAATAGTTAAGATTTTTTTCAATTTTTTACCTCTAAAAATTATTGTTTTACTTTAAGTTTTTTAATATATGAGTCCGCTAGCTTAAGAATACTTTTTATAAATTTAAGATTCAAAAAGATAAATATAATAATTGCAATTAATTGAATATATATCCCAAAATCAGCAATATAATTAGCAAAAAGACTTGTTGAAACTAATAGTATATTTAAAAAAAGCAATTTTCCATTCACTTTTATTGTAAAATACTTTTTTGTTTGTTTTATTCTCAATAGCCACATTGTCAAAAAAGCTACCATTGTTGATATTGCTGCAGCTTGTATGCCTATTATTGGAATAAATAAAATATTTATTCCCAAGTTTGTTAATGCTCCATATACTGATGTCGTAAATGCTCCTTTTGACTCTTTAGATGCTATATATCCTATTCCATAAAACGAGGAAAACGCTGAAAATAATGCTCCAAGCAATAAAAATGGCAAATATACCCAAGCTTTTTCAAATTCACTTCCTACCATTATACTAACAAATGGCTTCATTATAACTGAAAAAACAAGTAATACAGCTATTAGTGTTGTACTTAAATGATAAAATACATTTGAGTAAAATTGGTCTCTATCTTCTTTCTCATATTGTTTTACTGCTGATACTTGCCATGCTTGATAAAAAATACCATTTAAAACGCTTATTAACGCCATAAACTTATATGATACAGCATAAATACCTGATGCAGCAAATCCCAGAAAATATATTAATAAGTATCTGTCTGATACATTCATTATCCACCATGATAAATCATTTGGTACAAGTGGCGCTGAATACTTTATCATCTCTTTTAAATTTTTAAAAGAAATTTCTTTAAAAGAAATTTCTCTATATAATTTTCCTGCAGTAAAAAGATAAATGTTCGTTATTAGCTGAGCAATTAAATAAGCCTGTAAGTATCCTTTTACTCCATTTCTCAATATAGCTACTAATATTATTCCAAAGGTTGCAAAACTAAATGTGTTTATTATATCACTTGTTGCAAAAATCAACATTTTCTCTTTTGCTCTTAAATAATTTTTGTTAATGGCTGTAGTAATCCCAAGAATTATAGAGAACAACAAATAATACTTTATTTCTGAAAAAAAAGTACTTAGTTTACTAAACAAAGGGGAGAGTATCAGTAATAAAATTCCACTAAATGCTATAATCAAATAAGAAGAAGATAAAATTTTTTTGTTTTTTTCTTTTTCATCTGTTGAAAATCTAAATACTGCTGCAGCTATTTCTATTGAAAGAAATATTGTTAATAGACTAACAGTAGTTGAAAAAAAATCTATTTTTCCATAATCGTCTTTTGTTAAAACCCTAGTAAATATAGGTAGTAAAAAGAAAGATATTGTTCTTGAACCAAATGTTCCAATAGATATCCAAATTGTGTTTTTGGCTAATTTCTTATATTTATTTTCCATTTAATCACCTTTCAGATAATTTTTCAAGTATTTCGAAGTTACTTACTTTTAATAATTCATTTTCTTAAAAAATTATTTAATTTTTATATAATAATCTTAGTACACTTAATTTATAAAAATTGGAAAAAACATAAGTATTTTAAAATAAATTGCTGGAGAATAAAACTATTAAACGAATTAATTTTGTATTTAACTTTTTTCTAGGTTATGTCAAGAAAATGCTGTAAAAACACCCTGTATCCCATTAAAAGTTTTATTCTTCCATGTTTAGATATCTTCTTCCAGTCAACCACTCTTCGTTTATGTCTATAAGTATTGACACAACAAGTCTTATCAATGATTTTTCACTTGGAAATGCTCCTATAACTCTACTACGTCTTTTAAGTTCCTTGTTTACTCTTTCCAACATGTTTGTTGTTTTTATCCTTCTCCAGTGCTTTTTAGGAAAAGATTGATAGTTATAAAGCTCGTGTATGTACCTTTCACATGTGGATACTGCTCTTTTTAATCCCTCTTCTTCTAGCTCTTGTATAAGCTTTTCCATTTCTTCTACTTTTTTCAATGCTTCTTTTAATTTTCTCGTTATTTCCACCCATCTTTTTTTCGGTACTTTTCTTAGTACATCTCTTACAAAATGCACATGACACATTTGCCAGCTACTTCCTGTCAGTGCCTTCTTTACCGCTCCTTCTATTCCTTTATGCCCGTCTGATATTATTAGCTTTACTTTTCTAAGTCCTCTTCTCTTTATTTCTTCAAATAGCTCTATCCAAAAATCTTCTCCTTCGTTTTCTGCAAGTTTCAACCCCAGTATTTCTCTGTATTCATCTTTCCTTACTCCTGCCACTACTAAAAGGGCTTTTGTTTTGTATCTTCCTATTCTTTCATCTCTGACTTTATAATAACTTGCATCAACAAATAAATATGGTATCTCTTCTTCTATTGGCTTTGTTAGAAATTCTTTTACATTTTCATCTAATTCTTGACCTATCTTTGATACAGTAGCAGGAGATATTTCTTCACTACTTAATACATTTATTATTTCCTTTACTCTTCTAGTTGATACTCCTTATATATATGATTCTAAAACAGCGTTTCTCAATGCTTTTTCTACACGTGAATATCTGTCAAAAACCTGAGTTGTAAATTGAAACTCTCTCAGCTGTGGTTTAAAAAGTTCTAAAGTACCATATTTTGTCTTGAGACTTCTCTTTCTATATCCATTCCTATGTGCCTTTCTAGAAGAAATACGTTCATAGTAAGATGCACCAGCTTGAATTTTAGCTTCATATTCCAGGATGGTGTTCAAAAACCAGGTCAAAATTTGCCTCATTCCATCTTCATTATCCTGCAAAAACTGGTGTATAATATTTTCAGAAAGATTAAAAAATTCATCAAGCCCTGTAGTTCTCATTCCAAAATAACGTGTATGATACTTATATTACAGCGTGGGATAGGGCTTTTTTCTTTTTACAGCATTTATTGTACACTACCTTTTTCTATAAAAATCTCACATGTTCCAACCAAATTTTTAATTAAAATTTGCAATTTATCTCTATTTGGATTTTCAATATTTTCCCAGTCTATTGTATTAGAATATTTTTTGAATTCTTCAATTTGGAAAGCATTTAAATATTCTAGTAAACCTGAAAACCTTGGATCTTGAATATTTTTGTGAATAAAAATAACTGGGATATTAAATGCCAAAGAAGGAAGTGCAACATGTAGCCTTGAAGTAATGACTAAACTAGAAGTTGCAATTTCTTTCAATCTTATTTCTGCCTGTTTTAATCTTTTTTTATAATAATGAGAACTTCTTCCAAAATATTCAACAAATTTATTATAGGCAATTGATCCAATTGCAATCTTATTTTTTACTGAAAATTTACGAATATAAGAGATAAAATCATTAGAATAATATTCTTGAGTTTTGATTTGTGAATTATTTAAAATATATTTTGGGATGTATTTATAAATTTCTGGATCAATGTCCACAATTAGAATCTTTTTACCCTCTTTTTTAAATTTATATTTATATCCTAATGTTAATGTAAGACATCCTGAAAAATAAGATTTTATACCATTTTTTTCTAAAATATTTTGAGTTGAAAAATCTCTACATCCAATTGGTTCATGTCTTTTTAAGTATTCAATAGATTCTTTTGTTAAAAATTTTTGTGCTTTGTTAGGATTAAGATGAAAAGAAACAAAAAGAGGAATAATATTTTTAGAGGGTGGCCAATTTTTCACATTATGCATAAACCAACCATTCATTATTAATTTAACTTTTTGTTTAAAATGATATTTTTTAAGCCTTTCTCTATCTAAAAGATAATCAACATGCGGTAAATATTGCTTTGAAGCAAGACTTTGAATATCATCTCCCAAATTATTAGTAGAATGAACAATGAGGCCAAATTTCACATTTTCTAGGTTATTTGACATTATTTTAATCCTCCTTTTTTCAAATAGATAAACAAAATATAAATAATTAAAAATAAACAATTCAAACTTTACGTTAAATTTTGAGTGTCAATGGAACATTTTTTTGGTGTATTTATCCTATATTTAGCTTCACCAATTTCAAAAGGGTGAGATAGAACTTTTGAAATTGCAATAGCCTTTTTTGTGTTATTACCAGGCATTGTTACAACTTTTCCACCAGCAATATCACATTTGTTTTCATCAAGTCTTTTGACACATTCAGAGATATAATTTTTTGAATATGTAGAATGGGCACTTGCTATCATAATATAATCTCCGGAAGAATTTTTAATTCCAATGTTAAGTGCAATAGGAGTAATTCTATCAGGGTTATCAATTAGTTTAATTTCCTTATATTTTTTAAGAATTTCTCTTGTTTTATCATTACTCATCCCATCAACAACAATTATTTCTTTTTCTGGATAATCATTTTCTAATATTGAATTGATACATTTTTCAATATGTTTTTTTCATTTCTTGTAGGAATAATTATTGATACTTTTTTCATTTTATTCTCAAAAGTTCTTTATATAAATTATGATATTTCTCAGCTATTGTATCCCATGTGAAATTTTTAGAATAATTTATAATATACGAAGAATCCCAACTTCTATTTAAGGAATTTAAGATTGCATTTTTAATAGATTTAGGATTAAAATCATTAGATAAAACAAAACAGTTTTCGTTATAAATGTCTGATACACCTTCCAAAGTTTTAATTGTGATTATTGGAAGGCCAGAAGCAAGAGCTTCAAAAAAAACTAAAGGCATTGCTTCAGATAATGATGTTAAAACAAAATAATCGCTTAACCAATAATATTCAATTAATTCGTCTGAAAATTTATTTCCAACAAACAGAACATTTTTTTCTAAGTTATTTTTTTTAACAAAGTTTTTTAGATTATTTTTTTCATTCCCTTCACCAACTAATATGTATAGTAAATTTGAACGAATATTATTATTGATTTCTAATAATGATTTTAATACTAATATTTGGTTTTTTCGTTTTGATAATGTACCGACTGTTAAGAAAACTTTTTTGTCTATTGGAATATTATGTTTTTTTCTTAATTCATATTTTTTTGTTTCGTTTGTTTTAATAAAATCGTTACTTATGCCATTTAGAATTACTTTTATTTTATTTTTTGGAATATTATAATAATTGATTATTTTTTCTTTAATTTTAGAACTAACTGTAGTAATATAACCATTATTTTTAGAAATTATTTTATTATAAATATCACTTTCAAAAATTTTTCTATTTTCTAATTTTTCTGGAATTGAAGTGTTTTTATACTCATAAATATCGCTTTTGACTGAATGAGAAGTTAATATTAAAGGTACTTTATTCTTAAAAGATAAATTTATAGCGAATAGTCTTTCAGCGCTAATTTCATGAATATGAATAATATCGGGATTAATTTTTTTAATATATTTTTGCATAAACTTTTCAATTATACTGTTGGATAATGCAAATCTTAATGAAAGAGATTTGTTAAAACCATAATATCTAAAATAATCATAATATTTTTTAAATGTCTTTATATTCGGGATATGAGTAAAAATAATTTTCTTTTTATTTCTATTTATTATATTGACATTTTCGACATTGGCCATTTTTGAAAAATCATGCAAAGGATATAAATATACATCATGATATTTTGCTAATTCTTTAGAAAGGTACCAAGCAACTTTAGCAGCTCCTCCGGCCTTTTTTCCACCATATTTTATAGGTACCTCACCGAAAAACATTAATATTTTCATTTTTCCACCTTTTCTATTTTTATATCTAAATTTTTTAAAAAATCATTTATTTTATCTTGATTCCAAGGTTCAAAAAAATAACTACCTTTTTCGTATGTAATGGATGTATTGTTTCTTAATGTTTTTATAATTTTTTCAAGAGGTTTGTTGTAAAGAACTGTTGTTTTATTATCAATTAAAAAATCTAATTGAGTTTCATATCCTTTCCAAGGAATTATAATATTTGGTACTCCAAAGACTAGACTTTCAACCGCACTGGTTGAGAATACTGTGGCATGATATTTTGAAATATTAAATAATTCATATATATTTTCTTTTTCTTTTATTGTTATATCGAATTCGTTTAATATAGTTTTATATTTTTCCTTTGATTCAGAAGGATGTATTTTTAATATAACTTTTAATTTAATTTTTAAAGCTTCTCTAATTATATTTATATAAGCATTTTCATCGACAGCTGGTTGGGTTGTAATTAATAAAATTTCTTCATTTTTGATCTTTCTTTTTTTGTTAGATGTATTATATTTGGTTAAATAATAATTTCCGGAAATAATTATATTTTCTTTTTCGAATAAATTGGAATTTTCTGAAATAATGTCTTTGAAATATTTTCCATATACAAAAAGATATTGTGGAGTGTCTTCTTTTATTCCACTAGTATCTATATAACCAGGACTTTTTTTGTTTATCAATCCATGTTGTACATCTATTGTAGGGATTCCGATTTCGTTTGCAGCTTTTATTGCACCTTTATTTATTGTTGAATAATGAGAGATTGAAAAAAGAATTTTAGGTTTTTGCCGTTTGAAAAAATTTCTAAAAAAATATATAGAACTAATATATCTTGAAATATATGAACTTAAGTAATCGATATTTTTCAACATAAAGTCATTATATTCAAATTCTTTTAGTTTTTTATATAATTCATTTTTAATATTTTTTGACGTAAACTTTTCCATTATAAGTATTTTTAAAATAATTTTTTCCATTGGAATGATAATTTCATTTTTATTTCCGTATATTGTTTTATTTTTAGTAGGATATTCCAAAAAAGTTGTTTTATAACCATTTTCTGGTAACCAGTTTAGAAATTTATTACCATAAATATCTTTAAATTTTACACGAACATTTGGAGTTAAAGCTAAGATGTCAGAGATTTTAGGAAATAGATAAATTAAATTTTTAAGATTGTTCCATGAGATAAAATTCATTGTTTTTTTTGAGTAATGTTTGAAATGATCTTGATTTGAAATATTAAATAAAGCCATTCTTATTATATTCCAAATATTAATGCCGTTTATTTTAAAATTGTTTACGTTGTTTCTTTTTCTGAATTTTTCGATATAATAAAAATAATCATTAATGTTTATAAAAAATCCCTCCAGACATTTTTTTCTAAAATTTCCAAACATATATTATCATGTTATATTCAATATTAAATTCCCACGATATTAATATTTTTTTATATCACTCATTTTTAAAATTTTTGTTTCTATCCCATCTTAATTTTTTAGCTTGAACTTTTTCTATTTCTAATAGATTATCTGGTTTAAATTTGAGTGATTTATAAGTAGCTATCAAATCACGTTTTAATTTTCTTAATCCATCTGGTTCTAAAGAGGCAGCATGGTCTGTTCCTTTCCACGTTCTGTCTAAAGTAAAATGTCTTTCTATCCATTTTGCGCCTAACGTGTACGCTGCAATATCAATAGCAATACCTTTATGATGTCCAGAAAAACCAATGGCTTTTACTCTTTTTCCATATAATTCTTTAAATTTTGCAATTTCTAAAAGTCTTGTTTCTTCAAAAGGTACTGGATATCCGCTTGTACAGTGGTATAAAACTACATCTTTTGCTCTTCCCTTTTCTTCATAAAATTGTACGATTTGTTCAACCTCTTTTCTTGTTGTCATTCCAGTTGATATATGGATTTCTCCTTTATAATTATTAATCAAATATTCATGCATTTCCCAATATGTTGAACAGGCTGATGGTATTTTTATTAATTTGGGATTTAAGGCTACAACTTCTCTTGTTGAAGTCATATCCCAAATTGATGTTGAGTAAGTTATTCCCATCTCTTTTTCAGCGTACTTCTTGAGTTCGGCATGTTGCTCAATAGTAAACTCTAAAAACTCTCTATGTTCTCCATATGTTTTTCCATATGAATGCATAGGATTTGGGTGTGGTGCATTATATTCTTCTGGGGTAAGTAACTCCTTTGGATTTCTTTTTTGAAATTTAACGACATCAGCATTACAAAATATTTTTGCTATTTTAATCATCTCTTTTGCAATTTCGAAATCACCTTTGTGATTACAACCAATTTCTGCTACTACTTTAGGCTCTGTGTAATAATTTTCATCTAAATTAAAGATTATCATAATACCCCTCCTACAAATCGTTCATTGTATTTTAAAATAAAGTTTATTGCTTCTCTAATAAAATGTTCTCCACTTTTTCTAGGTAAAATGATATCTGCATCATTTTTAATCTCTTTTGTTGCATCTATTGGACAAATACCCCAGCCACAAGAAATTATATTAGCCCAGTCATTAATATCGTCGCCTAAGTAAGCTATTTCATTCTTAGCAATATTTTTTTCCTTTATTATAGATTCTAGTTTTAGATATTTGTCTTTGACTCCCATATAAAAGTTGTTTATTTTTAATTTGTTCATCCTAACCTTTACGATATCTGAATTTTCAGAAGTCATTACAATAATATCTATATTATTTTCTTTTAATAATGATAATCCCATTCCATCTCTTAAGCTAAATTTTTTTAGATGTTCACCACCTTCATTATAATATACTTTTGCATCAGTAAATATTCCATCTACATCTAGTACAACTGTTTTTATTTTTGATATATTTCTCTTATTCCTTTTTAATCTATTTTTTAATAATTTTTCTATTATTTCCCAATCTTCTGGCTCATCAATTTCATATAATGTATCTTCCTTCATTTTTAATAGTCCTATTTTTCCACCTATTCTTATACCACTTTTTTTAAATTGTTTTTTAGTAGTTAAATATATAGCTCCATTTTCAACTAATACACCTTTGAAATCTTGTCTTCTAGGTCTTTGATTATAATCATAATTCAGCGGAGTTCCATTTTCATTCCAGAAAAAACGTTTATTTTCAACTACAGATAAAATTGAATCATAATCGTTATCTAATAGCATATCAATTGCATTATTAATATCATATCTTGTTGCTAATGGTGAAGTAGCTTGTAGTAGCATTAATAAGTCGTAATTATGGTTTATTTTTTTTGTGAATTCGATCAAGGCATATTCAGTAGACGCAGTGTCTGTTGCACTTTCAGGCGATCTTTTTAAAACATTCACTTTTTTGGCCCACGAATATTCTGAACTCACATACTCTATTATTTCTTCATCATCTGTAAAAATATATATTTCATCTAAATTGCTAAAAATAGCTTCTCCTAAAACCCATGAAAATAAAGGTCTTCCCAACATTCTTTTTTTATTTTTATTTTTGATGCTTTTAGATCCTTTTCTTAAAGGTATTATTGCTATTTTTTTCATAAATTTACCTTCTTTCTGTACATAAATTTTATTATAATCATTTAAAATATCTTAAAGGTTGGTTGTGTCAAGAAAGTTGTAATTCACCAAAAAACTGGACAAAAACTCAAGCAATTTTGTATATACTCACGGATTCTTCAAATACCTCTTTTGGACTTTTATATCCTAGTGCACTGTGTGGATATTCTTCGTTGTAAAACTTTTCAAAGGCTTTGGTTCTTTCAACTAGCTCCTCGTAACTTGTGTCCAGTACCCATGCAACTTCTTCTTTGTATGTTCTAAAATACCTTTCTGTATTTGCATTACCTTTTGGGTTATTGTAGCTTGTAAATACCTGCTTTATCCCTAACACACTACATTCTTCCAAAAACTTCCTGCTTGTTGGTTGACTGCCGTTGTCACTTACCAGTATTACTTCTTTTTCTCGTACTCCTTTTGGATATCCATTATTTAAGGCTCTATCTAATGCTTTCAACCATTCTTCTGTTCTACATCTTAGACTTATTTCCGATCCAAGTGTTTCTCTTGTATATCAATTTATTACTGCTACATAATATACCCAACCTGCATCTCTTGTGAGTATCTTTGTCATATCTATTCCAAGTACCTCTCTATGTCTATTTGGCTTTATTTTCTTTTGAATGGTTCTACTTGCTTTTTTTAACATAGCGCATATTCGACGATATCCCCAGTATGGATGCTTTCTTTTTAGTTCTTCTATTTCCTTGAGTATCTTTTCATTTTTTGTCCTTCTAGTGTATTTTCTAGGTTTGTAATAATACGTACTTCTGCTGATTTTCAAATATTTCAACGCTTCTGATATACTAAATCCTTTATCAACAAGCAATAATACTATTTCCCGTTTCCTGGATGTATTACAGTTTTTTTAATGTCTCAATGACTATGGTTTGTTTACCAATTACCTTTTCAAGTTCTTCAATTTTTTCTTCAAGTTGTTGAACTCTGGATTTTTTTCCGTTTTCCAATCCTTCTTTTGCACCTTCAAGAAACTTGTTTCTCCATTTGTAATATTGAGCTTGAGAAATCCCATGTTCTCTACAGATTTGAGAAACACTCTTTTCATGACGAAGACCTTCCAGAATTATTGCCATCTTTTCTTCTGTTGAAAGCTTCTTTACCATTTACTGCACCCCCTTACCTTTATTTTAACTCTCTACCTCGCCCCTCTCCAATTCTTCAGGGGTGCAGTATAAACTGTTTTACCCATGTTATACAGTGAAGCAATTTGTTCTTTAAATTCTTTGGTAAATCTTTTGCCTTGCTTCTCCATGTGAATCACCTGCCTTTTCTTTTATTATACTCCTAAATGTTTAACTCCAGGTATCCTCTTTTTCGAGTAAAACCATTAGCTTTACTTGCTTAAAACAATAATTGCATCTTTTAATTCATTATAAGCTTTTATTAAGTTTTCTTTCAAACTAACATTCTTTTTAGTAATTAAAACAAATTTTTCACAGAAAGTTTGAAGAATTACAAATTCAGGATCTTCAGAATTTGGCAAGTTTATAATTATATGACTATAATTTTCTTTAATTGTTTCAAATTCACCTTTAAATTTATCTATTAATGCTAAAAATTCAGAAGGTTTTGAAATTTTATCTGTAAGTAAGATATCTAAATTTTCATTAAATTTATAAATATTATTCTCCTTGTCAATAATAGGTTTATTTTCTATTTTCAAAATTTTTGAAATATAAGAATTTTCAAAATCCAAATCTACTAAAAGAGTTTTTTCTGATAAGGCAAAGAATTTAGAAAGTTCCAAAGAAATATCACTTTTTT